>OFHN01001798.1_pt1 | contig 13912 bp, 10 predicted proteins | sample 1521321 | NCBI WGS metagenome assembly OFHN01 (sample SAMEA3504130, study PRJEB24116) | mouse gut metagenome | biome: mouse gut; feature: mouse-associated habitat; material: faeces | place: Denmark | collected 2011
TTTTTTACCGGGTTCAAAATCTGAAAGGAGAGCTTTATATGAACTACACAGCCAATTACCACCTCCCTCAGTGGGACGAGAACGACCGGATCATGCGCGCCGACTTCAACCGGATGTGCGCGGACATGGAGGCCGGATTGACGGGAAACGCGGAGACGGCGGAAAAACTTCAGCAGAGCAGCAGCGCGCAAAACAAGCAGACCGTGGACCGGCTTTTCCGGTCGGCCTACAACCACTACTGTCTGGTGGAAAACATGGACCCGTTTCCCGGGCAGACCGGCGTGTTTCATCAGAATTTTGGAAAGGACCCATCCGGCTCTGACGGGACGGTCCCGTGGAATGGCTCCAGGTTCGCCGGAAAAAATCGTGCCCCGCTGAACAGCAGCATGCTGACGCAGTCCTACCAGCAGATTACGCCGCTGCGCATTGTGAAAAACAATCTTGCGGCCTCCACGCCCATGACCGCAAAATTCAAAGCGCCTGCCTCCGGATGCGTGAACAATTATTCCCTGATAGGAAATTTTATCAACAGCGACATCAACGCGTCCTTCCGCCTGCGGTTCACTTTGACCAATCAGAAGACCGGCGGGATTGAATATTCTTCAACCGCAACCTTCACCAATCAGTATGACAACGCGGGATTCAGCTATTTTGTCAATGCGCCGCTCTATTTTCTCGGCGGAACGGAGTACCTGATTACGGTGTATCCATTGGACGCGATTTGCGACATGCAGCAGGCCGGGCTCGCCTTTGGAGATCGAACAGTGGTACAGAATATCGCCAATGAGGGAATCGTTACCGCGGCCCGCACATTTTATGAGCCGGAAGGCGGCTCCGGCGGAATGGCTGTCCTGCGCTGTGTCATTGGCGGCGAGGGCGGAACGCTGCGCTTTCTCTGGGACGGCGCGGAGCGGCAGCCGGATTTCATCCGGATTGCCAGAATGGGCAGCGGACAGGCGTTTGAGGAATACGTCTATCTGCGCAGCGACAGTATTTCCCCCAGCTCCAGCCTCTCCCTCCGGTTTGAGTGCAATGACGGAGGAAGCTTTCTGCTCCATGACTGGGGAATGATGATGTTCTGAAAGTAGAAAAAGCTCACCTGAAAGCGTTTTGCTTCAGGTGAGCTTTTTCGGTTTGACAAATTCCGTGAAATCCTGTAGAATAAGACTGCTTCGGGACGGAAGTCTGTGAAGTCAGGCGCCGCGGGTAAACCCGCGGAATCCTGGGGGCGCTGCAATGGTTCAGACAACGCCGCTTGACGCGGCGCGTTTGATGTTTTCGCCTGTGGGCGAAAATCGGTAGGCGGTCGGCTTCATCCTCCGAAAGGAGGTGAGCCTATAATGTCCATTAACCTTACGATCAAATGCCGCGGATACATCGTGACATTCCGTATAGCAAAGGACAACCGCCACCCTGCCCGGTGACGGTTGTTCTTCCATAGAATAATCCTGTAACCTGGGCCGGCCGCCTATTGCAGCGCCCCGAAGTTATTTTTAGTATACCCGGCCGGACCTGATTTGTCAAGTCCGGCCGGATTTTATTCTGATTTTATGGGAAATCAAAAGCCCCCCAAGGACCGAAGTCCTTGGGGGGACGTCTGATCACTCAGACTTTGATCAAACAGGAATCAAAAGATTCTTACTTGATCTCAATCACAGGAGCAGTTCCGGTAGTGGCATAGATACCAGACACGTCGCAGGTATAATTCGTACCGGAATTTTGGACCGGACTAACAACACCAGCACCATTGGAAGCGGCCGTGAATCCAACGATAGGAGTTTGAGCGTTGGTGCCACTAATCTTGAGGTGAATGACATCTCCGGCAGAAACCGTTACCGTTGTAGTCCCGCTTACAACCTGAACGTCAGCACCATCATTGAGCGCATACCAAACCTGACCACTTGTCCAGGCGCTCGTATCAAAGCCCACGGTGTACTCAACAGGAGCAGTGGTAACAGTGATGGTCACGTTCTTGTTCGTGCTAGCAGGCAGAACCACAGTACCAGTAGCAAAGGGAGTAACATTGGTACCAATCGTAGCCGTACTGCTCACATCGGGAGTAACCGTAGCGCCAGTGATGCTATCGGTAACAACCACACCGGTGATGTTGTAACCAGCAGCAGCAGTGAGGGTCACGGTCTCAGCGGAAGCATAAGTGGTAGCTACTGTGCGGGGAGCAGGAGCAGCGAGCTCACCGCCGACAACATTGATCTCAAAACCGTTGCCCACGATCTCAGCGTCTACCACAACACCGTGATTGGGCATCTGGAAGTAGTAGGTGCCGCCATTGGTCATGTTGACTACTGTGCCGTCAACAGTCACCTTCAGGCTCTGATTGCCAACCAGCGGAGCGGCGGTGGTCACAGTCAGGCCAACCCAAGTACCGGGAGCAACAGAGAGGGAGGTACCGCCGACACCAGCGGTAATCGGAGTAGTACTGACATCAGCACTGTTAGTAGCATCACGCTGAGCCGCAGTAACGTTAACGCCAGCAGAGATGGTACCGCCGGACACGGTAACATTATTGGCCGCGTAAGTCACAGTCACAGTAACGTCTCTGTCAATATTGGTGTAAGCAACACTGGTCGGACTGGTCACGATGACACCCAGAGTGCCAACATTTGCGGCAGGATCGCTGCTCATAGCAGTAATGGTATACCCAGGAATCTGGAGAATATCAAGGGAGCTATTCACAGTGTAATCACTGCCAGCCAACACAGTGGCAACAACCTTATCGCTGACAGGGGCGAAGTTGGGATCAGCACTGGTGTACTTGACAGTCACCTTGTAGCCGGTGGTAGGAGCATTGTAGCTCTGCTCATCCATGATGTTCTGCCACTCGCCGTAGGCACTGCCAGTACCAATGTTGCCGATGCTGCTCTGAGTGCCGCGGGTGAGGAAGGTCGGAGTGGCGTTGTACAGATCGAGGTTGCTGTTGGGATTGGTCGCGGGCAGAGTGTTACCCAGGTCGACAATGAAGTTCGCGCTGCTCTTAACACTGTCGCTGTTGAGCTTGTACTCGCCGACCCAGATCACCAGGTCGCCAACCTTGACCTGACTGCTGCCGATGTTGTTGTAGCGCAGCAGGTTGGCCTCGTTGTAGCCGTACCAGGCATCGGTCAGATTCTGGCTGCTGGTGATGCTGTAAATCTGATCGGTAGCCGCCAGGGAGACGTTGGTGGTGTTGGCAGCTCCGGCGTTGACAGCAACATCAATGTAAGCGCCGCCAGTGGCGAGCTCAGACACACGGGTAACGATACCGGCGTGGATGTTGTTCTTGCCGTAGTTGCCATCGGTGCGGAGGTTGTTCTGGATGCGTGTGATCCGGGACGCGGTCATGACGTTGTCCACGGGCTCGGTGTCATTGTAGAGGGCGTAGAAGCCGTAACCGGCATAATCCGCACCCCACTGACCGTTGGGAGCATTCCAGCCGTAGTTGCCGGGAACCAGCTGCACCAGAGGACCATACTTGCTGTTGAGGGTGTTGATCTGCTGGACGCTGCCGGAAGTGCGGTTGGGAGTGTAGTAAGCCAGAGCGACGCTGGTCAGCGCGGTGTTGTCCAGAGACTTGACCTCGTAGACGATAACGTCAGCAACCCAGTAGGGATTACCGGAGTTATCAGCGCTGGTGTCGCGGGCCACGGCGTAAGCGGCATGGATGGTGTTATCGGCGCCGTTCAGGCCGGGGAAGTTGTTGAAGCCCTTGAAGTAAACCACACCGCCGTCATAGATGATGTAGTACTCGGTGCTGTCAACAGCGTTGACGTAGTTGTTGTTCTGCGCAACATAAGCGGGATCGCCGTCGATGCCGTAACGGACAGACTTGGCAACAACATCATTGGTGGACAGCTGGACATAGTCCACAGCGTAGCGGGCGCGCTCGTTGGCATCCCACACACCGTTGCCGTTGGTATCGTACCAGGCGACAGAACCATCCTTGTTCAGCTTCAGCTGAGCGGCTCCGGTCACAGTGGCCTTGCCGTCGCCAACGCTGGCGATACCGATGTTGGTGAAGCTGGTGGTGACGGGCGTAGTGCCGGCGCCATAGTTATAGGAACCATAGTTGAACTCACCGCTGATCTCGTTGCGGGCGGTGTTCTGACCAAGAGCGTTGATGGACTTGACATTCTGAAGAGCCTTGTTCCAGAAGGTCCAGTTGACAATGTTGCCATTGTTCTGAGTGAAGACGGGGGTATAGCGCACAGGACCGAAGCCGGTGCGGGTCACACCCAGGTGGGAGATAGCGGGCTGCAGGTAGTTGTAGTACTCGTAAGCACCAACAGTGCTTCTCACCGTCGTCCAGGGAACAAGCGCGCGGAGATCGGAGTTGGGATTGGTCCAGACGTACTCGGCCTTATCCACGCTGGTGTCGCTGTTGGGGATAGCCAGCTCGATGGTCAGGCTGTTGGTGTTGACCAGGTTGCCGTTGCTGACGTTGTTGCCGTAGATCTCAGTCACCAGGGCGTACTGGGGCTTGGTAGCCAGCTCATAGGCGCGAACGTAACCGAAGTGATCGAAGTACACGATGTACTCAACGTTCTCGTCCATGGTGTCGATCTGCTCCTGCATTTCGGTGCTGTTGTAAATGCCGGACTGACCGTAGGTGCCCTTGTCGGTGGTGATCTGGTCGTCACGCCAGCTGTAGGCGCTGACCTTCACGGTCTCGTTCTTGGCGGGCTCAACCAGAATCTGGTTGTCAATGACAGAATAGAGGACCTTGTCGCCCAGGGCGGGAGTGCCGTCCAGATAGCGGACCTTGACGTCATTGTCACTGAAGTCGTTGTAGACCAGGATAGTATTGCCGTCCTTGGTGTAGGTGTCCATCACCTCGTCCAGAGTGGACAGGGTCAGGAAAGCGTATTCGCAGCGGCCGTCGTTATCGTTGTCGATGAACTTGACCCACTCACCATTGTAGGACTCAACCCAGCTGGTGTCATAAGTGACATCGTTGATGTACTCATTGAAGAAGGTGTTGAAGGAGATCTTGTTGGAGAGATCCTCTTCCTCGCGCAGGGTGGGATTGGTGCTGACGGTACCGACAAACACATCACCGGTGATGGCGTCCTTGGAGAAGTAGTTGTTATCGGTGTTGTCAGCGGCGCCGAAGATGCCGTAGATCACATCCAGATCGCTCTGGCTGATGATCAGGCCGGCGCGAATGATCTTGTGATAGGTGACGGGGTAGCTGGTGACGTAGTCCCCGTTCACCACAGCGGTACGGGTCACATTGCCGGTGCTGTCGGTGACAGTCCAGTCGTCATCGTCAGTGGCTCCGTTGTTCAGCAGGTTCTCGTTGTCCTCAGCGGCGACCTTGGAGATGTCCACTCCGGCATAGCTGCAGAAGGAACTCTCAGCGGTTCTGCTCTGGAAGGTCACGGAGAACTCCAGGCGCTGATCGCAGGTGTAGGTGCCCACGCGGTCAAAGTTGACATAGAACTCAATGTCGGAAGCCTGAGGCATACCGGCAGCGCTCTGGAACTTGGAAGCGGAGCTGATGTCCGTAGCGGCACCGTTGTTCTCCTTCACGACGTTCTTGCCGGTGTCGCCCATGGCCAGCACCTTGCTGGTGTCCTGGGTGTAGACATAGCGGCTCTCGCCGATGTCGGTCAGATCGGAGCTGATGTTCAGAGTGCGGGTGTTGGTCTCGTCCGCAACCTGGAGCTGAGTTTTGCCCTCGGCCAGGACCTGATCGGTGTTCAGGTTGGCGAACTCGTTGGCAACAACGACGCCCTCCAGCTCTTCCAGCTGGAAAACCTTGTAGCCCAGGGACTGCTCCAGCTCATAGTAGCCGGTGCGCTGGTCGTAGTTGACCATGTTCACCAGGATGGACTGGAAGAGCAGCTCGGCCACGGTCTGACGGCTGGCGGGCTCGCCCAGAGTGCCCATCTGGACATTCTTGGTGATGCCGCGAGCCTCAGCGACACGGCCGGTCTGGAGATGCCACTCGGGGCCGCTGAAGCCGCCGTTGGCGGTGTAACCGATGGCCCGCAGGATCATCGCCAGGGCCTCATAGCCGGTGACGTTGCCCTTGGGGTCGAAGTTGCCGTTGCCGTGACCCTTGATGTACTCGGCATTGGCGCAGAAGTTGATGTAACCGGCAGACCAGCGGTCGGGGGTCACATCCTTGAAGATGTTGTAGTCGGCATAGATGCCGGCGGACGCACCCTTCACATCGCCGGTGGCGATGCGGTAGATGATGGCCGCAACTTCTTCACGGGTGATGGAGTTCTCAGGACGGAACGTGTTATCTTCCGCGTAACCGTTGAAAACTTCCAGATTCCGAAGGACTTCGACGGCAGTCTGATACTTCTCGGAGATATCAGCCTGATCCTTGAAGTCCGCGGCGCCGGCAGTCGCCATGAGCGAGAGGCTCATAACCAGGGCCAGCACCATTGCGAGAATCTTCTTGAGATTTCTCATGTGGATTTTTCCTCCTTTTTATTTTCTGGAGTTGAAAGAGTTGATAAGTTTCAAAATTCAAAAAAGTTCAGAACTTTTTTGACAAGATGTCAATTATCAAGCCCCTTACCCGGTAGAAAAAGTCCAGGAATCGCTGCGCCGCAATGGATTTACAGGGCGAAAAAAATCTTTGGTAGCTGATTTTTGCAGTTTGGTAGCACACGCTCAGATTATGTAAATGATACTTGTTATGTCCGCCGTATTTTCAACCGTTTCCGGCGGAAGATAGCTTGGTAGCCAGTTGGTAGCGTATTCATAAAAATTTTACATTTAAATGCAAAAATTGATGAAAATTTGGTTGCTTTTTTCAGAATAATGCAAAAAATCGTACGCAAATTAAAAATTTAACAAAGAAGTTTACATAACACTGTTTTGGGGCAAAAAATGCGGCAGATCAGGTGACTGCCTGGTCTGCCGCATGGATATTTTTTCAGTTATTTCCACCATTGGACGCGTGTGTATTCCGGGCATACTATCGCCGGAGGTGAAGCGTAATGCAGGATCATAAAAGCCAGCCATCCGGGCGGAAACCCGGATGGCCGGAAGGCGACGACGATGTCATCAATAAATACGGCACCTATGAAGTGCAGCGGACCAACGGCATGGAGAACAAGTACCCCATGATTGCTCAAGGACTCTCCGAGCGGGAGGCCCGGGAACAGTTGGAAGCAGCCCGGCGCTGGAAAGAGAAAAAGTAGGCTACAGCGCCAGGGTCATGTCGTACCACACCGCGCCGCCGTGAATGGACTGGGACACGCCCCGGTTTACAAAGCCGAAACTTTCGTAATATTTCAGCTTCCGCTCCAGGCAGGTGAGAGTGACGCCACGGCGTTTCTCCCGCCGGGCCTGGACAATCAGAGCATCCAGCATTTCCCGCCCGCAGCCCATTCTCTGCCAGTCCGGATGGACGGCCAGGCTGAATACTGATTGCCAGGGGTGGCTTTCGCTGTGACAGCCTGCGTCTCCGAACATCTCGTCGGCAATAAATTCCCGGCAGATGACCGGTCCCATGACAAAGCCCACGATGGTTCCGCTTAACTCGCCTACCAGAAAGTGATTTCCGTATGAAGCGATGCGCGCCCGGATAGTCTCCCGGCTGGCGGCCTGTTCCGGGGGAAAACAAGCCGCTTCAATTTCCGCGCAGCGGTCCAGATCCTCCGCCATCGCCGGACGGACGGACAGCTTTCCACCCTCCAGCTCCTGAAGAAATCCAGCGGAGGAGCAGATTTCCGCACCCACGTTGGCCATATCCCGCATGTTGGAGCGCTGAATCTCTTCCGTGTTGGAGGAACAGCAATCCTCCAGCACCCGCACACGGTAGTCCAGCGAGATGGCGTCATAGCAGGTAGTACGGATACAGTTGGGCGTGGTGGTGCCGGCGAGGAGCACTGTGTCCACCTTCAGCCGCCGCAGCAGGAGATCCAAAGCGGTCTGAAAAAAGGCGGAGTAGCGGGGCTTGATGATCTCGTAATCCTTCTCCCGGCGGCCGAATTCCGGAGGATTTTCGATGGAGATAGGACCGGTGCTGCCGGGGGTGAGGGGTTTGCCCCCCTGGGCCCAGAGCTGGCGGCGGGGGTGCTCCACGTCGCTGCCGTCGGCACGATAGGCGCGGTTGACGAACACTACCGGAATGTCCGCCCGGCGGCAGGCGGCAATAACCTGAGCGCAGGCAGGGACCGTGGCCCGCGCGTCCCGGATGCACAGGGGAGACTCCGGGTTTAAAAATCCGTTCTGCATATCGATGACAATCAGTGCTTGCTTCATAATGAGCCACTCCTTAGTCTATAATATAGCCAACGCAGTTGAAAAAGCGCAAATGTGCTTTTTTAACCCATGGGCCGCAGGCCCGGTGGTACGCTGCATCTGCCATTGCGCTGCCTATGAAGTTTTCAGCGGAAGCCGCTTCGACTATAAAATCCATTCGGACGCCAGTACCACCAGACAGCACGCCGCCGCCACCAGAAACAGGCTGCCGCCCCGCCAGGCCAGAACCGCTCCCGCGATCAGCGCCAGCGCTCCGGCGGCGGGACTCCGGGTGGCCTCCACGATGGCGGGAAAGGTCATCACCGCCAGCGTTACGTAGGGTACATAGTAGAGAAACGACCGCAGCGTCCGATTGGTAATCTCCCTGCGGATCAGTACCAGAGGCGTGACCCGAATCAGATAGGACACTCCGGCGGATACCAGAATGTAAAGCCAGATATTCTTCATGCCGGCACACCTGCCTCGTCCTTCACTGGGAACAAAACGGCTGCGCCCAGAGCGATGACTACGGTCAGCGCAATCGTCTTCACACCGGAAGGAACCGGCGTCAGAAGAGTCCACCGGCTGGTTATCAGGCTGGCGGCAAAGCTCAATGCCACCAATCCCAGCACCACCCGGTCTTTTTTGGCAGGCGGAATGATAATCGCCAAAAACATGCCGTACAGCCCAACGCTCAACGCGCTCACCAGTCTTGGCGGCAGCACGTTGCCCACAGCCACACCGAAAAAGGTCCCCAGACCCCAGCCGGGAATTGCCACCGCCATGGCGCCGTAGGTGTACCAGGGACTCAGTTGTCCGGGATAGGCGATGGAAATGCCGAAAATTTCGTCCGTCACATCAAAGGCCACCAGCATCCGGTGATACAGAGGCGTCTCCGGCGCCAGCTTCTGACTCAGCGAGCAGCTCATCAACAGGTACCGGGCGTTGGCCACCAGAGTCATAACGGCAACCTCCCAGTATCCCGCCCTGGCGGCTGCCAGGGAGAAGACTGCGTACTCTCCGGCAGAAGCATTGTTAGTCAAACTCTCCACCATGGCCTGAACGGCGGAAAAGTCGGCGTTCCTGGCGGCGATTCCCAGAGTAAACGCCACGGCGAAGTATCCCAGGGCAATGGGCATGCCGTCCCGGATTCCCTGGCGCAGACAGATTTGAGTGGTTTTCACGGGAAAATCCTCCGAGCTTGCAGCAGTAGGCATTATTATAGCCTATTTGTCAAATAAGTCAAGCCGGAGGCGAAGACGGGCAGAGATTAAGGCGGCTTTGCGGCGTGAAAACTCTGAAATTTTGCCCAGCCTTGCCAGAGAAACAAGAAACGGCTGAGCGTAACAGTTTGAGGCAGCGGAAAACCGAATATGGCCCAGCGCCCCGCGTCACGGAGGTTTTCATGCCAGGACGCAGGGCGTTTTTTTAAGTCTGGAGGTGCTCAAGGGTAAAATAAAAAAATTTTTGGATTGGTTGCACAGCTGCGTGCAACTTTTTGGCTTTGGGAGCCTATTGGTGAAAGGACGGTGATGAAATGGAACCGGATCGGGAGGAAATCCTGGACGTACTCAGGCGCGTGGCATGCAGCAGGCCCAATGACGCCATCTCCTTGGCGCTGGCACCGAAGGATATCCGCGTCGGGTCGCTGGATCTCTGGGGCGTGAGCGAATTCAAGGTGAACAGCACCGGAACGGCGGAGGTCAAGTTCACGGACCGCGTGAAGGCAATCGGCCTGCTGCTGGAATGCGCCGGAGGGGGAGAGGACGGTATGAACGCCCTGCTGGACGCGCTGGCGGCAGAGGAGGAATGAGGTTGCGGCAATGAAAATCAAACGATTTTCTCCCAAGCAGAAACGCATCATGTGCTGGTGGGCCCCCAAATCTGCGGACCGGCACTATGACGCCATTATCTGCGACGGGGCTGTGCGAAGCGGCAAAACGCTGTGTATGGGCTTGAGCTTCGCATGCTGGGCCATGTCCTGCTTCCAGTGTCAGCAATTCGCGTTCTGCGGCAAAAGCGTGGTATCCCTGCGGAGAAACCTGCTCCAGGAGCTCTGCCCCCTGCTTGAGGAGCTGGGATTTCAGTGCAGGGAGAAGCGCAGCGAGAACCTGCTGACCATCAGCAGAGGCGGAAGGGAAAACCGCTTTTACCTGATGGGCGGCAAGGACGAGGGCAGCGCCGCGTTCATCCAGGGTGTGACGCTGGCCGGGGTCCTTCTGGACGAAGTCGCGCTGATGCCCAGGTCCTTTGTGGAGCAGGCTCTCGCCAGATGCAGCGTGCGGGGCTCCCGGCTGTGGTTCAACTGCAACCCGGAGGGGCCTCAGCATTGGTTTTATCTGGAGTGGATTCAGAAACGGGAGCAGCGAAACGCGCTCTACCTCCACTTCACCATGGAGGACAACCCCTCCCTCTCCCCGCGTATCCGGCAGCGCTACCGGTCCAGTTACAGCGGCGCTTTTTACAGGCGGTTCATTTTAGGGGAATGGACCGCGGCCAAGGGACTGATTTACGATTTCTTTGATCCGGGACGGGACGCGCGGCCCGTTCCTGAGGGTGAAATGGAGGAGTATATCATCTCTGTTGACTACGGCACCGCAAATCCCTGTTCCTTTGGACTCTGGGGTCTTCGCGAGGGCGTATGGTACCGGGTGAAGGAGTATTACTATGCTTCCAGAAGTACCGGCGTACAGCTGACAGATCAGGAGTATGCGGCGGAGCTGGCAAGGCTGGCCGGCAATCATCAGATCCGCTGCGTGGTGGCGGACCCCTCCGCCGCCAGCTTTATTACCGCTTTGAAGCAGGCGGGGTACCGCGTGGTGAAGGCCAACAACGACGTTCTTTCCGGCATCCGCATCACCGCCGATTTGTTGAAAAGAGGGCGGATTGTGATCTGCGAAAGCTGCGGGGACTGTCTGCGGGAGATTGCGCTGTACCGTTGGAGCGAGGAAACCAACGGGCGGGACGCCCCCCACAAGGACCACGATCATGCTATGGATGACATGCGGTATTTTGCCGTTACCATGGCAAGCTGCGGGGACAGCGCGGGGGTGTTCTGCTCGGTGGCCAGACGGTGAGAAGGCCTTTTTTTATTGCAGGGGGCGATTTGTTTTGCACTGTTCCTGCGGTTTGTCCGGCCCGGAATGGAGCGGGTTCCGTGTAAACAAAAAAACTTTTGTTTGCCGCGCAGTGCGCGGCGAGGATGAAACAAGTCAGTCATGGAAGGAGCTGAGAAATGAAATTCTTTCAGCGAAGGAAAAAGGAGCTTGAGGCCGGGGCAGCGGCCACGCCGCAGATCAAGAGAAATGACGATCCCCCCTTCCGCCTCCTGGGGTATACGCCCCTCCAGACCGGCGATAAACAGCTCTACCGGGCCATTCGGGAGGCTGTGCCGCTGGTGGACGCGTGCATCTACAAAATCATCCGCCTGTGCGGGGGCGTGTCCGCACAGTGTGAGGATCCCGGGGCGGACAGGGAGCTGAAGCTGTTTTTGGAGCGGGTGAATGTAGGACGAGGCCAGCGGGGCATCGGCGCGTTTCTGGAGCAGTACCTGGACTCCATGCTGGTGTTCGGACAGGCGGTGGGAGAAATCGTCCCCACCGAGGACAACCGGGATATCGCCGCTGTGCTGTGCGGCCGGGTGGAGGACATCCAGATCCAGGAGGACGGCGGACCTCTGAATTTTCAGATTTGCGGGGTCGATGAGCATGGATGGTTCAGACCTCTGCCCCGGCAGCAGCTGCTGCTGTTCACCCCCTTTAACCCGGAAGCCTGCGCTCCCTACGGGGTGTCCCTTCTGAGGTCCATGCCGTTTCTGACGGAGCTGCTGGGAAAAATCTATTACGCCATCGGCGTAAACTGGGAGAGAATGGGCAATGTGAGGTTTGCTGTGGTCTATAAGCCGGGAGACGGCGAGTGGGAACGGGGCATGGCTCAGGAACGCAGCCGGCAGCTGGCAAGCGAATGGAGCCGGGCTATGGAATCCACCCGCGGCGGAAGCATCAGGGACTTTGTAGCGGTGGGCGATGTGGATATCAAGGTCATTGGCGCGGACAACCAGATTCTGGACAGCTCTGTGCCGGTCCGGCAGATTCTGGAGCAGCTGGTGAGCAAGACGGGTATTCCTCCGTTTATGCTGGGACTGAGCTGGTCCAGCACCGAGCGGATGAGCACTCAGCAGGCGGACTTGCTGACCACAGAAATGACTGCCATCCGGAGGTCTCTGACCCCGGCGGTGGAACGAATCTGTCAGATGTGGCTGCGGACCCATGGATACGGCTGCGGCTTCCAGGTGGTCTGGGACGACATCAATTTGCAGGATTTGGTGGAGGAGGCCAAGGCGGACTGGTACCGGGAACAGACCAGAAAGCTGGCGCTGGAAAACGCGGCGATGGCCAGAGAGGCCGGAGCGGCGGGGCCGGCGCAGTCCGCCCAGCCGTCCGTGACGGAAAGGAGCAGGATATGAGCTTGGAAATCAGGAAAGAGCCTGGAGGTGTGATCCGGCACAGCGTGTCCAGCGAGGATATGGCGCTGATTAACCGGCTAAGCAGGTCGGAGCTGTCGCCGGAGCAGGTGTATACCTTTGCCATCCGGCTATGCGACAACGAAATTGACCGGGATTGGGAGCGGTTCGACGAGGATGCGCTGGAAGCCCTCAGCAATCTCTTTGTAGGGAAAAGCGGTATCTTCGACCACAATTGGTCCGCCGGAGGACAGACTGCCCGGCTCTACAGGACGGAGGTCTGCGGAGAGAGCGGCGTTACTGGCGCGGGAGATGCATGCAGATTTTTGAAGGGCTATGCCTATATGCTGCGCAGCGAGAAAAACGCTGCGCTGATCGAGGAAATCGAGGCGGGCATCAAAAAGGAAGTCAGCATCGGATGCAGTGTGGCAGGCAGAAGCTGTTCCATCTGCGGGAAGGAGCGGTGCGAACACTGCGGCGGGAAGACGTATGGCGGAAAGCTGTGCTACTTCACACTGAAGGAGCCTGCGGACGCGTATGAGTGGAGCTTCGTGGCAGTGCCGGCGCAGAGACGGGCAGGCATTATCAAGGGCTTTGAGCCGGGAGGAGACCTGAAACGGCTTTTGGCCGCCCACCCGGGATGCTTGCAGCAGCTTGAGCAGTTGGAGAAGGAGGCGCGGTTGGGCCGTTCCTATATGGAAGGACTGAGAAAAGAGCTGGTAAGACTGGCGGGATTGACAGACGAGGCACTGGATCTGAAGATTTTTTCTGGAGCTGCGGAGAAAATGGAGGAAGAGGAGCTGCTGGAGCTGACCAGGGTGTACCGGAGACGGATGGATGAAATCTACACGCCCACGCCCCAGCTGAAGGCCAGACGCGTCTCCGGCGGCGAGGACGAGGACCGGGCGTTCCGCGTTTGACGGAACTGCCGGGGGAGGTATTTTCTGATTTTGATGTGCGAACAGGAGGATTTTTTATGAGCGTTTCTTTTGCGGGTGTGGGACAGGTGTGCGCTACCTTTTTGGGCGGCGGATTGACTGAGGGCCATGTGGTCAAACTTACCGGCAGCGGAACTGTGGGCAGCTGTGAGGCGGACGACGCCTTCTGCGGGGAAAAAGTGGATGGACTATATCAGTACCTCAAAGACGGAAAAGCAAATTTGTTCGGTGCGGTGGATGGAGATCGCCTGGTGGGGTTCCACTGGTGTTACGAGTATTCCTTTCTATCCCAGCGGCGTTATCACAGCGC
>OFHN01001800.1_pt1 | contig 13908 bp, 10 predicted proteins | sample 1521321 | NCBI WGS metagenome assembly OFHN01 (sample SAMEA3504130, study PRJEB24116) | mouse gut metagenome | biome: mouse gut; feature: mouse-associated habitat; material: faeces | place: Denmark | collected 2011
AACAATTCCCTTATCAGCATTGATATTTGTTTTTGCATACAATGTAAGTATTGAAACAAAAACAGCGTTGGCAGTGAGAAAACTAAGTACTTTAATTTGGCTAGTGCATCCTTTTGTGATAAATATAGTGAAGGATAAAGTAGGAAACTCGGTCGTACGATTTGTAGTGGTTCTGACTGTTACTGGATTTATTTCAGGTGTTTTCATAAAATTATCTTCAAAAATAGGTATTTTAAAAAACTTGTATTAAAAGGCGAGATCAGTATTTCCCTCAGGATATAGTGCAATTAACACCAAAGGAAGTATTTATAGATTACGGTGCATATAACGGCGATACTATTGAAAGCTTTTTAAGGTTTACACATAAGACGTATAAAAAATAGTAGCTTTTGAACCGGATGCAAAAAATGTAACAGCGATTAGGCGGAAGGAGGATCGTATTTTTGTAATTCCTTCAGCATGCTGGTCTTCTGATACAGAAGTATCTTTTAGTATGGGAGAGGGGAGTTCCAGTAGTGTATGTAACAAAACTGAAAGTAATGAAAAAAAGATAATTAGGATGCAGGCAAGGCGATTGATAATGTAGAGGAATGTAGGGATGCGACCTTTATTAAAATGGATATAGAAGTGAGTATGAGGCATTAATAGGTGCGCAAAATACAATTAAGAAGAATAGACCTAAATTAGCTATATGTATTTATCATAGCGATGAAGATATGTTAAGACTCATAGAATTAATTGCAAATTGGGATTTAGGATATAAGTTTTATATAAAACATCATGCACAAAAAATTTCAGAAACAGTATTATATGCGATATAACTTCGCTATCAGGGGCAAGCAGAAATGCAATAGCTCATTATTAAATCAAATTTTAAAGGAAAACATAACGAGATGAAAATTGTAAAACCAATATATTTTTTTATAGGAACAGAGGCAGAATTGATCAAGATATTTCCAGTGATCATGGAGTGCCAAGAGCGAGGCAGCTTGTGTCATATAATTGCATCGGGGCAGAATGATCTGAAGAAGAGCAGGATATTGGAATATATCAATTTAAATGGAAGTATTTTAGAATTGTCCCAGGAATGCGATATAGTTAAGAGCGCAGCGGGGCTATTGAATTGGTTTTGGAGAACCAAAAGAAAGGCAGCCAATTTAATCAAGAATCAATTTGGAGAAACAAATCTCAGAGAAGCATATTTAATTGTGCATGGTGATACGGTATCGACTATGATGGGAGCGATGCTGGGGAAAAAATTTGGTATGCAGATATGCCATGTGGAAGCAGGGCTCAGATCACATAATCTGCTGAATCCATTTCCGGAAGAGATTGATAGATTGATCACAAGCAAAATGGCAAGGCTGCATTTTGCACCAGGAGATACATCCGTACAGAATCTAAAGAATGTAAAAGGAAAAGTAATAAATACTCAGCAAAATACGTTGCTGGATAGTCTCAGGTTTTCCGAAGCGATTCCGGTAAAAAGTAATATTGGAGAAATACTGAATCAAACATATTTTGTATTTGTAATGCACAGACAGGAGAATCTAGCAAATCGGGCTTTTGTATGTGATGTTACAAAAGAGATTATAGAGGCGGCAAAAAAGTATAAATGTGTTATTATTCTTCATGAGATTACAAAGAACGCATTCGTAAAGTTTGGCTTAATGGATAATTTAAGATCAAATAGTAATATTATTTTGCAGCCAAGAGTAGATTATTTTGATTTTATGAAATTATTGCAGAATGCGTCTTTTGTGATTACGGATGGTGGAAGCAATCAGGAAGAACTGTTTTATATGAATAAGCCTTGTTTGATTATGCGAAAAACAACGGAACGGTATGAGGGAATTGGGAAAAATGCAAGATTGTTTAATGGAAAAGCTTCAGATATCAGAACATTTGTGGACTCGGTTGGCATGCATAAATACGGTGGGGGGGGCAGAATGGACATCCTTCCAGTATTATCGTAGATACGCTGATAAAAGGTCAAGTCATGCAAAAATCAGAATCTTAGCATTGTCTTGGAGAGATATCAGGTCGCCGGGTGCAGGAGGAGCTGAGGTAAACACGCATGCGATGTTTAAAAGCTTAGATTCTAATTTATATTCTATTACACATATATCTCCTTTGTATGAAAATCTTCAGGAAAGGGAGTGCATTGATGATATTATGTATATACGTCACGGCAATATATATACTGTCATCCCGTTTGCAATTAGATATTATAAAAAGCATAGAGCCGATTTTGATTTTGTGATTGATCAATGCAATACGCATCGATTTTTTACACCTTTTTGGGTAAAAAAATGTAAGAGAATATTTCTTATATACCAATTAACACGGGATATTTGGGATATTAATATGACGTTTCCTTTTAATAAGATAGGGAAAATGTTAGAAAACACCTTGCTAAGGTTAAATAAGAATGATATTACAATTACAGAATCTGAGTCTACAAAGAATGATTTGATTAATGTTGGATTTCATGGAGATAAAGTGTTTATTATACCGATTATAATGAAAATAGATCCGTGGGATCCTAAATGCTTTTTGGATAAATCGGTTATACCTCAATATGTATATGTAGGTAGGTATGCGAAGTATAAAGGTATAGATTTTGCAGTTGAGGCACTTGGTCTTTTAAAAAGAGAGTATGTTAAAGTACAATTGATTATTTTTGGAAAAAAAGACAAAGAATATATCCAGAATAGGCTATTGCCAATTTGTGAAAAGTATCAGTTAGTGTTTTTTGAACCTAAAGAATATGATGCGGATCAAAGAGATAAAGAATATGGAGATGCAGATATAATATTTGCAGGATATGTGTCAGAAGAGGAGAAATTAAAATCTTTAAGCAGAGCTAAAGCCCTGGTTTTCCCATCAAACAGAGAAGGCTGGGGAATACCAATTTCTGAGGCTGCTTATGTAGGAACACCAAGTATTGTCTTTAACTCTGCGGGGTTGATAGATGCTGTAGATAATGGAAAAGCTGGTTATGTTTGCAGGGAAAAGTCAGCTTTGGGAGTATATGAGCAGATGAAGCTTACACTTGAAGATAGTGACTTATATATGCACATACGAGAAAGTTCTTATGAATTCACAAGAAGATATTTAGAAGTTGATGTAAATAAAATGATGACAAATATTTTAATCTAGTGAAGAGGATATGAAAATGATACAACCTTTTTTTTCGATCATTATTGCGACATATAATTCGGAACGTACACTTGAATACACATTGCAGTCAATTCGGAGACAATTGAATAATCCGGGGTGAAATCCATCACCTGTCCGGCGTATGGAAATCATCAATCCGTTTAGTCGGAAATCGCGTTTCCGTTAAAAAGGAAATCGCTTTATCTATAAAAACCTTATAATGAGTCCATGCACCAGTTGGTGTAAATTCATTATAAGGAGGTCACGATTATGACCAAGTACAGAGAAATCATTCGCCTTACCGGACTGGGATTCTCACAACGCGATATCATGGCCAGCTGTGGTGTCGCACAGAAAACTGTCGTCAAGGTTCAGAAACGTGCCAGAGAATTAAAACTTTCATGGCCGCTTGATGAAGCAATGACCGACACAGAACTTCAAAGGCTCATGTTCTCTAAGGAGAACATGGTATCACCTAACAAGCGTATGCCTGACTACAATTACATCCATAAGGAGCTGCTCCGCAATGGAGTCAGTAAAAAGCTTCTGTGGACAGAATACATGGAGGACTGCCGTGCGAATGGTGAGGAACCGCTCATGTATTCCCAGTTCTGCTATCACATCCAGCAGGATGAGCAGAAACGACGCGCTACCATGCATATCAACCGCAAACCCGGCGAACAGGTTGAAGTAGACTGGGCAGGGGATCCGGCAACGATCATCGATCCGGATACAGGAGAAATCATCAAAGCCTACATATTTGTTGGTGTGATGACTTACAGCCAGTATGCATATGTGGAAGCATGTATGGATATGAAGCAGAAGTCATGGATCAATGCCCACATTCATATGTACGAATATTTTGGCGGCGTTGCCAGAATACTCGTACCGGATAACTGCAAAACTGCGGTTGTCCATAATGGTGGATTTAAGGACCAACAAATCAATGAAACATATCAGGAAATGGCCGAACACTATGGCACCGCTATTATTCCGGCGCGTGTCAGGTCACCTAAGGATAAGCCGAATGCTGAAGGAACGGTAGGAAACATATCTACCTGGATTACAGCGGCACTTCGGAATGAACAGTTCTTTTCCCTTGCCGAATTAAACCGTGCAATCAGAGACAAGCTCGAACTGTTCAACCAAAGGCTCTTTCAGAAAAAAGAGGGCAGTCGGCGAAGCTTATTTCTTGGGGAAGAAAAACCATTGCTGGCACCATTACCTGCTACCCGTTTTGAACTGAGTGACTGGAAAACAGCCACCGTGCAGTTCAATTATCACATATCTGTGGACGGAATGCTATACTCAGTTCCGTATGAATACATCAAAAAGAAAGTTGATGTCAAGGTAACAGATACCACTATTGAGATTTTTTACAACCATAACCGCATTGCTTCCCATCGCCGTTTGAAAGGACGTACCGGGCAGTACAGCACTGTTACAGAGCATATGCCTGAAGACCATCAGAAATATCTGGAATGGAACGGCGACCGCTTCCGTAAGTGGGCTGAGCGGATTGGCATAAATACGTACACTGCAGTCAATGCGATATTGACCTCCAAAGGTGTGGAACAGCAGACCTATCGGAGCTGTATGGGACTTCTAAAGCTTGCCGAGAAATATTCAGATGCATTGCTGGAAGCTGCCTGTAAAAAGGCGTTATCCTATACAGCATCGCCGAGTTACAAGAGCATTAAAAACATCCTTGTAACTGGTTCTGACAAGCTTGCATCAAAAACAACCGATACCAAGACCACACAGAAAGCACGCGGCATCACAAGAGGCGCCGACTATTATCGGAGGTAAATACACATATGACCAATCAGAGTACAATTGATAAATTGATCGAAATGCGCCTTACAGCTATGGCAGATGCATTCCGTAACCAGCTGGATAATCCCAAATGCAGGGAACTTCCATTTGATGATCAATTCGGTATGCTGGTAGATATCGAATACAGCAGCCGCAAAAATAATCGTCTCAAGAGACTGATCATGAATGCCGGATTCGACCAGCCGGAAGCAAATATCATGGATATCAACTACACTTCCGGGCGCAAGTTGAACAAGGAACTGATTCGAAGACTTGCCACTTGCGAATATATATCTGAACACCGGAATCTTTTTATTACCGGCGCTACAGGCTGTGGTAAAACTTACATGGCCTGTGCCTTTGGCATGGAGGCTTGTAAGCAGTATTTCAATACCAAGTATGTCCGCCTTCCTGATCTGCTTATTGACTTAGAGATGGCACGGACAGATGGCAGCTACAAAAAAGTCATGGCTAAGTATGCCAATCCTGTTGTCCTGATTCTGGATGAATGGCTTCTATTGAAACCAACAGATTCGGAACAAAGGGATATCTTCGAACTGCTCCACCGGAGACGCAAGAAATCTTCAACGATTTTCTGCTCCCAGTATGAATTTGAGGAGTGGTATGACCAACTGGGTGGTAATGACAGCCCGCTGGCAGATGCAATCATTGATCGCATTGCCCATGACAGTTATCGTATCAACATCACAAGCATAGATGCCGAGCATGACATCTCAATGCGTGAGGTCTATGGATTAGACAAAACATTACGCGAGTAAACTCGCACAAGATGATTTCCACTTCCCGGACATCTGATTTCCAGATTTCCGGAAGTGCGATTTCATCGCACAAGAATATTCAGTTTGCTTTTGCGGTTTCCGCAATGCTGTAAATGATGGCGCTGGACTTTGCACCGGCAATGGTATCGATCATCACCCAGTTTTTCTTGCCGATGCAGAATCCGCGGATGGACTGTTCCGCAGCGTTATTGTCCATCGGCACTTCGCCATCGTCCAGGAATACCTTCAGGTATTTTTCCTGGTTCAGGGAATAATTGAAACCTTCCCACGTCTTGCTTTTCTGCGGCACCTTCGGGAGGTTTTCACGCACCCATACGAAATAAGCCTCCACCAGGGGCTTTACGCTCAGCTGGCGGCGGATCATACGTTCTTCTGCCGGAAGATCCTTAAGCAGTTTTTCCTCCCGGTAGATGGCCTGTATCATGGTCAGCGCAAGATATGCGCGGCTGTCCTTCTGCTTTGTTTGCGGCAGCGCTTTTACTGCTTCATCAAACCTGCGCCTCGCATGGGGCCAGCACCCGGCAATCTTCAGGTCTTCCCGTTCCTCTTCGACCGTATGGTAAACCTGATAGCCGTCCGTGACGCATACCCCGCTGAAATCCTTCAGGAATTCCCTTGGATGGCTGGCATTGCGGGTCATCTGGTATTCATAAAGGACGATCTGGCATTCTGTATACATCCGTCCGGTGCGGTATACCCACATGTAACTTTTGCTCCCGGCAGGGCGGCCGTCCTTATTCACCAGTACGGGCGTCTCGTCTGCCTGCAGGACGTGGTAGCTGTACAGCTTTTCGTGGAGGTAATCATAAAGGACCGCAAGGTAACGGTCTGCGCACTGGATCGTCCAGTGCGCCATGTTCTGTCTTGAAATGTGCAGGCCATAACGTTCAAACTCCTGTTCCTGCCGGTAAAGAGGGACGGCATTGACATATTTGGCGTTCATCACCGCTGCCTCCAGCGAAGGGGAAACAAGGCTCCCCCTTAATAAGGTCTGCGGATGCGGCGCTTTGATGACCTCTTCCGTTTCCTTTCCGGCATATACCTTCACATGGTGTTCCTCCACCCCGATTTTCGCCGGGGTAAAGCTGTACCTGCGGTATACTTCATCCGGGAGCTGTTTCCAGCCGTCCTTTCCAAATTTATCCTTCAGTTCCTCATCCGTCATGGAATGTTCCACCACAACTACCGGAATCCCGTCCAGGTCTTCTTCCCGTTTGCCCTGCTTTTTCTTCGGTTTTGCGCGGGAAACACTTTCCGCCTCATCCTGCGTGTTTTCCTCTGCAGCAACAGCTTCGGATTCGTTAAAGAATACAATCTTCCCATCCACTTCCATAAAGGAGATCTGGTCTTCGGCCTCATGTTTCTCCGATGACCGGCCAAACCGGTGCCGCTTTAAATCCGCCATCTGTTCCAAAACAAGCTGGAGCGTATGGTCGATATTTTCAAGCTGCTCCTGCTGCGACAGGAACAGCTTTATAAGCGTTTCCCTGTCAAGGCTGTTCAGTTGTTCTTCCGTATATTTTAAGGCCATGCTGTTTTCTCCTGGTATCCTGACAACCTTATGATACCATGGATACGGGATTTTTGCGGACCCGTCACTGCCGGATGTCCGTCATAATGCCTATGGTTAAGACAGCGTATGCTGCCTATGTACGATGCTATTTTCGGAACCCTTTTTCGGGAAGGAAAAGCATATTTGCGCTCATTCCGGACTCTTTTATGGTGCGCAGCGTGGCTTGGCAGGGATAAGACGGGACATTTTTTTCGGCAGGAAAACCGTCTGGAAATTTCTCCGTTTTGCACAAAGTCATCCCATGTATTCCGGCGGTTCCACCGGCCTGACCGATTTCTTCGGGGTGATTGTCAGCCCTTCCATCAGCCACCGGAACTGCTGCGGCGTCAATTCACGCACCTCATCCGGGGTGCGCGGCCACTGGAACCGGCTTTCCGAGAGCCGTTTGTATAACAGGAGCCAGCCGTCCCCTTCCCATACAAGTCCCTTGATGCGGTCTGTGCGCCTCCCGCAGAAAAGATAGAGTGTATCCGGGATATATGGCCTGTTCCCGGCCTGTGTTTCCACGAGTGCCGCCAGCCGGTCCATGCCGGCGCGCAGGTCGGTGTAGCCGCAGACAATGTAGACGGCTTTAAAGCAGGTGGCGTCATTGAGCATCCCGCACCACCTTAAGGACTGCCGCAAGCAGCGGCATTGGTGTGGATTCCGTTACGTGGATGGAAAAACCATTTACAGAAACGGACAGCCCCTGCTGTATACCGCTGCCGTCTTGTGTTTCCTGCTGTAGCAGACAGGTGTTTACCGGGACAATCTGCTGCGCCGAAGCCTCCGGCGGAAGGTTTTCCAGACATGCCTGCCTTACACGGCGCAGCCTGTAATAGTAGTTCGCTTTCGTAATGCCGTGGCTGGCACACCAATCAACGACACTCATGCCTGCGGGCCGGTTCTGGCATTCCCTGATCTGCTCTGCCCACTCTTTTAAACGGTATTGTACAGCTACAGCTGTTGTTGCTGAGTTCATAGACTTACCTCCGTATAACGGTATCAAAAGTTAAGGCTTAACGTAAGCGTCAAATCCGACGCCCCTCCTAAAATTTAAGCGCCGCTTAACTGCGACGCTTGCTGTAACAATCAGCCGGCAAAATTTTTGACCACGGCATGAGTGGTTCCAGAACGGGTTGTTCTATATTCCCGTTTTTATCTATAAGCTGCGGTAGCTCCGTCAGCAGATGTTTGATGTAATAATAAACATTTAAGCTGTTTGCACGTGCGGTTTCGGTAATACTGTAAATGATGGCACTTGCCTGCGCTCCGCGGACTGTATTTATAGTCATCCAGTTTTTCCTGCCTATTGTGAAATTTCTCAGTGCACGTTCCGATGCGGAATCATCTATGGGAACTTCACCGTCGGTCAGAAATACTTTGAGATACTCTTCCTGATTTATGCTGTATGCAAGACCTTTTGCTGTTTCACTTTTGGGAAGGATCTGCCCCTGGCGGAAAGTATCTTTTACCCACGCAAAATATTCTTCAACCAGTGGTCTGATTGAAGCCTGTCTCTCTTTAAGGCGTTCCTGCGGGGAAAGATTTTTCAAAGTATTCTCAAGGTCATAGATGGCACCGATCCGCACCAGTGCCTTGTAGGCAGCCGAAGATTTAACTGCTTCGGCATTCCCTTTCCCCATTGCTTTGATGGCATTGGCAAAGTGGCGCCTTGCATGTGCAAAACAGTTTGCATTCGTAATGCCTTCCTGTTCCCGGGCAAGCTTGTGGTACTGCTCCAGCCCATCCGTCATGAGTATTCCATTGAAGTTTTTGTAATACTCCTTTGGATGGCCGCTGTGCCGTGTCTTCTGATATTCGTACACCACAATGGGCGGAACATCAGAAAGCTCCCCGGTCAGGTGTACCCACATGTAACTTTTGCTCCCTGCAGGCCTGCCGTCATGGATGACCTCCAAAGGGGTTTCATCACACTGGTTTACATGGGCCTTAAGCTGGCACTTTTTCATAAGGTCATACACTGGTTGAAAAAATCGTTCTGAAGACCAGACTGTCCAGTTTGACATGGTCTGCTTTGACAGATTCAGACCGTTTGTCTTAAAGTCCCTGGAAACACGGTCAAGTGGATTACTGTTTACATATTTGGCATTAATGATTGCAGCTTCCAGTGATGCGGTGGCGATACTGCCACGGAACAGGGTGCCCGGATGGTCTCCACGCAGGAATTCATCCTGATGCAGCCCGTCTGTTCCCACATATACTTTAATGATGTGTTTTTCGGCAATCCACTTTGCCGGCTCAAAGCGTAACTGCCAGCAGATTTCATCCGGCATGCTTTTATAGTTACCTTCGCCAAATGTATTAATCAATGTTTCCTTTGATACATCGTGGGGGATTTCTTCCTGGGGAAAGTCCTTTAAATCTTCCTCACGCTGTCCCTTTTTCTTGGGCTTACGGGATTTCTTAAGGGCATCTTCCATCACTTCATCAACGGTCGGCTCAGGATGCTGCGCATCATAACAGGCTTCAGCCTCATTGAAGAAGGAAAGCTGTCCTGTAATGGCATCCAGTGATTCTGTATGCCGTCCATAACGCTGCTGACCAGCCAGACGGATCTGTTCTATCAGATTCTCGTAATCATGCTCCAGCTTATCAAGACGGTCCTGCATCTGGCAGATAACCTTGTTCTTGGTATCATGATTCATGCGATTTAGTTCATCTGGTGTATATTTCTGACACATAGAAACTGCCTTTCCTTTCAGACTGATTATAGCAGATATATGTAGAATAATCCAACCGAACCGGGGAGCAGCTTCGTCATTCTGCCATGCTTTCAGACTGCGTTAACAAGGCAATAAAGCGCTTGGAAAATATAGGGTTTTCAAGGTTCAGATTTTGCCTTCAGGGAAAATATATGACGCTTTATATGTTGCTGCAGGCATCTGCCATATAGAAAAACAGATAAGTTATAAGTGAAAAAACAAAGGGGAAAAATTCTCTGTTTTGCACAATCATTAATAAATTTTTCCGGGCTTCACGTCCTTGACCTTCGGCTCTAATGGGTTTAATCCAAGCATCAGGTAATGAAACTGTTCTTCCGTAAGTTCCGCCGCTTCCTGCGTAGTCCGCGGCCATGACAGACGGCCATCTTCAAGGCGTTTGTACAGAAGAAGAAAGCCTGTTCCCTGCCACAACAATCCTTTTATTCTGTCTGAACGTTGTCCGCAGAATAAAAAGAGCGTGCCTTTTTCAAAGGGATTCTGCTTATATTTGTCACCAATGATCATGGCAAGCCCATCTATGCCTTTGCGAAGGTCCACCGTGCCACAGGCAAGCACCACCCGGCGGATGCCTGCTGCATCCTCAAGCATGGGATGCCTCACTGAGAATTCTTGACAGCAGGCTGTCAGAAATTTCATTGGAAATCCCGATTGACACGCCGTTATACTGGATAACAGCCACCGGGCTTTCATATGATTCAACCCGTGGTGAAATGCAGGATGGTGCTGTTTTTGCAGGGATAAGTATCTCTGTAAATGCAATTTCATTACCCGGATTTTCCTTTGAACCCGGAGACTGCATTTGCGCATAGGCTTCCTTACGAAATTTTCGGAGCCAGTAATAATACGCCTTTTCTTTTACACCGTTGTCGGAAAGCCATTGTTTGACAGAAATACCTTCCGGTCTTTCCTGACACTGGGTGATGATGGTCAGCCAGTTTGCACGGCGAACGTTGTGAGTTGTCTGATCCATGATAGTTCTACCTCCTCTAAAAAACTACTAGTTTTTTCGTGTTCTTTAGAGTATGGCATAAAAGCACTCACTATCCAAGGCGGTGGATTTGACGCTTACGGCTTAACTTTTAATACTGATGATAGAAATATAGTCTATTGTCACACACTTTGCCCTTACAGTCGAGGTACGCGCTATCTACCATTTACCGTTATACTTTGAATATGGACGGGAAAAAGTAAATAAAGGAATGCGGATGCAATGGGAATAAGAGAAACCTATAAAATTTTCGGACTTGCGCAGGGAATCGAATTAAATGAAGTGAAAAAAATACCGACAGCTTATGATGCTGGTTCATCTAACTTCTAATACTACATGGAGAAATTACAGATACAATGCACAGGAAATCAATCATGCCTATGTGGTATTAGAAAAAGAAACTGTCGGTGGGCAGTGAATACGCTTTTGGAAAAGAAAGAAAAGGACACGGCACAGAGCCAGAGAATGAATTTTCTAGCCATCAAGACTAGGGATGGCAAACTCTATGCTTTTGCCATCTTTGACTGTTATGATTCTGGCGTTCTCGCCCTGGCAACGAATACTAGTATGAAAACAGGTTAGATACTTTGAACTGATCTCTGCAAATAGTTCCCGATTATTCATCATTTGAAGATGAATAATCGGACCATGTCTTTTTTGGTTTGGAAAGTTGAACGTATAATTCCTCTACATTTCTGCATTTCCATTATCTATATCCTATGTTTCCATTTTAGCATTCATTTTTTGAGTCCAATGAAATCCATATTCAATAAGTATAAAATTAATTAGAATAATCATGATATCCAGTATTATGAATCCTAAGAACGGAGACGAAAATCCCCAATTAAATACTGCATTTAGCAACAACAATATTATCTGGCATCCTGCTGAAAGTATAACTGACAAAATAGAATAACATATATTTTCCCATGCAACAGCAGTAAATATTTCTCTCCTTGTAAATCCTATAATTTTCATTAGGTAGAATTCACGAATACGGTGTATCATATTGTTTATAATCGTATTAAAACTGTTTACTATTGCAATAAATACAAATATAAAAATTAAGAACATCTGTATTTTCATCTGCTCTTTTGCTTGATTTAAATAAGAATCAACACGATCCTTGTAGACAGAGACAGAACCAAATTCTTTGATTTCTGCTATTTCTCTAATATCCATAATCGCTGTGATGTCATCTGGATTATGAAGTTTTATATCCAATCGGTTATATCCAACTTTTCCAGTTATTGAAAACAGAGTGTTTTCATCAATTAATATTCTGGATAAACCAATTCCATCTTCTGGCATAAAATCAAACTGGTCAATAACATTACCTATTTTAACATTTTGCATAATAGTATTTTTTCCATTTTCATCAGTATCAAAAATAGATATTCTGGTACTATCAATTAAATATTCTGATATATCGTGCGATACAACAATACAATGTTCCTCTTTTTTTTCCGGCCCTATATATTCACTTAAATCTTTACATGCAATGGCCGTAACATTAAAGCAGAACTGCTGTATATTGTCCTCGTCAGTAAACACATTTGCCTCCTTTGTTTCTTCATCCATCTTTTTATATAGTGCACTGTTTTTGTTAATGTCATCAATAGGAACAGAAAACCATACATCGGCAAGCTGATAAGCTTGAACCGATTCAACACCTTTAATATGTTCTATTTCATTTAATATGTCGTTGTTAATATATTGTCCATTGTTTTTATCTGTAGTAACTCTAACATCTTCAGGTATAAACGCCTTAATCCAAGAGCCATCATCAATTTCAAAGGAATCCATAATTAAGATCACGCTTATTACCATAATAGATAAAAAGGTTGTCGCAACTGTAATAATTGTTTTTTTTCTATTTCTTGCCAGGCTTTTTATACCATACTCGTATAATTTTCCATCATTTAATTTTAAAAGCGTATTAACTATCCATTTTCTGGATATATCTGTATCTTCTCTACTATTTCTTAGTTCAACAGGAGTCAGTTTCCCGAATTCTCTCAGCGGTATTACAATCGCAGGTATTACTGATAATACAATCATTGCAATACTTAGAATTATTACCTTAGGTGATATACTGCTGTCAATCACATATTCTGTCTCAACAGAGATAATTAGTCTTGTCAATTTATCAAATAATATTGAATTTAACAGAATTCCTAATAAAATTCCTATAGGCGCACTGATAATCAACAGTGCTAAAACTTCCCAGCTAATACACCTTTTTAAATCTCTGTTGTCAAATCCTATACTGCGCAAAATACTTAAATCCTTTTTCTGTCCCATGAGCATAAAGTAAAGAATATTATATATCAGTAATGCACTAATAATCCAAATGACAAAATTTATAATATAATTTATAAGCTTATATACTGAATTATCTTCTTCAGCAAAAACAATATGGTCATTTAGTTTTATATCAGACCTAAGTTGACAATTCAAGTAAAGCTGCCTGGCAGAACCTTTAATATTTCCAGTATTGTAAAAAGTGCCATACATATTTTCAATCTCTATTCGATCAGCATAATTATCTTTAAACTCTTTTGAAACAATACCTATTTTCATTGTATCATCTATATCGTAGTTCTTTAATATTCCAGTTATTTTAAAAGAATGCCTATCCGTAAATAGTGAATCCCCAGTAAAATAGTCTATTTTTTCATAAGACAGATTAATAATATCACCAATTTTAACTCCTTCAGCGTCTGCATAAGATTGCGTGACCACCAATTCATCGGCTTTTTCTGGAAATTCTCCTTTTTCCAAACAGAATTTTGTCGTATCAAGTTCATTATAAATTTCATCCCTATATAATAAAAGAACCCC
>OFHN01001803.1_pt1 | contig 13892 bp, 10 predicted proteins | sample 1521321 | NCBI WGS metagenome assembly OFHN01 (sample SAMEA3504130, study PRJEB24116) | mouse gut metagenome | biome: mouse gut; feature: mouse-associated habitat; material: faeces | place: Denmark | collected 2011
GGGAGAAATAGCATATGCAGCGTATACTGTTGAAATTAAGTGGTGAGGCTTTGGCCGGGGATAAGAAGACAGGCTTTGATGAGGATACCGTGCGTGGAGTAGCCGTACAGGTCAGAGAGCTGGTCGAAAGTGGGATTCAGGTTGGTATTGTGATCGGCGGCGGCAATTTTTGGCGGGGGCGTTCCAGTGACAGTATTGACAGGACAAAGGCGGATCAGATCGGCATGTTGGCAACGATCATGAACTGCATCTATGTTTCGGAGATCTTCCGTTCGGAAGGTATGATGACGAATGTGCTGACACCTTTTGAGTGCGGTTCTTTTACGAAACTGTTTTCAAAGGACAGGGCTAACAAATATTTTTCCAAGAACATGGTAGTCTTTTTTGCAGGAGGCACCGGGCATCCATATTTTTCAACAGATACCGGGGTTGTATTGAGGGCGGTGGAGGTGGATGCCGACGTGATTCTGCTGGCGAAAGCGGTTGACGGCGTTTACGACAGTGACCCGAGATGTAATCCGGAAGCGAAGAAGTATGCTGAGGTATCCATAGAAGAAGTGATTGAGAAGAACTTACAGGTAGTGGATATGACAGCATCTATTATGGCCAGAGATAACAGGATGCCGATGTGGGTTTTTGCGCTGAATGAAGATAACAGCATTGTAAACACCGTTAGAGGTGAATTTAACGGGACGAAGGTAACCGTGTGACAGGAAGATAATCGAAGGGTTATGGACCTGTAAATGATTATAATATGGGAGGTTCACTATGGACGAGAGATTAAAACCCTATGAGGAGAAGATGCAGAAGTCTTATGATTATCTGGAAGGCGATCTGGCAACAATCCGGGCGGGACGTGCTAATCCGCATGTTCTTGATAAGCTGAGGGTGGATTATTACGGAACACCTACACCGATCCAGCAGGTAGGGAATGTTACGGTACCGGAACCGAGGATCATACAGATTGCACCCTGGGAGAAGACGCTGATCAAAGCCATCGAGAAAGCAATTATGACATCAGATATAGGGATTAACCCGACGAATGATGGAGCGGTAATCCGGCTTGTATTTCCGGAATTGACGGAGGAACGCCGTCGTGATCTGGTCAAGGATGTTAAGAAGCGTGGTGAGGAAGGAAAAGTAGCAATCCGGAATACACGGCGTGACGGTAATGATGCGCTTAAGAAGCTGGCCAAGGCGGAGGTTTCTGAGGATGAGGTCAAGGAGCTGGAGGAAAAGCTGCAGAAGATGACGGATAAGTTTATCAAGAATATCGATAAGCTTGTGGAAGAGAAATCCAAAGAGATTCTTACGGTGTAGTGTGTTTTGTTTGGTACTGACATTCGTTCATTAGATAAATAACGAGTGTTTCATGAAAGAAACGTATAGAGAGGGGCTTACAGAATCGATATTCTGTTGTCCCTTTTCCAATTTGTACAGTGTTGTCAGGCAGCAGTGATCCGGAACAGGTGGATGTACTGCCGAAGGAAGGTATCTGAACCGTTACGATGAATCTGAGCTGATGGGGATGCAGGTTTGTGTTTTTACGGCTGCAAACTCACAGAATGAGAAGGAGGCATGGCTATGAACAGGGAGATTCCGAACCATGTAGCGATTATTTTGGATGGAAATGGCAGATGGGCAAAGCAGAAAGGTATGCCGCGGAACTATGGGCATGTGCAGGGCGCTAAGGCCGTAGAGGTAATCTGTGAAGAAGCATATAAGATGGGAATTCAGTATTTGACGGTATATGCGTTCAGTACGGAGAACTGGAACAGGCCCCGCGATGAGGTAGATGCTTTGATGGGATTACTGCGGAATTATATGAAGACGTGTCTGAAGACGGCAGCCAAAAACAATATGTGTGTGCGGATCATCGGAGAGAAATCCAGGCTGGATGATGATATCAGAAAGCGTATGGAGCAGCTGGAGGAGGCGACAAGAAATAATACGGGACTGCATTTTCAGATTGCGATCAATTATGGCGGCAGGGATGAGATTGTCCGGGCGGTACGCCGGCTGACGGAGGAAGTTGTCGAAGGCAGGATGACTGTTGATGATATCACGGAGGAAAAGATAACTGCCGCGTTGGATACATGCGGGATACCGGAGCCGGATCTGTTAATACGTACGTGCAATGAGCAGCGTATTTCGAATTTTCTGTTGTGGCAACTGGCCTATACGGAATTGTATTTTACGCCGGTAGCGTGGCCGGATTTTTCAAAGGAAGAATTGGAGAAGGCGATCACTGCATATAATAGCAGAGACAGACGGTATGGTTTGGTTAAGGAGGTATAGGAAGGAGCGGGAATATGTTTCGCACTAGATTGTTAAGTGGTATCCTGCTGGTGATCATTGCACTGGCGACGATCATGGCGGGAAATGGTATATTGGCTGTAGTTTTGTGCCTGATCTCTCTGATTGCCTACGGCGAACTGGTAAAAGCGTGTGGTACGCATGAAGTAAATGAAGATTTTCGTGAGAAGCAGATAACAGCAGGGCACACGTCCTTTTGGTTTGTACATGGCGGTCTGCATGCACCGGAATATATCGGAATGTTCATGACAATATTATATTATATTCTCCTCTATTGCAGTCTCTGGTACGGCAGGGAAAACGGAGAGGGGTTAGTGGCGGTATATCCGGTCATCATGATTGCAGTGGTGGTTACCCTGATTGTTATGTTGTTTATGTATGTGTTTACTTTTCCGCGTTATCATGCATCGCGGATTATGTCGGCCGTGTTTGCCTATCTGTATGCGCCGGTCATGTTGTCTTTCATCTATTTGATCAGAGAGGGATTTGATCAGGGAAAATATTTGGTCTGGTTTGTCTTCCTTTGTTCCTGGGGGAGTGACACCTGTGCCTATGCAGTAGGAGTGCTTATTGGTAAGCATAAGATGACACCGAAATTAAGTCCGAAGAAGTCGGTGGAGGGTGCGGTTGGCGGTGTGGTCGGTGCGGCACTTTTATTTGTGCTTTATACGCAGTTTGTGATCAACGCATATTCAGAGACGTATCTTCAGCTTTTGCTGGTGGCCGGGCTTGGAGCAGCAGGAGCGCTGGTGTCTATGGTAGGAGATCTGGCGGCGTCTGCGATCAAGAGAGATCATGATATCAAGGACTATGGTAAGCTGATCCCCGGACATGGCGGAATTATGGATCGATTTGACAGTGTGATCATTGCGGCACCGCTTATTTTTATTGGGTTGATGTTTATGTAGGATAAACGGCTGCGGGGTAAACAGATACACATGACAGGGAGAATAAAGTCGAAACTGGTACATGAGAAGAGAGGAAACATATGAAAAGGATTGCGATATTGGGCTCTACGGGGTCAATTGGTACGCAGACGCTGGAGATTGTAAGGAAAGAACCTGATTTACAGGTGGTTGCGCTGGCGGCCGGAACGAATGTTGATTTGATGGAGAAGCAGGTGCGGGAATTTCGTCCGGTGTTGGCGGCGATGTGGTCTGAGGAAGCGGCACGTGATCTGCGTGTAAGATTGGCAGATCTGTCTGTGCGGGTAGTACATGGTATGGAAGGTCTGCTGGAAACGGCAGTTTGTGAGGAATCGGAAGTATTGGTGACGGCAATAGTGGGAATGATCGGTATCAGGCCGACAATCGCCGCCATAGAACATCATAAGACGATTGCGCTTGCCAATAAAGAGACTCTGGTGACTGCGGGTCATATCATTATGCCGCTGGCGGCACGAAACGGGGTATCGATTCTGCCGGTTGACAGTGAACACAGCGCTATATTCCAGTCTCTGCACGGTGAGAACAGAGAACGTGTGAGTAAGATTTTGTTGACGGCGTCAGGCGGTCCTTTTCGCGGAAAGACCAGGGAGCAGTTGAGTACAATGACGGTGGAGGATGCGTTGAAGCACCCGAATTGGTCTATGGGAAAGAAGGTTACGATCGATTCGGCTTCTCTTGTCAATAAGGGATTGGAAGTGATGGAAGCGAAATGGCTGTTTGATGTGGAATTAGAGCAGATTCAGGTGGTAGTACATCCGCAGAGTATCATCCATTCGGCGGTGGAATATGTGGATGGAGGCATTATGGCACAACTGGGTGTACCGGATATGAAACTGCCGATCCAATATGCACTTTTTTATCCTGACAGGCGTCCTATGGATAATGGAAGAGTGGACTTCTTTCAGTTGGGGCAGCTTACGTTCGAAGCGCCGGATACAGAGACTTTCCGAGGGCTGGCGCTGGCATATCAGGCGGCGGAAGCGGGAGGGACGATGCCGACGGTGTTTAATGCCGCCAATGAGAAGGCAGTAGCCCTGTTCTTACAAAAGAAGATTACATTTTTGCAGATACCGGAGCTGATCGAGAGGTCTATGGAGCAGCATAACGTGATCGGCGATCCGACGGTGGATCAGATTCTGGAAGCGGAGGCATCCACTTACGAATATATATCTGAATTAACAAAAAATAAGTTTGGAGAATAGGAACTTGATCAGGACAATTATTTTATTTATCATTATTTTCAGTATTGTGGTGATCTCTCATGAGCTGGGCCACTTTCTTATCGGCAGGAGAAACGGTATCCGGGTTGTAGAGTTCTCGGTGGGTATGGGGCCTACACTGTTTTCTTTTGTCAAAGGAGGTGTCAAATATTCCCTGAAGCTTCTGCCTATAGGCGGGGCATGTATGTTTGACGGTGAGGACGGCATGGGCGGAGAAGAAGGAAAGCCAGGCGGGTTATATCGCAGAGCAGGTGTGGAACCTGATTTGCCGCTGCCTTCGGAAAATGGCAGGGAGCAGGACTTTGCGATCGACCTGGAGCAGGGGGGCGTTTCTTTTCCGGAAGCAGGCGTGTGGAGGCGCATTGCCACTGTGTTTGCAGGGCCATTTTTCAATTTCATTCTGGCTTTTGTGGTGGCGGTTGTGCTGACGGCATTTTCGGGGGCCGATCTGCCGGTGATCGGACAGGTATCTGAGAATTCCGCGGCTGAGGAAGCCGGTCTGCAGGCAGGAGACCGGATTACGCAGATTGATCGCGAGAAGATTCATTTCTATCGGGAAGTTGCGGTAATCTCGGCACTTAATCAAGGAGAGGAGCTGGAGGTTCACTTTGAGCGGGATGGAAAGAAAGAAGTCGTCACCGTACAGCCTCGGTATGATGCGCAGTCAGGCCGCTATTATATGGGATTTACAGGAGCCGGAGAGTATTTGAAGTGTAATCCTCTGCAGGTATTTCAGTATGGATTCTATGAGGTAGAATATTATGTAAGGGTTACGTATAAGAGCCTGGGCCAGTTGTTACGGGGGAAGGTCACGAAGGATGATGTATCGGGCCCGATCGGTATTGCACAGTTTGTGGGAGAAAGTTATGATCAGGCGGAAGAGAATTACGGAACTTCCTCGGCGATCTTGACAATGTTGGAGATCATAGTGCTTTTGTCTGTCAATCTGGGGATCTTGAATCTACTTCCATTGCCGGCATTGGATGGCGGAAGGCTTCTGTTCATGCTTGTGGAAGTGATACGGGGGAAACCTGTATCGCCGGAGAAAGAAGGCATAGTTCATTTTGCCGGGCTTGTGGTATTGATGATATTGATGGTATTTATTATGTATAATGATATTATGAGATTGGTGCATTAGGGAAACTGTGCAGCCTGTCCATGAATATTGCCTGATGATCGATAAGTTGGGAATTTTTCTGGTACTTTGGAATTGTCAGGCATTAACTTTATATATGACACGGTACAAATTTTTTATGCAGGATGGAGGAGGGAACTGGAAATGAGGAGGAGGAAGCATTATTTTAGAGCGACAGCGTTTTTAATGGCAGTATTGTTGTTGAGTACGCCGGGGATGAGTGTCTGTGCAGAAACGATCGATTTCAATCCGACTGTCAATATTGGACAGGAGATAAGCATAAAGGATCATTCTCAATCAGAAAAAGAGAATTCGGATGCCGGTCTGGAAGATGATTCGGAAAAGAGTCCAGAGAAGGATGTGGAGACGGACCCGGAGGAGGCCGAGAAGGATTCGGAAGACGATGCGGAGAAGAATTTGGGGGAAGAGTCTGGAAAGGATCCGGAAGATGATGAGGAGAAGGAGCCGGAGGAGGAATCCGGGAAGGGTCCCGAAGATGATGTAGAGGAGAATCCGGAGGAGGAGACTGGGAAGGATCCGGAAGATGATGAGGAGGAGAATCCGGAGGAGGAGACTGGGAAGGATCCGGAAGATGATGAGGAGAAGAATCCGGAGGAGGAGACTGGGAAAGGTCCCGAAGATGATGTAGAGGAGAATCCGGAGGAGGAGACTGGGAAGGATTCCGAAGATGATGAGGAGAAGAATCCGGAGACAGAGGTGGATGAGGACGAACTGACAAACAAAGTTTTGTCAGATGAGAAAGCCCTGATATCGGCGGAATTGAAAGCACCGAACAATTTACAGCTGGATAACGCAGACATTTTCAGTATAGTTTTGACCTGGGATGCAGTGGAGGGAGCTGACATCTATGAAGTGTATTATGCTGTGGATCCTGCATTAACGGGAAATTTAGGAACAGATGCCTATAAGCTTCTTGGAACCACAGAGGAGAATACATATAAAAGCAATCTGTCTGAAAATGAAGTATTAAATCCTGAGCACGAATTTAATCATTATCCGGTAGAGAAGCAATATTACAGTTACCGGGTCAAAGCCGTCCGTCGACAGAGTGCCGACCAGTCGCTGCCTTCCGAACAGGGGGAGAAAAGTCCCTTCTCGGAACCGGTATCAGCCAATGGCATGTATGTAGACAGTCTGCCATATATCAACAGTAAACGAAAAGCGTATAAGCTGCCTGGAAGTGGGGACTATGTCAGGTTCTATCTGGGAAATAAAGAGGGGGAGGAGTATAATGAGGCAAATCCGATCCGGCTGCACGAGGGAGAAAGTATTGACGGACTGACTCTGTGGGCAGTATGTGAAGACGGATCCAGGGTATCTTACTGTAAGATCAGAGATGCGATCGCTGCCTATGAGAAATCACATGAAGCGATTGCAGGAAATTATAAATTTGCATCTTATGCGGAAACATATGGTTTTACATGGTTTATAGCAGAGCGGCTTTCACGGGCGGATCATGTTTTCGGTACGGAATCTTGTATTTCTTCTTTGATCAAATATGCAGGGAACACTGTTCCGGATCAGTTGGGATTTAAAGCGGAGAACACGACACAGGGAACAGGATATCTGGCTGTGGCGTTGAATAATTCATTGCCGCCTGAATATGGTTCGATTTTTTTTGAACCGAAGAATGCAATGTGTTTTGAGTTTTTTGTTCCGGTTGTGATCGAAGAGGCTGAGGAAGGCGAGATCTATGAGGATCTGGATTCATCCACCATATGTGATTCGGGAGAAGCTCTGTGGCAGACAGCGAGACGGAAGATTCATGATCGGGAAAAGGAATTTATTCTTCTGTTGGGAGAAAGCGCGTATAATGCCTTTTTAGATGAATATGGCTACCGTAGGTTTACCGAGTGGAACGGAAGCATGCATGAAGATTATGTATCTCTGGCCGACGATAAGATCGTCGATACATGGTTGTTTACAAAGTATGCGGAAAAAGAGTGGATGGAACCCTGGGCCGGTGATAATCTGCAGGATTGCATCAGGAATTGTATGTTCAGCGGCGACCAGATCCTTGTGAACGGAACATACTATCATAGTTTTAAATGGTCGGCCGAATATTATACAACGGCAGAACAGGAGAAGGAACTGGACGCAGCGATCGAGAAACTGCTGGCAGAAGGTGGAGCGCTTTATGAAGCTCGTATTTCGGATAATCCATTGAAAAAGATTCGGGCAGCTTTTGACTATACCACTGGAATTATGTGGGTCGATGGAACAGAGAATCCTTTGAATTACACGGTATACAGTGCCATACTATTACGAAAGGGCAGCTGTGAAAGTTTTTCCCTGACTTTTGTCAGACTATGTCGGGAGATGGGCATCCAGGCCCGCGTGGTGAAAGACGACTATTGGGGCAGGAAAGGCAGTCATGCCTGGAATATCGTGGAGTACAGGGGACTTTGGTATTATGTAGACTGCACGAACGTAAATAAATTTATGAAGGGCAGTTCCGGATTTAATCCCGGAGATCAGCTGCCGATCTACAGTGAGAAGGAATTTACGGACAGCCATCCAATCTCAAAGACGGATTATGCCTTGAAGAAAGTAACGTATTATTTGAATGGTGGGACGAATGCTCCCGGGAATCCTGTTTCATATGAGCCGGGAGATATATTGACCTTTGCGGCACCCGTGAAGGCAGGAAACACCTTCGAAGGCTGGTTTGCAGATAAGTCCTTCCGTACACGGGTGACGGGACCGGAAGGAGGAACTTTTAATACGTCTTCTCTGACCGGTGCTCTGAATCTCTATGCAAAATGGAAGACGAATGAGTATACGCTGATCTATAACATGAATGTGCCGGAAGGTGCAGTGATCAAGAAGGAGGGATCGATCAATGATGTGACGGTGAAGTACAATGCGTCAGTCAGGCTTGCGGCAAACACGGCAGCTTTGTACAAATATAAGTTTAAGGGGTGGAATACAGCAGCTGACGGAAGTGGAGTTGCATATAACGCCGGTGCCGCCGTGAAAAATCTGGTTACAAGTGGAAGTTGTATCCTGTATGCGCAGTGGATACCTACGACCTATACGGTGAAATATGACAGTAACGCTTCCAGCCTGGGTCTGACGGCAAAAGGGAAAACGGCAAATACAGTGATGACCTTTTATTCGGAGACGAACAAAACCGCAATGAACGCTTTCAAAATAAACGGTTATGAGTTTACAGGCTGGGCTACCAGAGCGGATGGCAGAGGATTAACATTTGGCCAGCAGAAAGAAGCGGATGGAACGGTCAGTGGGGCCGCAGTGATCGGTACGGCTTTAGAGACTGTGTATGCGAAAGATACAAATGCTGCGGTTGTTTTGTATGCGCAGTGGAAAGCGGTGCCGTATACGGTCAAGCTGTACAGGAATGACGGAGGCATCGAGACAGAACCGGCACAGAACATATCGGTGAATACCGGTGAATTACTGTCTTCTAAAAGCGAGACGGCGAAGATCATAAGAAACGGTTATACATTGTCATCCTGGAACACAAAGGCAGACGGCAAAGGGAAGAAATATGCCCTGAACGCGAAGAATCTGGCGAAACCGGGAGAAACGATCACCTTATACGCGCAGTGGAGCAGACCGATCACCTATAAGATTACGTATGATCTGCAGGGCGGGAAGAATGCTGCCGGGAATCCGAAGAGTTATACGGCGGCAAGTACAACGGAGCAGAGAATGCTTCGGCAGTCGACAAAGGTTGGCAGTATCTTCGTGAAATGGGTAGACGCTGAGGAAGAGAATCCGGATACGGCCACCGGGATTGAAACAATTCCAAATGAGTTTTTCCGCAATATAAAACTTCGTGCAGTATGGCGTGAGAACTCGTATCAGGTCACGTATCATGGTGCCGATGAGAAGTATACTTCTGTGACAGATCCGGTAACGAAAACCTACAGGTATTCGGAGCTTGTAGATACCTTTGCACCGGCTAAGGAGTTTGCCTTGAAAGAAGAGATTAATGATAAGGTAAGCATATCGGCCTGGACGACGCAGCCGAATGGCAGGGGAAAATCATTTGCGGCAGGAAAGCATTTTTCGAAGCTGAGCGCATTTAATTTTGACGATCCGGATGGCAGGGGAAAAATAGATTTATATGCTGTATGGGGGCCGGCAGTCTATAAGATAACATATGAAAACTGCAGTGCGGATGACGGAGTCAGGCATTCGGCAGTTACGAGCTATGTGTACAATACGAAAAAGAATATACCTGTTAAATCTCCTGTCAGGACCGGTTATATCTTTGCCGGCTGGACGGAGCCTTCCGGAAAGGATTATTTTGACCATACCAGGAAACGGATTAAGGCAGGCACGGCAGAGGATGTAGTCCTGACAGCGAACTGGATGCCGATTACGTATGCTGTCAAACTTAATCTCAACGTTAAGGACAAAGGTGTGTCTTTCAAGACAGATGCGCAGATTGTTTACGGAGATACGCAGGGAACCGGAATAGCATATGAATATGATACTGAGGCTAACGGCCAACAGCATTCTTTTAAGAGCACGGATGTGCTGAATGAGATTCCGGAGTACTATGAGTTGGTCGGCTGGAACACAAAGGCAAATGGAAAGGGAATTGCGGCGGACTGCACGGCGGACAGTGATGGAATGCTTGTCGAACTGGCAGGTCTTGGAAAGAAGAACAAAGGTACGGTCAATCTCTATGCGATCTGGAAGCCCAGGACATATACGATTACGTACAGGCACATAGATCCGGAGGCGTCAGAGGAAGAACTGACAGGTGTGAAAGTGAAGAATCCGGAGTCTTATACTTACAATGCGTCCAGAGCAGTGAAATTGAAAAAACCTGCAAGGTATGGGTTTGTATTTGAAGGCTGGTACAGAAAGTATAATGCCGTTACAGGAGAATATACGGATCAGGTAACGTCCATTCCGAAAGGCTGTTACGGAAACATTATCCTATATGGAAAATGGGGAGTGAAATAGTTCCGGGACAGTACGATGATATAGTACAACGAATAATTAATTTCTGATATCCTGGTGCGGGAAGATTGAGCGGTATAAGTGTGAAAAAATAAAACGCATCATTCACCAGATAATACGGCAGGCGGTAAAAGATATGGTTTGTCAGAATGACAGGCAATCATCCGCCTGCTGCTTCGTTCTTTAGTGCATTGTTTTGATCAGGAAATATATTTATGCGCTTATGCGTATATCCTGGATCGGAAATAGATAAGTCTTGACTTCAACTATGCATGTGGTATAATATAAAAAGCATTAATTCATAATACAGAGATGAATTCTTCTATTATCTGCAGGCAGCAGGTAATTCAGGCGGGTATCCCGCAACGATTCATACAAACAGAAAGTATCAGGAAAGGAAAAACATGAGGTTCTTGACAGGTATATATTGGCATCGAGGGAGTGTGGCGATGGATAACCAGGACTCGATTACACTGCATCAGGTATTGACTGCTCGTGGCAGAGTATTGATGGCAGCAGTCTGCGATGGCATGGGAGGTTTGGAACAGGGGGAATGGGCCAGCGGCTATGTGACGAAACGTCTTCAGGAGTGGTTCTATGAATTTTTGCTGCGGGCCGTTCAGAAAAGAAAACCCTGTTGGATGATACGACGATCCATGGAACGACTGGTGTATGATATGCAGGAAAAAATTCGGCAGTATAGTTTGCAGCAAAATATCAGCCTGGGGACAACCATGACGGTTCTGACTATAGTCGAGAAAACTTATTTTGTCTGGCATTTGGGGGACAGCAGAGCGTATCAGTTCTCTGTCGGCCATAAACGGATAAAGGCAGTATGTATGACGGAAGATCATGTAAAAGGAAGGAATATGTTGACCAAATGTGTTGGCAGTTTCGGATATGAGAAACCGGATTTTAAAACAGGAAATATGAGAAGCGGACAGGCTGTATTGTTATGCAGTGATGGTTTTTATCATTGTGTTACACAGCAGGAAATGGCAGAGGTCATGAATCCGGACCGGCTTCTGGAAGAAGAGCAGATTGCAAGAAGGCTTCGGGAGATTGGGGAGGCATGCATGCGACGTGGGGAGAGGGATAATCTGTCGGCTGTCTATGTGAAGGCGGAGGGCAGGTGATGCTGTGATAATGGAAACTTTTACGGTGCGGTATTTTGATTAATTTATGGATCAGGAAGAGAGGGTAATTGTTTGGATGAAGGATATGGAGAAAAGAAAGACAGTAGGAAAATATAGAATGATCGGGCTTATTGGGAAGGGAGCGGAAGGAGACGTATATTTGGCACAGGATGCAGATCTGCACAGGAAGGTGGCGATCAAACGGGTGTATAAATGGCAGGATAAACAGCGAGATGAGGAAGACGATGGTGTAGAAGATGCTGTGAAGGAGGAAATGATAAGGGAAGCGGGGTGCGGGAAGGAAGAAAAAGAAGCGGGATGCAGTACAGAAAAGATTGGCAGAAACAGGAGGATTCTGCAGGAAGCGGATATTCTCAGACAACTTAAGCACCCTATGCTGCCTGTCATTTATGATCTGTTGTGGGAGGATGACATATGGTATATGGTGATGGAATATATACAGGGTGTGACGCTGCAGGAATATATAGAGAAAAATGGTTGTGTCGCAGAACAACGGGTGTATGCATGGGCGGAACAGTTGTTGGATGTGATGTGCTATCTGCATACAAGAAAACCACCTGTTATTTATCGGGATCTGAAACCACAGAATGTCATGGTCTGTTCGGATGATAAGTTGAGGCTGATTGATTTTGGGGCAGCACATTGGCGAAATTTCGGAGCGCGCGCGATGAGGATGGCGGCTACTCCGGGATACGGTGCACCGGAGCAGTTTGGACGTGTCGGTAAGGGAATTTATGCAGATGAAAGAAGTGACATTTATGCGTTGGGCATGTTATTGTACTTTGTGGTGACCGGTACGGATCCGGCAAGGCCGCCATACACACTGCTGGAGATCAAAGATCATCAATATTTTGTGGGAGACTGGCTGGAACAGATCATTCGCAGATGTATCAGGGAAGATCCGGCAGAACGGTACCAGATGGTACAGGAGATCAGAAAAGATATGTACAAATGCGGGGAACATTCTTCTAAAAGACTGAAGCGATCTTTTATAAGGGCAGTAGAGAAGCGGGTTTGGCTTACGCGGCTGGAGTGACAGTAAGGAGGAGTAGCGTACTGGACATTGGCAGGGAAGCAGAAAGGAAAGGTTGAATAAATTCTCTGATGGGCAATTTAGTTCAACAAACTGAACAGGTTCAGTTGGAATATGTGATGCTTCGGAATGGAGGAAAATGGAAGATCAGATTTATCATGAATCTATGAGGTGAATCGTGATAACTGAATAGACTTTACATTAGAAATGTGATATAGTTATATCAGTATCAATAATACGTTATTTTGATAAGGATGGTGATACTATGACGGAGAATCAAAAGCTGGATCTGATTATAGTTAATATGCAGGGCATGCAGGAAGAGATAAAGAGCATCAAAGACGGGATGCAGGGCATGCAGGAAGAGATAAAAGGTGTCAAGAAGGATATCAAATCGCTGAGACGTCAGGTGGTGAAATCTACGGTTGAATTAAGGGATATGGATGAAATGATACTGGATGAAGTTGAGCGTGTACACGGTATTCTGGAGAGGCATAAAGCAGATAAAACGGTACATACAGTATGAATATAACTTTGTAACGGCCTTTTTGTATGTATATCTTCACTTGTCTGATCATTCACTATTGTGTCGGAAAATTTGGCTGTAGTCCGGTGGCACCATTGCGTGTTGGCAGCGTAGTCCAATGAAAAACAGATAAGGAGATTTGATCGAATATTAAAATTCATAATTGTCAGATTTGCGGCTGCGCGCTGTCTGCCGTGAACTTAGCAAGGAGCAGAATCAAGAATATTGAAGAAGCAGCGCAGAAATGGAGTGAAACATGCATCGAGAAAATACGAAAGCAATAAGAATTGGCGACAAAGTGATCGGGGACGGGAATCCGATCTTGATTCAGTCTATGACAAATACGAAAACAGAGGATGTACAGGCGACAGTGGCGCAGATTCTTCGGCTGGAGCAGGCAGGCTGTGAGATCATCCGCTGTACAGTGCCGACTGCGGCGGCGGCAGCAGCAGTTAAGGAGATTAAGAAACAGATACACATTCCGCTTGTGGCGGATATCCATTTCGACTATAAGATGGCGATCGCAGCCATGGAGAACGGCGCGGATAAGATTCGTATCAATCCTGGTAATATCGGAAGCCGTGACCAGGTTGCAG
>OFHN01001809.1_pt1 | contig 13854 bp, 12 predicted proteins | sample 1521321 | NCBI WGS metagenome assembly OFHN01 (sample SAMEA3504130, study PRJEB24116) | mouse gut metagenome | biome: mouse gut; feature: mouse-associated habitat; material: faeces | place: Denmark | collected 2011
GACAGAACAAATAGTAGCAATAAAACGTAGTTTTATTTAAAGTGGATTATACTAGGCATTCCTCCCTGCGCACCGTACTTCTCTGTGGAAAGACTTGCCGCAACATTTGCAAAGCGCAGTGCCTCTTCCACAGAATATCCACTTGCAAGCCCAAACGCAAAAGCCCCGTTAAAGGTATCACCAGCTCCTGTGGTATCTACAACACGGGCAGGCCTTGTCGGAATCCGAAGAATATGTCCGTCTGCCCAGGCTGCAGCGCCTTCCGCCCCAAGGGTCACAATCAGCTTTCCGCCTTGTTTCTCCAACAGAGAATCCAAATCATTGTTTCCGGGGAATAACAGGGAAACCTCATGTTCATTGGGTATTATATAGGAAATATTCTCCAGAATTCTCTGTGGGAGCGGCACCACCGGAGCCGGATTATATATAACTACCTTACCCGTTTCCCGCCCGATAGCAGCAGCATACTCAACGCTCTCCATCGGAATTTCATTCTGCAGAACAATAATATCAGCCTCCAGAATCGCGCTTTTTCTCTCCTCCAGATAACCCGGGGTAACAAATTCATTTGCCCCCGGAATCACTACGATTGAGTTGTCCCCTTCCGCCACCGTAATCATGGCAATGCCGCTGGACTCGCCGGATATCCGACTGATATGCGATGCATCAACACCATTACACCGCAGATTTTCCACCAGCCTGTCCGCAAACGCATCTTCACCCACACAGCCAAACATAGCGACATTTCCTCCCAGCCTGGCCGCAGCAACTGCCTGGTTTGCCCCCTTGCCGCCGGGAATATATTGCAGCTCCCTTCCGGAAACTGTCTCCCCCTTCCCAGGATGCCGTTCCGCTTTTGCTGTCAAATCCATATTAATAGAGCCGATAACAGCTATCTTTTTCATGACTGAAACCTCCATTATCCCCTAACATCATCCTTGCCAAATAACTATCACAGACATTTTAACCTTTCTTCCCACAAGTTAATATAACTGCACCATATGGCTCGATTGCTTCCCTGCTGCCGCGCAGCACCGTCACATCCGGGCAGACCAGGGAATCTACGGACAGACCAGGTTTTTGCTCTTCCGCTGTATAATTCACCAACACAATGTAATCCCTGTCCTTTCCCCTGTGAAAAGTGATTCCCACATAAGGATTATTCTTATGAATGCCCTTTGTCTTCCATATATCTCCTGCCGCCGCCTGATAAAACCTATAGTATGCCTTATCCAATCCCTTTTCTTCTGTAAGCAGCATCTCTTCCACAGGAAAATTCAAAAAAAATATCTTTCCCTTGCCGTACTGCGCCACCCCAAACAGGGGATTTTCATTTTCATCCGAAAGCAAAACTTCCGCCCTCGTGGCTTCCATTTCTATCTGATAAGGCTTCTTATATGGAATTTGCTCATCATCCCACATCACACATCCTTCCTTCTGTACCCGGTAGGCCCGTACCACTGTAAATCCCGTCAATTCTTCGAATTCCGTAAAAATTCCGTCATTTATGGAAATATACAGTACAGCCCCTTCATACACCTTCCATTTCAGATGTTCATAACGCCTTTTGCTCATAACCGCCATGCTGGCAGAAGGCAGAAAATACAGTCCGCTATCCGGCAGTTCCTGCTCACAATATGCAAAATCCAGCGTAATTCCCGCCTGCTTTGCCAGAAGATAACTCATGTAGGCAATGCCCCAATGGTCCTGTCCCCTGCTTAAGATGCAGATACCATCCGTCTCCCTGTAGGGCAGGATAAGCTGCAGCGCATCCAGTTCTTTCCTGAATTCCTTCATCTGCAGCAGCGTTGGCTTCGGCTGATGCTTCCTGTCCGTCATTCCCAGTTCGCGCTCACACATATTCCAGTCATAGGGCGGTGCATCCAGATGGGACTGCTCATGGGCACACCACCAGAGCAGTCCCGGCGCTCCATGGACCCAGTTCGACCACAGATTTACCTTCAAAAAACCCGCTGCCTTCTCTTCCGCGCATACCATAGGACCCATGCTTCCCAGTTCTTCCACCAGACAGGGCTTTTTGCCTACCGTACTGTAATACTGCGTCTGCGCCGTGGCATGAAGCAGTGTTCTGAAATCATCCAAAGGTGTAAGCAGACAATGCTCCACCCAGAAAGGGTATGGATGTGTAGTCAGAATATCCGTCATCTCCCCCTGGTCCTGAATATTCCAGACACCCTCCAGTTCCAGCGAATGCATGCCAGAGACGATCGGTCTCTCCCCGTCACAGGCTCTGACGGCATTGACGACCACAGACGACCAGCAGCAGGACTCTTCCCTATGTACGGCCTTGTCCATACAATTACACTCATTCCCCAGATCCCAGGCAAGAATACTTTCCTCCGCTTTCATCCTGCTTACAAATCCCCGGACAAACAGCTGCTGAAAATACAGGGCTGTCGGATCGGTATAGAGATTCTTCCCAAACAGCGCGGACGGTATATACAATCTCCCGCTCATCCAGCCTGTAATCAATCCTACGATCAGTTTCAAGCCTTTTTCCTGCGCCATCCGACAGAACCTCTCAAACCGGATAAGCATAGTTTCATCCAGATAGCAGGGATTAACCGGAATATCATCTCCTGCCATCCGATATTCATACAGCCCGTGGCTTCCTCCAAACGCAGGCTCCACAGGCTGGAAATCCCGCCAGTTAGGGAAAACCCGAAGTACCTCAATTCCGTTTTCCCGAAGCAGCGCCAGATCCTTTTCCACTGCCTGCTCATCCCAGTTTCTCCACATATCGGCTCCTGCATTAGAAGCCCAGTAATTCACACCTAAGAGAAAGCTGCCCTTTTCATTGATGGATTTTTCTGTCATCTTTGCTTCTCCTTATCTCTGTTTTTCCTCGCCTCTGTCTCTTACTCACAGGCCTTCGTCCACCTTTCTTTCAGCAGATAGGCTGCCATCTTCGGCTGCCTGTTCCTGGTAAAGACACCCTTCTTGTTCCCATCCACCCTGGTAAGTCCCTGCTTCGTCTGGAAATCCGCAAATGCCCAGACATGTTCCCCGATCATAAAGTCAAGCTGGTCAAAAACCTTATGAAATTCATTCAGGAACGCGCATTGAAATTCTTCGGAAAATGCGACAGGAGGCATCTTGTGCAGCCCGGCAATGGTATCAGCGCCGTACTCCGTCATGATTATGGGCTTGTGATACTTCTCGTACCACTCCAGCATTTCCTTCTTCACCTGAAGTCCTATTACCTCCAGATGTCCATGGTCGGAGTACCACCCGAAATACCTGTTGACACAGATCACATCCAACCACCGGCTTACCTTATCAATAGCGGGCCACATGGTATGCACCATGGTGACAGGCCTGGTATGATCCAGACTTCTCATGGTCTCAATTACCGTTTTAAAATAGGGTACTGCTCCATCCTCCCCGGTATCCGCCTCATTTGCCACACTCCACATGACGACACAGGGATGATTTTTATCTCTCGCGTACAGATCTTTCAAAGTATCCAGATGGTGTTCCAGGGTTTTCTCATTCACTCTCGTTCCGTCAAAGACCTTTTTCTCTCCCCAAAAGCACATGCCCACAGCGGGAATTTCATCAATCAGCACAAAGCCTTCCCGATCCGCCAGCATCATCATTTCTTCCGAATAAGGATAATGGGAAGTGCGGAAGGAATTCGCCCCCATCCATTTCATAAGATTAAAATCCCTGACATTCAGCGCAAGATCCATCCCCCTGCCATGGACATCACTGTCCTCATGCTTTCCAAAGCCTCTGAAATAAAATGGTTGTCCATTGATCAGAAAGGCCTTCGCCGTCACCTCAATGGTGCGGATGCCAAAGCTTTCTGTATAGACATCCTCTTCTCCCTCCACACGCAGCCGATACAGATAGGCTCTCCCCGGCTGCCAGAGTTTCGGCTCCTGTACCGTCAATTCTGTCTGATTCCCCGCATTTTTCTTTTCCGCAACCGCATTCCCGTCCTCGTCCAGGATCAGGATCCTCTTCACGCTGTCCGTCCCGGTTATGCTGCAGGATATGACTGCTTCCGTAAAATCGTTTTTCAGCGATGTCTGAATCACGATATCTTCAATATAGCGCCTGGGTGTGGTATACAGTTTCACCGGCCTGTGGATACCTGCATAATTATAAAAATCAAAAAAGGTGTCCTGATAATGATATCCTTCCGGATACCCGCTTCCATCCTTGGCGACAATCTCTCCGCTGGGAAGGCAGGTCCAGTCCAGAATATTGCGCAGGGCTACCGTCAACCGGCATGCATCCTCCATCGGCTCCTTTGCGCCATCTCCCTGTTCGATAAGTTCCGTAATATCTGACTCAAAGGGAAGGAAGCCGCCTTTATGCCTTATAATTTCCTGTCCGTTCAGCCAGCACACTGCATGATGCGCAGCACTGCCGAAGCGGAGTACAATGCGCTTTCCGCTCCAGCCTTCGGGAATCGCAAAATTGGTTTCATACCAGACATAGCCCACATGCTCCCTGTCCTCTGTCTCAGTCATAAGATCATTAAAACTTGACGGAACCGCCATTGGCACCACCTCTTTCAGCGGAGACTCATACCATTTTTCATCAATTCCGCTATTATTCCTGTCAATCTTAAAATTCCATATTCCGTCCAGACTTTTCACTTCTCTGACACGATTTTCAATTGGATACAGCATCCTTGTCCTCCATACACCAAAACGGCGCTTTTATGTTAATGATTAATAGAATCTTATACAATTGAAAAATAAAATAAAAGTTTAATTTAGGTAGTTTCCTGTCCCATTTCCATTTTATAATCATATATACACAAAAACTCCCCATATTTTCACATAGGGAGTTAAATCCTGTCATCATGGTAAGGCACATGTAGCTATTAGCTATTTGTCTTAATAAATAATGTTGAAAACGGCTGCTATTGGCAGCGTATATGCAATATTCACCTCTACAGCTCGGTAATACTGTTTGGTAATACCGACATATTTATTGACTAACACCTATAATCTATCACTTAAAAACCTTTGAAATACTGCGTAGTTTTTTTATGCTATAAAGTAGTGTTGGGTGTCATTATAAAAATATGGCTACAAAAAATAATTACTGGGGCTGTCACAGCTCCAGCGGACTTTGAAAGTTGCTAATTTACAAAAAGAGTATTCCATATTTTGATATGTTATATGGAAGGCGGAATTATTGGTTCATTATTAGAGTTAATAGAAGGGGTTAAAGATACAGATTTTGAATCCGTTATCCCCAGGACATCTCCCTGCTGAACAAGGGCAGGGAATTCCTTGAGAGGATGATCGGGCGCTTCTGCCGCTGCTACGGCCTGCCCCTGCCAAGGCGCTACAGGCGGCATGCCAGGTACAGGAAGCAGAGCGTAGGCACGTAGCGTTTTCTCCAGTTCCGCAGATCCGGATTCCGAAATGCCCTGCGAACCTTTTTTGCAAGAAAATTTTCATACTCCTGCTCCAACTGCTTCCCATAAGGATCATTCATGGTCTTTGCCGCCGCAATCCCCTTTGTATATAAATTTCCGTACCAGCTCGACTATGGCACTTTCTGCACTTCTGTCTTTGCCCAGTTCCACAAACCGGCGGCTACCTCAAGAAATTGTTATGTAGGGCAACGACCGAAAGTCTATCTCGCCCCTCGTTCTTTGCTTTTAACTATCCTTTGTTGATGATAATCTGCTGCTTATAATCTACATAAGCATTATGGGATTCGTGGTGAATCCGGCAAAACTCCTGCACATTCTGATAACCATATCTTTTGACAATGCCGGACAAGCCGATTTTTAAGATGTTAATTTCCTCACATACCGCAAAGCCTTGAAAAGCTAAGGATTGTTACCTGGATGATCAGCGCCACACCACTCACTGAAAATCCTTTAAAGTTTTCCAAAGGCAGATCCATATCCAATTCACCAGGCATCATGCTGGTCTTGAAACACGTCCCCTGCCAGTAAAAGGTCAGAAGCTGCTCTGTGCTGTATTCCTGTTTAATATGATAAAAATACATACAGGAAGCCACCTGATATGGACTAATTTTGATTTTCGCTCGTCCACAGCTAATGTTCCTCCGCTGACTCATCGTGATAATCCAAATCATACCACTTATACAGAATATCCAACACCTCTCCTTCGTCTTTCTCTTCCCATTCTTCGCGGTACACCTCTGCCAACTGCCCATCTATCAAATCTTTCACAACAATCCTTTTGGTAAAGTCAATATTTATCTCCCGCACAAGGACCAGTTCTCCATCCATCCAACGATAAAAGGAATTGGTTCCGCCTGCCGCCCAGCTGCGGGCCCAACCAGTCACAATTTGGCGGTCTGCATCGAATCCAGGTGACGAAACGCTGCCTAAAGACGCATAATATATAAATTGTGCCTGTTCTTCGTCCCAAAGCCAGTAATGCCAGTAATTAGGTTGATTTCCTGCATGAAAGAGATACCCGAAATCTTGAAAACCATCAAAATCAGCGTCAACTACATTATGAAACTCGGGTGCAATACCCATCTTACATTCTTTGGAAAATGTCTGGATAGGCTGCTCCATTTCCACCGGGTTCCAGACAGAAAACGTAATATCCCGAGTGCCAAACTCATCTTTGTTTTCCTCTGCCAGCTCTGCTGTTACCAACAGTGTTCCCAGTCTGCCGCCAGTACTCACCAGAAATGCATCGTGGGTATCATCTACAGGCTGCTGCTGAAAAATGTCATAGATTCCCCCCGGCTCGCCGTGATAGTCCAGATCGTGCCATACCATTTCCGCATCCAGCCATCCGCCGGATTCCGAAGGAAAATCTTCATGGTAGATCTCGGCCAGTCCACCGGCAACGCGATCCTGGATGGACATACGGATCGTATCTCCCTGATCGATCCCATAAATATCAATCCGCCGCATACAGAGCAGCTTTCCCTCTACCCATTGGTGAAAGGTATGTTCTCCTGTCCCGCCGGCGCTGCTGCGGTTGAATCCGTAAATCGTCTCTGTTTCCTCGTCCAGAGTAGGCATGGAGATCTTATCATATTCCGGAACGCTGACAAACCGTTTGTCGTATTCGTCCCAAATCCAAAGATGATCATAATAAGGCTGGTTTCCCCGAAGATAAGTGCAGGCAAAATCCATATAGCCATCAAAATTGGCGTCTATAATGCTCCAATCCAGGAAAATATCCGTACCCGCTGTCAGAGTTTGAAGAGGTTCATCCATGGAGTACGGGTCCCAAACAGTAAACTGTATGGTGGCGCGGCAAACCTCTGTCGGAGTTTCCTCATCCAATTCTGCCGTCACCAACAGCGTCCCCAGCTCTCCCCCTGTATCTACCAGAAAAGCATCGTGGGTATCGTCAGCGAGCTGTTCCAAAAGCACTTGTTCCGGTGTTTTTGCTGTCTCCTTAGGCAGCATATCAGGTTCTTCCGACAGAGCAGTATACTCTGGTGTGACGGTTTCAGAATCATCTGCCCGACAGGCACAGAGGAACAGGCATAGTGATGTAATGAAAGCTGATTGGAAAATCATCTTAAACTTTATCATGCGCATCATAAAGTCCTCCTGTCATCCACATCCATGAAACCCTCATCCCTGTGACACTTCCTAAAATGCTCCACAGAATGTTTCCCTGTAATTCAGAGCCGGCTTCATGGTGAGATGTATTGTAATAGATTGACATACAGCCGCCCTCTTAGTTCTCTTGACAATACACTATGGAAATACCTGCATTATCCCGCCCCCATGTACAGTATCCTTGGTACACCTCGTCCTCATATTCCGGTTCTTCTCCAGGATACAGTGCAGGAAAAACGGAAACACTGCAAACGCCAACATCCGCCGGGTCTCTGCTTTCCAACACCTCCCGGATATCACAGCGGTACAACCCGTTATCCGTATGCAGATAGAAAAACATTTCCCTTGTTGCAGCCTTTGCCCCATCTAACATTTCGATATTTTCCGTCCAGGTATAAAATTCCCAGGTAACTGTCTGTTCACACAGAAATTCCGCCAGTTCCTTCACTTTCTCCGGCATATCCTCCGCATCTCCCTTGGCCAACGGGGAAAAGCACTCACCGAGACCGTCCATGTCTCCTGCCTGGGCAAGCTCTATCAGTCTTTCCATGGTATACGGACCCTCGTTGGCTCCCTGCGGCTGATCTTCCATCCGATATACAATGTAAATGCCCACTGGCTTTTTAGGCGCATATTCCCAGGATAATTCATCGGGATAAACCGTTATATCAGAAAAGCCCGCTAAGTCCGGCTGTACTGCATCTTTCAGCACCTCGCCGATGTCGCAGCGATAGATCCCGCTGTCTGTGCTGAACTCATAGAACGAAGCCCGTGTCATAGTAACACTGCCATTGCTACGATCCCCATTGCCATATCCTCCAAAAAAATCCCAGGAGGTTACATCTTCTTCTACAAAGCATATAAATTCCTGAATCTGTCCATAAAGCCCCTCTGCATTTTCCCTTACTTTTGGTGAAAATACTTTATAGATGGTATCAGCGTCCTTTGCCTCTACCAGCTTCATTAACGCCTTCATTGTGTTCCTTGGAACATTAAACGGCTTATATTCCCCATCCACAAGCAGCTCCGTGTGTTCGGATGCCATAAGGTTCCCGAAGATATTTCCATGGCAGCCGCAGAGCAGCAGGCAAAGGAACAACAAGAGGATTATTGTATATCGTTTTTTGAAGTTTGCCGTATCCATGAGACTGCCTCCTCGGTTGTTCTATAGAATCCGTTTCCCTATTTTTGTCCAATTCTTCTCTTACATTTGAAAGACATCTATGTCGTATACAGATTCTCTCTTTTAAACAGCCCCGATTCCCATCCTTTATCCAAAAACTGTCCATATCATTGGGGTCTGCACAGTAAGCCAACTGTGGCAGGCTCCAGTACAGGGATGGCAAAATTGATGTCATTACGCTGTCCTTCACTAAGCATCAGATAGACAGGATAGCCATAAGCGCCTACGGCTGCATGGATTTTGGAACTGGCTCCTCCAGAAACTTAAGGAAACATGGGCATCGCAGGGAAAAAAGAACAGTAAAAAACCCCGGCTGATCGGGGTTTTAAAGAGGCGCAGACCGGATTTGAACCGGTGCATCAGGGTGTTGCAGACGTATGCCGCCAGGCCCGCAACGCCGCATTCATACTGGCTTTGTTGCCCCTCTGATCCTCATGACCACCTTAAGTCCACCTTATTGTATGGAGGCAGTCAGTTTCTAAACCAAACAGATTATAGCATTACATGGGGCTGAAAGCAATGTTTTTCAGCCTCTTTTGCTGTGCTATTTTATTTTTGCTTTATTTTTTGCTGTTTTGAAACATTGTACATTAGCGAAAGGAGACTACCATGGATTATCAATTAGAAATCAAACAAATCGTGGACTATCCACGGTGCCGCATCTACCGTGAGTTCCTCCGCAGCCTTATGGAAGATAGGGACATCCGTACCAACGGAAGCTCCTATCTTTTTTATTACATGACGCTCTGCTCCTACGCCAACTTCCGCTCCTCCTACCGCCGGATAGAGGGCATCTCCTACCTGGTGGGGCCGGGCGAATGGGTTTGCAGGACCTCGGAGCTGGCGGAATGGTTCCGCACACGCTTCCAGCACCAGGCGCTCGCCATCCTGGATTACCTGCAGAAGCAGAACTACATCACCTACACAAGGCTGGGCAGGAACGGCCTTGTCAAATTTAGCATCAGCAGTTGGAAACAGCATAATACGGCGCTTGACTACAACTACCCATGCCTGAAGGATGTGGGCTTTTTCTTTTTCCCGGTTTCGGCTGTCCATGAGCTGATCAGCATGGGGAAATGCTCGGAGATGGACATCGTGCTGGATTTATGGGTGCATGCCATCTACAACGACGGCCAGGTGCAGGGCTCGGAACTGGGGCCAGTGGTCTACTTCCGCAACGCCACCGGCAACCCGCTGACGAACTTCAGTGACCTGGCACTGCGCTGGGGCATCTCGAAAGCCACGGTCAGCCGCATCCTGAACAAGCTGCAGGACAAAGGATACCTCTCGCTAGTATCCTTCACCGGCAGGCATGGCACCGTCATCTATCTGTGCAGCTACTTATCTACTATGTTCAACGTCAGTGACGTAATGATTGACAAAGAGGAGGTTTCTATGACATTCAAGGTTCCCGTACACATCCCGGAGGAATCGTCCCTTCCGGAGACAGAGGCAGTAAAGGACGAGCAGATTAGCATCATGGATGGGAAGGGCTGCGTTTCAGGGCAGTCGCCTAGCGTTTCAAAACCGCACATGAAGGAAGTGGTGCAGAAAGTGGCGCAAATCCTTGCGGCACAAGGGGTTCCATGCTGCGAGTGCCCCAAAACTCTATATAAGTTATATCCCTTATCCGACTGCAAGGAAACTAATTATAGGTACTCCCTAGAGGTTGTCTGCCCGGACGGAAAGATGCCCTACCGGTTCGAGCTGACGCTCTCCCCCATCCCGTCACCTGTAGACACCCCTGCCCATATGCAGGACCCCTGTGGCCACAAGGTTACAGAGAATGAAAAAAGAAGGTAAAGAGCATGGCAAACACAAGACCGAACAAGAACATACCCACCGAACAGGAGAATCCCCTGTTCCATGACACATGGAAGCTGCTGAAGAACTACCGGGATGCCGTCTGGAACCTGGAGCTGGCCGTACAGCAGGTACGCAACACCTTTGAGATTGAGTATGGGAGCAGCATCGAGGAGTTTCTGGACTCCATCTACCTAGCAGGGGCAGATATAGGCGGCTCAAAGCTAGAGGATTATGCAAAGAGCATCGAGCGGAGCAACAAGATGCTAACTCTCTTAAACTCTGCGGTGGACATCCTACGGAGCAAGCACAAGCATGGAGAGCAGTATTACTGGATCCTCTACTACAGCTATCTCTCGCCCCAGCAGCTCCAGAACACGGACGAGATCATCGAGAGCCTGCGCCCGCATATAGCGAACATCTCCTACAGAACCTACTACCGAAAGCGCCCGGAGGCGGTCCAGGCGCTCAGCTCCATCCTGTGGGGATACACCTCGAAAGACTGCCTGGAGATGCTGGACAAGTTCTTTCCTCAAAATCGTTGATAGACAATCCATGAACAGGCACTCATAATTATCTAAAAAACTAAGGAGAGTGCCTGTTTATGAATACTTTAAATGGCTATATTTCGGAATATATTGAATACTGTGAGTACCGCAAGCGCTTGGACTCCAAAACATTAAAGGCATATAGGATAGATTTAAAGCAGTATACAGACTATTGCTCTGATTTATCTAACTTCTTTTGCAAAGATATCGTGGATAAATTTATCACAAGCCTGCATAAGAGTTATAAGTCCAAAACTGTAAAACGTAAAATTGCAAGCCTTAAAGCATTTTTTCATTATATGGAATATAAAGAGATATTAGCAGAAAATCCTTTTGTAAAACTGGACATCCGTTTTCGTGAAGCCAAGCTGCTTCCAAAAACAATACCTTTTCACTCCATACAGACATTCCTGGGTACACTTTATGCCCAAAAGGAGCAGGCTTCGTCTGAATATCAGAAAAGATGCTGCACAAGGGACATCGCCGTCATTGAGTTGCTGTTCGCTACCGGAATGCGAATCTCCGAATTATGTTCCCTGAAGCCATCCGACATAGATCTGGAAAGCAACAATATCCTAATTTACGGGAAAGGTGCAAAAGAAAGGGTTATTCAGATTGGTAATCAGGAAGTTATTGCTGCACTAAAAATATATAAAGAGACCTTCATGAATGATATAGATTCATGTGGATACTTCTTTGTGAACAGACTACAACATAAACTGTCTGACCAGTCTGTGCGTTTTATGATTAACCATTATGCAGAATTGGCCGGAATCAGCCAGCATATTACTCCGCATATGTTTCGACATTCATTCGCTACCCTTTTGTTAGAACAGGATGTTGATATCAGGTACATCCAAAGGATGCTTGGGCACAGCTCCATCAGCACAACGGAAATTTATACGCATGTGTCGAGTTCAAAGCAAAAGGATATTCTTGTGCATAAGCATCCTAGAAACCAGATGGATGTCAATAAAGGATAATTCCCGATTATTGAGGGTTAAGAGATTACTTAGCGTAGCGAGGGTAATTTGGTATTAGCCGATATAAATAGTTAAAGAATACGAGGTCATTTTAAACAGAGAATAAATGCTACAAAGTTATAGTTGATGTGTAGACAAGTATATATTTGATACCAAAGAAAGGAATAGTAAATATTATGTCTGATATTTTTATTAGTTGGTCAAAATCAAAAAGCAGAGAATTTGCCATAGAGGCAAAACATCTTCTTGAAAGTCTAGACCCTCATTTAAATGTATTTATGTCTGAGGAAGATATCGCGGCTGGAGAAAGATTTCAAGAAAAAATAATTCAAGAAATTAAAGATTGTGATAAACTGTTATTATGTTTTACACATGAAAATAAAAAATCACCATGGCTACTTTATGAGGCTGGCTACGCAAGTGGACTTAACAAAGTGGTAATTCCGTTCTTGTTTGATGTTGACCCCAATTGGCATTCTTGGATTGATAATCCTATGAATATTGCACGCGAGATCAATATAAAGGCAAATGATTTTGCAACTACATTTATTAGTTGCTTTAATTTGCGCGATTCATCATATACGAGAAATATACTTGCTAATTTCATAGAAAAGGTTGACTCAATAAAAGAGAAATATCGCCAAATAGATTTACAATGTGAAGATTTTGTTGACTTGTTGGCCTCGAATGATGCTTTCCGAGTAGAAAGTCCTATATATCGTAATAAAACTGCATATTTTTTGACCGGTTTTGAGACTTTTGATTTATGGAAATCCATAGTTCATTCTTTTTTGTATACGGGAAAATATTTGTGGATATACGGTAGAAAAAACATGAAATTATTTGGGGGAAATTTTAATGAGTTATTTCAGTATTTAGAAGAAAAATCTATTAGTGAAAATATGTACGGCATTGATTTTCGATGTCTTTTTTTAAATCCTAAATCAGAAGAAGTACAATATGCCCATAAACAACAAGATATATTTTATCAGGAACTCGACGCAACAATTAAAAGAGCCAAATATCAAATTGGTGACAATCAAACACTCCAAAAGTGCTTTCGCATGTATTCAAATAGAAGGGAAGAAGTTATAATACGTCTCGATAATTGTATTATTTATTCTAAACCGCACTTTGATATTAATGGACAGCCACAAATTATGACCAATACAAAGTTTGAAGTTTTTAGTGCATCTTCTTCCCGTGGTATAGATTGTATACAAAAATACTGTGAAGTATGGGATGCTGCTGTAGATTTGTTTTAATTCATTCTATACATTTCGTAAAAAATGCTGTCTATTTTAGAAATTGTATCCTCAATAGAAAGTCTACTTACATTTATTAAGTATAGCATACATAAATCTTTAGGGATTCTATGTATGCTATTTTTTAATTCTAAATTTGTTTTATACAAATAAGGAACACATTCAGGTTTATATTTTTGTGGATTTCTATTTCTTAGGCGTTCCCATAGAGCATCCTCCGATTCTACATATAAAATAATGTATAATATGTTAGGAAAAGTTATATGTGCATATAACTCCTCCGGAATTATGTGTACCCCGTTTATTATGGACGGAATTTGTTTTCGCTGTTGGCGTTTAATAATATTTATGATAGAATTCTTCATAATGTTACATTGCTGTTTGGCCATATCATAGTTCAAAAACACATCATGCGCATAAATTTCATCTACAGATTCCTTACCCATTTCAATTAAACGATTTGGTGTTAGTCCGTAAATGTGTTGGTAATCTGTTTGAGTCCGTTTTATGGGTC
>OFHN01001824.1_pt1 | contig 13792 bp, 10 predicted proteins | sample 1521321 | NCBI WGS metagenome assembly OFHN01 (sample SAMEA3504130, study PRJEB24116) | mouse gut metagenome | biome: mouse gut; feature: mouse-associated habitat; material: faeces | place: Denmark | collected 2011
AGTCATATCTAAATTATTTTATTAATAAATTTTATCACAAAACTAAATAAAAATATCGTTATTAATATATTTCTTTAGCTATAAGTCCTTCATTCTTATAAAAAAAGATATTATCAAAAAATAATATCTCTAATCTTGTATTACTAAAGGCGTTGATAAATAACGTTCTCCTGTATCTGGTAATAATACAACTATATTTTTTCCTTTATTTTTTTCCTGTTTTGCTAAAAGTGTAGCTCCATATAAAGCTGCCCCTGATGAAATTCCAACTAATGTTCCTTCTAATTTTGCAACTTCTCTACTAGTTTCAAAAGCACTTTCATTAGATACTGTGATTATTTGATCATATATATCAGTATTTAAAGTATTAGGAACAAATCCTGCTCCTATTCCTTGAATCATATGTGGTCCAGAAATTCCTTTAGAAAGAACTGGTGACCCTTCTGGTTCAATTGCAATGATTTCAATTTCTGGATTTTTTTCTTTTAAATATTTTCCTACCCCACTAACAGTACCACCTGTACCAACTCCAGCTACAAAAATATCAATTTTACCTTCTAATTGCTGATAAATTTCTGGCCCTGTAGTTAAATAATGAGTATTGGGATTTACAGTATTTTCAAATTGACTAGGAATAAAAGCATTAGGAATTTCTTTAGCTAATTCTTTTGCTTTAGCAATTGCACCACTCATCCCTAAATTTCCTGGAGTTAATACAACCTTAGCTCCATATGCTTTTAATAAATTACGTCGTTCTATAGACATGGTCTCTGGCATCGTAAGAATTACCTGATACCCTAATGAAGCACCTATTGATGCTAAACCTATTCCAGTATTACCACTAGTAGGTTCAATAATAACCGAATCAGATTTTAATATATTATCTTCAATGGCTTTAAACAGCATCGCTTTAGCAATTCTATCCTTCACACTACCTGCTGGATTGAAAAATTCTAACTTTGCATATATATTCGTTTCTAATTGATGTTTAGACATATAATTATTTAATTTTAAAATCGGTGTATTACCTACTAATTCACTAACATGATTATTAATTGTCATATTCTTTTCCTCCAATATTTTTTATTATTGACAATAGTCAATAATTTATAATCTATACATTTCCTACTTGTTTAGTATGATTATATGTTACAGATATTAATTTGTCAATTAAAAAAGCCCGAGGGCTTTAGTTAGGACAATTATTTATTTGACTATTAACTTGAGTAATTAAATCTTGAAGTGTGATTCTATCAACATATTCCTTAATAACTTTATCCAGTCCTTGCCAAAAAGGTAATGTAAGACAATCATTACTTCGTAAACAGATTTTATTGTTCTCTTTTAGACAAGCTATAGGTGCCAAATCTCCCTCAGTAATTCTTAATATGTCCCCTACAATGTACTCATCTGGCCTTTTAATCAAACGATATCCACCAGCATTTCCTCTTAAACTTTGTAAATAACCAGCCTTATTTAGTAAAGAAATTATCTGTTCAAGATATTTAACTGTTAATTCTTGTCGTTTAGCAATATCTTTTAATGGTATAAATTTACCATCATCGTGCATAGCGATATCTAACATGATCCTTAAAGCATAACGTCCCTTAGTCGAAATTTTCATTTATGCTCACCTCAATATAATAATACTGATATTATTAACCTAATACAAGTAAAAATTAGTCATTTATACTATCTATTATACAATTATCTTTTTTTTCTAATAAAAAACTATGTTCAATATTATCTAAATTTTCTAAAAAATCACTCAAATCAGTAGGCGTAATTAGTATATGATCAAAAATGTTAGTAGTTTTTGTTACTTCAATATCAACTGCTTGTAATGCATAGTATACTAATTCACTACAATAAAGTGTCTTATCATCATAAGTAATCATACTATAATCATATGGTGTTTCTAAATAATCTAAAGCATGAAATAAATATGTTTTAATAAACTCACTGCTTTCATTAAAACGATATCCAGAAAGAGCTTTAAGATATGATTCTTCTTTTAAATTTGCCATTTGATCAAAAGTTCTAACTTTAACACCTGAGGAATTACTATCTAAGACAAGAACTTCATCTTGAGTTTGATAATGTTTAATAATCTCATGATAATATTTATCCTCAGGTTTAAAAAAAGCTAAAAACTGCTGGTAACTGCCAATATAAAATACTGTATGTTTCCATCTTCCTGGAATAGCATATGAACTTAAATAATTTGTATTTTCAATATTTATAATATCTCCAACTTTAAAAATATCTGTATATTCTAATAATTCGCTATATTCAATAACCTCTTCTTTTTTTATTGGTTTATTCTCTACAGCTACAGTTTGATCACTCATTTTATTTTCAAATGAACAACCACTTATTATTAATAAAAATACTATTCCAAAAAGAAATTTTTTCATCAACTCATCCTTTAATCTTTTATCATACTTAGTCCCACACGATGTTTATTAATATCAACATCAATAACATAGACTTCAACAATATCTCCTATACTTAGTTTATCCAAAGGATGCTTAATTCTTTCATGTGAAATTTTAGAAATATGAACTAATCCATCATTTTTTAATCCTATATCAATAAATGCACCAAAATCAACTACATTTCTAACAGTTCCTTCTAATACCATACCAGGTTTTAAATCATCAATCTTTAAAATATCTTTTTTCAATAAAGGAGTTGCATAATTATCTCGTGGTGAACGATTTGGTTTAATAAAGCTATCAATAATATCATCTAACGTATAACTATCAATTTGTAACTCATTCATTATTTCTTCTTTATTAAGATTGCCTAATTTTTCTGCTATTTCTTTAGTTCCTAATACACTTTCATTAGCCCCAATCAATTCTAATAATTTTTTAGCCTGTTGATAATTTTCAGGATGAATTGCAGTGGCATCAAAAGGATCATTTGCTCCAGGAATCCGTAAGAATCCAATTGCCTGCTGATAAGTTTTAGCACCTAACTTACTAACATTCATAATCTCTTTACGATTAGTAAATTTTCCATTTTCATCGCGATATTTAATAATATTTTTTGCAACACCAGCATTTAACCCAGCTACATATTGAAGTAATGACACAGAAGCTGTATTGATATCAACCCCAACATTGTTAACTGCTTTTTCTACAACAAAATCTAATTGTTCTTCTAATTGTTTTTGTGCAATATCATGCTGGTATTGACCAACACTAATTGCTTTAGGTTCGATCTTTACTAATTCTGCTAAAGGATCTTGCAATCTACGTGCAATTGATACTGCTGAACGTTCTTCAACTTGATAATCTGGAAATTCTTCTTTTGCTAGTTTACTAGCTGAATAAACAGAAGCTCCAGCTTCAGAAATAATTGCATAATCAACATTAAGATTATTATCTTTAATTAACTGTGAAATAAAAGCTTCACTTTCACGACTTGCAGTACCATTACCAATAGCGATAATTTCAATACTATATTTTTTAATAATATCTAAAAGAACTTTCTTTTCTTTATCATAGTTAGCTTTAGGAATTGTAATAAAAACTTTATCAATTTTTAATACCTTTCCTGTTTGATCTACTACAGCTAATTTACATCCTGTTCGATAAGCAGGATCTAACCCCAAAACCATCTTATCTTTTAGTGGTGCTTGCATCAATAACTTTTCTAAATTAATAGAAAAAACTTTTAATGCCTGTTCACTTGCTTTTTCTGTTAATTCACTACGAACTTCACGTTCAATCGAAGGTAACAATAAACGATTTAAACTGTCTTCTACAGCTTTGGATAAGTATTCATTAACACTACTATTTCTATTCTTAGTAACTCCTCGATTTATATATTGAGTTAAAAAATCTTTATCTACTACTATATTTACTGCAATTACTTTTTCATTTTCTGCTCTATTTATTGCTAAAATACGATGAGATACAATTCGATTAACTCGTTCATGATAATCATAATACATTTCATATACTTTAGCTTCATCAGGATTTTTCTTTTTAACTTTAGTTTCAATTATTCCTGATTTATATATTATATCTTTAACAAATTTACGATATTTAATATCATCACTAATAACTTCTGCAATAATATCTAAAGCTCCCTGAACAGCATCCTCAATAGATTCAACTTTATCATTTAAATATTTCCCAGCTTCTTGATTAATATCCCCTTTTGGTAAAGATAAAATCCATTTACTTAAAGGCTCTAAACCTTTAGCTTTAGCTTCAGTTGCTCTAGTTTTTCTTTTTTCTTTATATGGACGATATAAATCTTCAACTTCATTTAACTTTGTTGCTTTTAAAATATCACTTTTTAACTGATCAGTTAACATTCCCTTTTCATCAATTAATCTAATTACATCCTCTTTACGTTTTAATAAATTAACTTGATATTGATAATATTTATCAATATTTCTTATTTGATCTTCATCCAAACCACCTGTTGCTTCTTTACGATAACGAGCAATAAATGGTACTGTATTACCTTGTTCCAACAATGACAATACTGCATTTATCTGTTTTTCAGTTATTTCTAACTCTTTTACTGCTATTTTAATAATATCTTCGTTCATAATTACTCCTTACTAAATAATCTTAACTCTAATATTCTATATCATTTTTATAAAATATCAACTCTTGAAATTAAAAAGTTTAATAATTATAAAAGAAAGTCTAAACAACAAAGATTAGACTTTCTCAATATAAATTATTTCTTTTTCTTTCTAGATAAATATGCAATTACACTTAATGAAGTTACTGCCCCTAGTGCTGAAACTAAATTACTATCATCACCAGTTTTCACACTTGCAGTTGTATCTCCTGGTTTTACTGGTGTATTAGTATCTACAGATGGATTATTTGGTTTTATTTCTAATCCAGACATTGCTTTTGTTAGAGCTGCTACTACAGCTTCTACTTCTTCTTTTGTTGCTTCTGGATTATTTAATACTGCAGTTGCTTTTTCTACCTCAACATCTACCACTTTTAATGATGCTGCTGTGTAGCTTGCTCTATTTAACCCATTTGCCTTATTGATTAAATCTTGTAATAAATCTTTATTTGGTTTTAATTGACTTTCTATATAATCTGCTTTTACAATAATATCTAAAACTTCTCTAGCTGATACAGTAGTATCTAATTTCTTATTTAATGCTGTTAACTCAGTTACAAAAGCTGCCCATGATTCAACTGTATAATCTTTATCATTTAAATTATTTAATTTTATTAGTACATCTTTTGCTTTAGTAATATCAACTAAAGATTTTTTTGCTTTTGATAAATTTAAATATGCATTATCTAACATATTTTGAGAAACAATAGATGCGCTTAACAATATTTGAGCTTCATTAATACTTACATTAAGATTATCAACAGTTACTTTAGAATAATTATTCTTATCTAACGAATTAATTTCATTTACTAGATTTGTTAATCTTGTCTTATTACCAGATTCAATTACTCCATCACTATATTCATAAAGATTAATATCTGCTACTGCACAACTTTGTTTTGCACCACCAGCATAAGCTTCATAAGCAGTTAATTTAATATATTTAGCATCAATAGGAACAAACTCAACATATTGAATTTGATTTGTATCCTGCCAGATTCCTGATGCTACAGAAGTAAATTCCTGACCATCTGTACTAACAGATATTTCATACTGCTTAATTCTACCACTATTGCTATTTTGACGTGGTGTATAAGCAAATTTATATATTTGTTTTGTTTCATCTAATTTTAATGTTACTGACTGTGGTAAATTAATATTTGCATCTCCCCATACTGAGTGCCAATATGTATTTGGATTATTGTCAATAACATTACTTGCAGCCCCATCTGTATTCTCTGCAGTACTTGCACTATGTTGAGAAGTGTAGCTATCTAAAGTTATACCACTAACAATTTTTGTAAAATCATATATTGTAGTATTCAATGTTTCAACTTTACCATTTTTAATATTTTCAATAATACCATCAGTTTCAATAATCTCAACAGCTTTCATTACTCCATTGATTGATGCAGGTAAATCAACTTCAAATACAATCGTATCACTCCCAGATCCAGATAAATAATCAGCAAAAATAATTTGGTTACCAACATCTAATTTTAATTGAGGATTACCTGCCACTAACAAATCCTGATTAAATGTTAATGAAATATTAAGTTTTCCATCATTAACACTAGTACTTTGACTAACAAATTCTGGATTTTTCATCTGTTCTGTTTTTGTTCCTGCACGAATAAAATCATCATTAAATTCAGTATATCTTAACTTAAATGTTCCATCTGTATCATCTTCATAAAGCAATCCAAAAAGAACATCTTCGTTATTTTCTAGTACACTTAAACAAGAATATTGGAACTTACCAGTATTTAAAATCTGACTATTTGTCCAAGTAATATCACCAGTTGTTTGATCCACCTCACCAATATGTACCATTCCCTGAGTTCTTGGTGAATGATCTGGATTAGTCATTACCACATACTCTTTTCCATCGTGTGTATAATTGACAACTGAAAGTTGACAGTAAACTTCATTAATATCAGTTCTATCAACTCTATCCCAAGTAAAACCGCCATCACTACTTGTTGCAACATAAACTTTATTTGCATATGTATTACGCATAAACAATTTAACTTGTCCATTATTTAACTGAACTGCTTGAGATTCAGTAAACATTTGACCACTATTATTCATTGTCTTACGATCATTTCCCATATTCTCTTGTGGTGATTCACCTAAAGTCCATGTTTTACCACCATCTGCACTAATAATCATTGCTGAAGATTGACTTCCACCAACATTACTGCTTGCACTATAAACAGGGAATGCTAATTTTCCATCTTTTAACTGAAGTCCCACACCAGGACCCGTTCCTAAAAACATCATCCAATCTTGTTTTACTTGTGGTGTTATATCAACTGGATTAGCCCATGTTTTACCATCATCATCAGAATAAGTCAACCATAAATACTGGGTATTCAATACATGTAATTCCCCTTTATCAGGACTATCTTTCAACATATAGATATTTCCTTTATAGTCACCATTTAAATAAAGACTACCACGTTCATGATATGGTGCATCGTTTTGTAATATAACTGTGTATTCTGTTTTATTATTTTGATCATCATATACATATCCTAATCCATTTTCTGGACGAACTGTATACTGATTACCCTCAGTGTCAAATAATTGTAAATAATCTACCCCATTAATTTTTGTATATCCAGTTCCCGTAGTCAACTGACTAGAATCCATTAATCCAGATGATTCCGGGAACATATCTACTAATAAATAAACACGTCCAGTTTCTTTATCTTCCACCATACTACTATCAATTAAAAATGCTGATGATGAAGGACTATTTTGATTTGAAATCAAGTCAGTAACAATTATTGGATCTCCAAAAGTGTCTTGATTAGCTTCACGTCTTCTAAGTGAAATATCAATATTTCCATAATCTTGAGCCCCAGTTTGACGTTTGTCAATAGCAGCTAATAAAGTTCCTTTTGAAGTTTTTAACAATGATGGAATACGATAACCTGAATCATCATAACCTTGGTAGAATAAATTTTCTGTTTCAGTCTTTATAACATTTGTCATATCAATTTCTTGACCTGGCTGCCAAGTTGTTAAAGTATGTTCTTGACTAATTGCACTAGTATCTAATATCTCATCATATGCTTTAATATAATCAACTACTCCAGATAAAGCTTCTAAATCATTTCCTGATGTATCAATAAATCCCAAATTAACCGCATTTGCATCTTCTAAAATATTAAAGAATCCCTCTTGCACTGCAGTAGTATATTTATCAATATATACACCATCTAAATAAAACATAAAGCCTTTACCACTGCCATTATCTTTAGTAATCGTAATTGTATGCCATGAAGTATCTTTTACTGTTCGATTAGCTCTAGAGATAGAACTAGTAGGCATAACAAAATCTTTAGTTCCTTCAATATTCAATCCAAATACATCTTGACTAGGATCAACATATAAATCAATATATTTATTTGAAGTATCTCTATTTGAAATAGAGAACAATGACATTCTTCCTGAATTTGAATCATTAACTCGATATCTTATCGAAATACTTCCTTTAGTCATTGCAACTAATTTATCTAAATTATCATTATCTTGTATCCGATCAACATTAGCATCCTTATAATAAACACTACTATGTTCGTAAATAACACTTTCAAGTTTCCCTAAATGATATGAAATAATTTGATTTTCATCAATTGTGCTATTATATAATTCAAAATCTTTTAAATTACCAGTCATTGGATAGTTATTTTGACCAGTAGACCTACTTCCAATTCCAAAACCCATATAATTTGGATTTGCAATTACCCCATTAGTAAATCCTGATGAAGCATTACCCTCTAAAACTTTTTTTCCATCCAAATAAATTCGGTAATAATTATTCCCAGACATTGTAAAGGTAACTTTATGTTCTAATGTAAAATCGATCTCGCTAAGTGTCACATTTGAATTACTTAGCATTTGCCCTCCTGAAGCATTTCTTAGTTCAACCCCTAACTTTTTAGTACTAGGAATCACATATAAAGTAAAATAATTATTGGCAGTAGTATTATCACCAATAAAGAAAATAGAATTAACTCCTCCATCACTGTTACTTCCAAGACTGAATGTTCCATTAATTGTAAAATCATCCAAATTAACATAATTACTTAAATCGCTACTTGCATCAATTGCTCCTGTTCCATTATCGACTACTGTAATCATATCTGTAGAATATTGATTAGTTGGCTCAATTATTCTACTTTCCTGAGCATAAGCAGGTATTGTCATTAAAGGTGTCGTTACTGTTGTCGAACCTAATAATGAAGCCACCAATACTGAACAAGCTATTCCCTTTTTCATTTCTCTCCTCCTTTAGTCTACATATAAATTTTGTTTTATTTATACAATAATGTAGACACTTTATGGAATAAACTCTATCATCAAATATACTTAGTGTATTTACAAATTATATTGATTTATTTACAATTTTTTACTATTAGATAAAATATGATTGTATTCTTCGACTGTACAAATAATATCATTAAAGATTTCATTATCTAATAATTCTTTGGCTTTTTCAAGTGATGCAAATAAATAATCAATATGCTCATTAGAAAGATGAACACAATCATTTTTAGGAATACATAAAAAACCAATTCCAACAGTTTGATAATCTTCTCTAACCTTAGTAAAAGTATAAGCTGGCTTTAAAATTATAATATCTAATCCTGTTTCCTCTTTTAATTCACGAATCAAAGCTTGATTAGGTGTCTCACCATACTCTAATCCACCCCCTGGTAACTCCCAGTAACCTAGACCATCACTTGAAGGATGGATTCGTTTCATCAATAATATTTTATTATTTAATACGACAATACCTTTAACAGTAATATGAAATCTTACATTTTCCATGTTTTACCTCCATTTAATATCTATATCATAACACTATTATTAATAAAATTGTTTAATTTTTATGCCTAATAGTGTTATAATTGTTAGGAGGTGATATTATTATGATAGATTTCAAATCAGAAGTTTTGAAAATAAAAGACCAAATGATTGAAGATATAAAAAATTTGTGTGCTATTCCTTCTACACAAGATGATAGTACTATAGCGGAATTCGCACCTTTTGGTAAAGCAAATCGACAGGCATTAGATGCAATGTTAGAAATAGGAAAACGTGATGGTTTTGATGTCGAAGATGTTGATGGATATGCTGGTCATATTGATATTGGCGAAGGAGATGAGACATTTGGTATTCTAGGACACCTAGACGTTGTTCCTGTAAATGAAGTAGGATGGGATAGTGATCCTTTTAATGTTATTATTAAAGATGATAAATTATATGGTCGTGGAGTTGCAGATGATAAGGGACCATTATTAGCTGGATACTATGCAGCCAAAATTATTAATTCTTTAAATATTCCTACTAAAATGAAAATTAGAGTCATTTTTGGATGTAATGAAGAATTAGGAAGCAGTTGTGTAAAATATTATTTTACAAAAAAGCCATATCCTAAAATGGGGTTTACTCCTGATGCTTCCTTTCCTGTTGTTTATGGAGAAAAAGCTGGATGTGGATTTAATATTGAGGGTCATGTTGAAAAAGGTGGATTGATTTATTTATGTGCTGGAAATCGTCCAAATATAGTTCCAGAAACATGTGAAGCTGTTATTACTGGAAATTATAAACAATATGTTGATTCATATCGAAAATTTTTAAATGCTAATAATTTAGTTGGTGAAATTGAAGAAGAAGGAAATCATACAAAACTTATCTTAAAAGGAAAATCTGCTCATGCCAGTACCCCAGACGAAGGGATTAATGCAATAATATTCCTTTGTAAATATTTAGCAACTGTAGTGGATAATAAACTAGTTGACTTTATATTAGAATATCTTGATGATTGCAATGGTAAAAAATTAGGTATTGATCATACTGGTATGATGGGCTCTCTAACTTTAAATCTTGGTGTTATTTCATATTGCAAAGAAGAGTTTAAAATAATACTTGATCTACGTTGTCCTCATGATATAGATTTTGATGGAATGATTGAAAAATTCCAAACGGCTTGTGCAAATTATGGTTTTAGAGAAAACCATAATATTGGTAAAGCATTATATATTGATCCTGATTCAGACTTAATTAATAATTTACACACTGCTTATGTTAATGTAACTGGAGATACTATTAACAAACCTCAAGCTATTGGGGGAGGTACTTATGCTAAGTCAATGCCTAATTGTGTTGCTTTTGGAGCTGAATTTTTAGGTGAGGATAATCTAATTCATGGAAATAATGAAAACATTAAAATTGATTCCTTATTAAAAGCTACTGAAATATATTGTCATGCTCTTTATAATTCTATCAAAGTCTAGAACTTAATGTTCTAGACTTTTTATCAATAATCTGATAAACTATTTATACTTGCAGACATGGCGAAACTGGTATACGCGCTATCTTGAGGGGGTAGTGGGCAAATGCTCGTGCGAGTTCAAATCTCGCTGTCTGCACCAAAATGATACTTTTAAGATAGTTTTATCACTATCTTTTTATTATAATCATCGTTCTATACAGGCTAAATAATTTATGATATAATTATTTGTAAACAATAACGCCAGTGTAGTTCAATGGCAGAACGCATGAATGGTAATCATGAAATTCAAGTTCGATTCTTGGCTCTGGCACCAGTAAGAAAAAAACGGCAGGATTGCCGTTTTATTTTTGTTGTTTTTTTATACTTTCTAATTCATTTAAATCAAAAGGTGTTAACTGGTAAACGTAATAATTCAACCAATTACTAAATAATAAATATGCATGGGAACGCCACTTTACTAAAATCTCGTTATGCATATCATCATTTCTATAATAATTTTTAGGCATTGTAGCAATATCCGAGATTGCTAAATCTCGTCTATATTCTTTATCTAAAGTATCAGGGTCATATTCTGGATGCCCTGTTACAAAAAAACGTGATCCATCCTTTTCAGCAATCAAATATACCCCAGCTTCATCACTGCTGGCAAGAATTTCTAGATTCTCTATAGTTGCAATATCCTCTGCCATAACTGTTGTATAACGTGAATGAGGAGCATAAAATTGATAATCAAAACCACGTAATATTTTTCGTTTCATCTTATTAACATTGGTATGATGAAAATATACTCCAGTTAATTTTTCTTTTAATGCATGTTTTTCAATGCCATAAAAATAATAAAGTGCTGCTTGTGAAGCCCAACAGATAAAGAAAGAACTAAACACATGTGTCTTTGACCACTCTAAAATTTTCTCCATTTCCTGCCAATAATCAACATCTTCAAATTTTATTTTTTCTACTGGTGCACCAGTTATTATAAAACCATCATATTTATTTTCCTTGATTTCATCAAAAGTTTTATAAAAAGCTAAAAGATGTTCTTGGGATGTATTTTTAGATTCATGACTAGCCATATGAATCCAATCAACTTCTATTTGTAAAGGTGTATTTGAAAGCATTCTCAACAATTGGGTTTCAGTAACTATTTTAGTAGGCATAACATTTAAAATTAATAATTGCAATGGTCTGATTTGTTGCGCTAATGCCCTATTTTCATCCATTACAAAAATATTTTCATCTTTTAAAATCTTACTTGCAGGTAAATCATTTGGTATTTTAATAGGCATATTTTGCACCTCCGATATTGTTTAGTTTAACATATCTTAGATTAGATTTTAAGTCTAAATATTAAAATGAAATCAATTCATTAAAAATTTGAATAATATATTCATCTGACATCCCAGATAGGTAATCAATTATGCTTTTTATAATTGCTTTGTCATCTTCAATAAAATCATAAATAATCTTATTTTCATAAATATTTAATCGTTCTAATCCTTTCATTCTACTATATTTTTTTAACCAATGAACAAACCCATTAATAGCATGAGGATAATCATCTTGATCTTTAAGTAACTCATTAATTAGACTGCTATTACTATCCTTTGCAATAAGATAATATTTAATAAAAAAATCAAAAATAGAATTTAAAATTAAATTAACATAATTTGTATGAATTTGTACCCGATCAATCAAATATATATTTTGATAATTAAATTTCATAATTGTTTTCATAATTTCAAAAGCTTCTTGAGACAAAGAAATTCCATTTACAGGATTACTATTTTCACAAACTTCCTGAATAAAATAATTTACTATTGTCCCATTATTAATTGCATTAAACTTGTAATCACTCGCAATACTATTTAACGATGCTCTTAACACCTCTACTTTATTTTCCTTAAGTACTTTCAACCTCAATGCATCTTCGATATCTCGTGCCAAATAAGCAATCTTATCAGCCATTTTAACAACACAGCCTTCCCAAGTATATGGATTATACAACCCTGCACTTGTATAATCATTTAAATCAATATACTCATTTCTTTTAACAATGCTCTTTTGGTTCATCTCACCACAATGTGATATTATTCCATCACGAACTGCATAGGTTAAATTAAGATTTTGCCGATGATGTAAATTATCTTCTAATGTTTCAATATTATCAATAAAATGTAAACTATTTCGTTCATGCCAAAATGATTCTAAACCATATTTTTTAGCTAATTCATTTATAATTCGCTCACCACCATGACCAAATGGTGCATGACCTAAATCATGACCAACAGCAATTGCTTTAGTCAATTCTGTATTTAAACCTAAATAATTAGCAATTGTATAACTTATCGATTCAACTAAATTTACATGTTCACTACGAGTGCATACATGATCATCCTTTACTGCAAAAAACACTTGTGTTTTATGTTTTAATCGACGATATGCTTGACTAAAAATAATTCTTGTATAATCACGTCCAAACTCACTTCTTAAATCATTATTTCTTTGATATAACGGCTCTAATCTTTTTTTTGCATTCTTAAATTCTAGATGGAATTCATCCATTCTAACATCTTTAAATAAATTTTTTGTCATATTAATCCCCCTTTTTTGTAATTATATGACACTTTTTAAATTAAAACAAATCACAACTATGATTTTAAAACCAAAAAAAGGATTTAAAAGCAAATAAATATCTTGAATTTTAATCATAATAAAAAAACTTTTATTAAGTTATTCATCTATTGATGTAATTTATATTTAAAATCATTAATTGATGACCTTAAAAAATCCCTTTCATTATATAATTTAGATAAAAGATTTAATCAAACAACACTAATATAATAATTCATCATTTTAATATATAATATAAAA
>OFHN01001825.1_pt1 | contig 13789 bp, 19 predicted proteins | sample 1521321 | NCBI WGS metagenome assembly OFHN01 (sample SAMEA3504130, study PRJEB24116) | mouse gut metagenome | biome: mouse gut; feature: mouse-associated habitat; material: faeces | place: Denmark | collected 2011
TAAATTCCCCTTTGCCCACGGAGAAGGAAACATGGTCAAGCGCCCGGACTTCCGCTTCCCCTTTCCCATAGGTCTTGCATAGATTCTGTACTTCAAGAATAATATTCATATTCATTACCTGCCTTTCGGGAATTATCTTACCCGATGGGTCTTACTTCCACATGAATTTCATCTTACTCTTTTGTAAGATGAAGATAGAATGTGCAAAAGCACATTCTTGCGCCGAGCGCGGCCGCTTGCGGCATACTACCTCTTCGCGTGAGTGCGCATCCCCCGGAGGGTTTTATCATACAGGGAACGAAGTTTCCTGTATGGTAAAAAAACTTAAGACAAACCTGCTTCCCTGTCCAACCCTGCTGGTTACGGAAATCGTCCCCTGATGGGCTTCCACAATGGATTTTGCCAGCGGCAGCCCCAGGCCGATTCCATGGGTATCCTGGGAAATGCGGCTCCGGTAGAACCGTTTAAAGATATTATGGATATCCTCCTGGTGGATCCCTGTTCCGTTGTCTTCCACTACAATGTTTGTAAGAAGGGGCGTCCTCTCCCAGTTGATCACTACTTTCCCGCCTCTGCCGGTATGCTCCAGCGCATTTTTTACCACATTCCCCAAAGCTTCCGACATCCAGAGGGCATCGCAGTAAAGAGAGACATCGCTGTTCCCGGATAACATAATTTCTTTCGTTTCCCGGGCTGCCAACATCTCAAAGCGCTCGGTCACGTCCTTAAGGAGCATTTCTATGTTTTCCTCCGCCTTTTCCATCCTGACCGTGCCTGCGTCCAGCCTGGCTATTTTTAAGAGCGTATAAACCACATCCTCCACCCGGCGTATTTCCCGCAGGGATTTCTGGCTAAATGCAAGGATGGTCTCCCTATCCGTTCCCTCCTGCGCCATAATCTCATCATACATCTTAAGCGCTGCCAGGGGCGTCTTTAACTGGTGGGAAACATCTGAGATCATATCCTGCAAAAATTCGCGCGTCTGTTTTTCATATTCTGCCTGGGCAGAGAGAATAGAGGCAAGCTCATTGATCCTGTGGAACAGGCTGTACCAGTCCCCGGTTTCTTCGCTGTCGATCCTCTGTCCCGTATCCCCTGAAAGGAACTGGGTAATCACAGTATCTGCCTTTGCTATCGCTTTGTTTTGTTTCCGGATGTAGATAAAAACTGTCAGAAAAACAGCCAGAAAAACGAAAAAAAAACAACCTGCGAACCAGGCGGCAGTATGCTTTCGGTAAGCGTAGGCAGCAGGAATCAGTCTGGGATCTGTATTTTCATGGTAGCCCGCTTCCTTAAGGATCCGCCTTCCGGCCTCCAGGTCAGCGTCTGTTTTGTCTTTTGTAAATGCGGCTGCCGCATTTGTGTCCGGGTGGTTTACCAGATACCCTGCCGTCCCATAATCATGCTCCACCATTGTTTTCTGGAAATCATTTGTCATATAGAATAAGAGGATGCCCAGCCCTGCCGCCGCAGCCAGACAGACGGCAAGCAGCCAGCACAGCATCCGCCTTGTTTCTTTTCCCATTCTTCCCATGTTTCCCACTATACCTCCTGAAGAAGCCTCACACTGCCCATTTATAGCCAAACCCAATTTCCGTCAAAAGCTTTGTGGGCGAATTCGGGTCATCCTCAATCTTCCTCCGCAGCCTGCGTATATAGACGGAAAGGGTATTGTCATCCACATAGCTGCCGTTCCCATCCCAAAGGCGGTCTAAGATTAGTTCCCTTGGCAGGATGCGGCCCGGATTCTTTAAAAACAAGCAGAGCAGCTTATATTCCACCAATGTCAGAGAAAGCTCCGTTTCCCCTTTCCAACAGATCCTCTCAGACAGGTCAATTTTAATCCCATTGGATTTTAAAATGGCATCACTCTTATAAAATTGCTGTTCAGAACGGCGCAGCAATGCGTTAATCCTTGAAAGGACCTCTCCCAATTTAAAGGGTTTAGTAATGTAGTCATCTCCACCCATGTCCAGCCCTTTTACAATGCTGATCTCTTCATCCGAAGCTGTCAGGAATATGATCGGGACAGCAGAGGTCTTTCTTACTTCTTTACAGATATCAAAGCCTGTCCCGTCCGGCAGCGTGACATCCAGCAGCAGAAGGTCATACTGGCCTGCCCAAAAGAATTGATATGTTTCCATTACGGTACGGGCATTATCTACCAGAAAACCATTTTTCTCAAGTGTATATTTCAGGCCTTCAATCAGGCTTAAATCATCTTCTACATATAATATCTTTTTGTCTTTCATGATAATCTCCAGCACATTAAGAAACTGCCATCTTTTTATGAAACATATACCAAAGTATAAAAACCGGGAACAATGCGCATGCAGCCACTACTATCGCATCTGTTACCGCAAACATACTGAAAAATGTCTCCTGCCTGCCCGCACTCCAAGCGGCCTGCACAATCACCACGATTCCTGCTGCCACGCCGCCTTGACATAAGCCCTCTTTCATTATCATCCAATACATCTCTTTTTTCCGGATGCCGATTTTATGCATGATTTTAAAATCATTTCTCCTGTTCAGCAGGTTTGTAAATATGGTATTGAAATAGACCAAAAGGCCGATCACCGCAAGAATGATGATAAAAAAGCATTGCATCACCTTCTGGCTGTGATCCGAATCTACATACTTTTGTATTTGACGGTTGGCATTGCGGAAGGAATATCCGTTCGTATCTGAAATACGCTCCAAATTGGATGCGGCAACTGCCTCCACGCCCTCCTTGGTCCACACATTGACAACCTGCCGGTACAGACCGCCCGGAAAAGCCCTGGCAGTTTCCTCATCTACAACCAGAAGATTTCCACCGATATGATTTTCCGACAATATAACATTTCGGATATCCAAAAGCTTTACACGGGCAGACTTACATCCCTCTTTCGAGCCGTTTGCAATCAATTGCTCATCATAGATGGTAAACGTATCCCCAATCTCCAGATTCAATGTCTTTGCCAGCTCTGGTTCCATGATTGCGGCGTAACCATCCTCTTTTTCGTCATAACCCGGCGCCAGCGCCTCCATATTCTCCGTTGTCGCCAAAACCAGATTGTATAAGCATTGTTTCTTTCCGTCAATATCCTGTTCCATAGCGAGCATCGACTCATAAGTCCCGCTGTCAGCGTTTAATTTTCCCCTGTCCTCGCACAGGAAGATTCCCCTGTCGTAATTGATCTTATAATCCTGCACCTGCCGGATACCCGGAGCTGCTTTCATTTCCTGAAAAACCGAATCAGATATGGATGGGATATCCCCGCCCTGTATATTTTCATAAATGCTGCCTGCTGTCACCTGAAGATCCCCAGGGACATATTCCTTAACAAAAAGAATCCCTTCGTCACTGTGGTTATCCTGGATTCCCAGGATGCTGATCAGGATTGCAGAAAGCGACACAATCAGAAGCGCCAGCGCCTGCTTTCTTGTATTTTTTCTTTTACCGCGCATAAATTCCGTTGGCATGGAATTTTGAAGTTGAAACATAATGCCTGCCATACTCGGTATGACCATGAACAGGAGCATCACTGCCGTATTCCCTACGCTGTCCCACGACAATTCAGAAGAAACCAGCCCCTCAGCGTCATACGCATGGGCGAATGCTTTCATGATCTCACCATATACCGCCCGATTCAAGAAATACCCTGCCAGGATTCCTGTCGCAAATCCGATCAAAATGAAGATCATGAATTCCATCCCGGCAATTTTCATCAGATCCTTTGTCTGAAACCCTATTTTTCTCAGAGCGATAAAGTCCCGTTTCTTTTCAAAAAGGCGATTATAAAAAATGTTATACACAACCAGGATACCTACCAGCCATATGGTAAAATTCATGATTATATTCTGTTTTTTCAGGGTTCCTCCATCTGTGACAGCTTCTGCAAGCATATCATTGATCTGCATTTTTAAGGTTTCTGACTCTTCCTCTCCATAGCCTAAATAAGCATTCAGCTTATTTAGATTTTCCGGGATTTTCTCCTCATCGGAAAACCGAACCACGGCGTTTACCCGCCCGTTTTTCTCTCTAAGTATTTTTTCTGCAAGCGCCTCTGAGACATATCCGCTTTTCCGGTCCGTAAACCCAGCTACATTGTCAATGACACCGATAACCGTAAGGGTAAGATCCGGTATGCGGAATGTCACCTCCCCTGTATCTGCGTCTGTAGCTGACAGGCTGACAGAAACCGTATCGCCTAATTCCAGTCCATATTTTTCCATATAATTTTTTGTAAATACAATTTCCTCTTCTTTTTGTGCCCAGCGCCCGTTTATAACCTGCTTGATATTCGCCTCTGCTACAGTTGCTCCTAAATCCCGGAAACCTTCATCTATATAGTCGAATGCCGTCCCATCCTCCGCCTGCCCCAGGTGGAAGCTCAGCCCGGCATCCGCGACGAAATCACATGCTTTCATCTTCTGAAACTCTGCCTCTGAAATATCAGAATATGTTACATGCTGCCGTCCCTCCAAAGCCTCCGCATTCAATCTGTTTGCCGTCTGGACATTTGCAAAAAGCTGATTCCCAATTAGAAGAAATACCGTGACAAAACAGAGGAACAGGCTTGTCAGGACGGTATTCCTTTTCTCTTTTAAAAGATATCCTCTCACTACAGATAAGATTTTCTTTCTATCCATTGACAATTTCACCGTCCTCTAAGCGGATCACACGGTCCGCATCTTTTACAAGATCTTCATTATGCGTAACCATCAGGATACTGATTCCATACTTTTCTGCCAGATTTTTTAACAGATCTATGACGATTCTTTCCGTCTTGGAATCAAGATTTCCAGTAGGCTCGTCGGCAAAAAGAATAGGCGGATGGTTGATCAGCGCCCTTGCAATGGCCACTCTCTGCTGTTCTCCTCCCGATAATTGATCCGGATAACATGTTTCATATTGCCTGATTCCCAGCGCCTCAAGAAGCTCCCCTACATAATCCGCGTTTGCTTCTAGCTCCGGCAGACGGATATTTTCAGTAACAGTCAATGAGTACAGTAATTCATATGCCTGGAATACAAAACCTATTTTTTCCCGCCTAAGAAGCGTCCTTTTTTCTTCACTCAGATGAAAAATATCCGTACCATCAATATAGACCTTCCCCTCTAAAGGTTTGTCCAGACCGGCAAGAATATTTAAAAGCGTTGATTTTCCTGAACCGCTTCTCCCCAGTATAGCTACAAATTTCCCTTTTTGAATCGTTACCGACACACGATGCAATGCCTGCAATGACACCGCATTTTGGCAATATATTCTTTAAATGTTCTCTGCTCTCAATACTTCCAATTTTATTTACCTCCAACATATACTTAATAAAACTATGGTTTCTAAAGTCAGCAGAGCCAGCAGGACATACAGCAGTACCGGCCAGGCGCAGACGGCTCCTGCAAGCAGCAGCATTACCACCGGAACCACATATTTCCGGGGATGATGCCACAGGTCGCTTTCAATCTTCCAGCCACGGATGGGATAAAACCATTCCAGGAGCACAGACAGCACCGCACTCTGCAGGGCAAAGAAAACAGCCCCGGCAATCATCAGGACAGTGACACCGCCGTTTTGTATCTGCCAGCTTAAGAGGAATAGCACATCCGCCGCCATATTACAGGAAAAGATAAACAGGCAGTATGGGATGCAAAAGCGCCGTCTCTGTCCGGGCAGGAAACGGACTGCCTGCTCCAGGTCACGGTCGCAGGACAGCAGGATACAAATAGGGGTATTTAAGGATAGAATCGAAAACCCCACTGGGACAACAGACAGCCCGGCCATTTCTCTTAAAAAATACGGCATTACAATGGCTACGCACCACATCACACCAGTATTGACCAGATAATTCTTGTGGCAGCTCAGATACCGGAAAAAGTACCGCCATAAGGAAGCTTTCTTCCTCTGCCGGATCGCATGGTGTTTCTCACTCTCCCCCTGATAAAAAGCATAGACCTCTGCCTTCCGCAAGATGAGAATAGCGATGAAACTATTCGCAAGCAGCAACAGTCCAAACCATGTCCTACTTCCACAAAATAAAATTGCAGACACCATGGCAACAGCCCAGAACCCACCCGCATACCAGTATTTTCTCAGGGAATAGGCTGCGGCGGCCATAAGAACCGCATGAAGCATACTGATGGCCATTCCTGCCAGCTCTATGGGCTTCCATGCAGACACAGCCAGCAGAACCGCCAAAAGCAGACCTGTCTTTGTAAGAACCGTATAGCCTCCCAGCACCGCCACATAGGAGAAGACAAATTCTTTGGGTTGCTGCGGCAGCATCAGCATATGTTTCAGCTCCACAGTGTTATCTCTGGAAGAAAGGGCCTGCCACATTATGCCTGCGGTAAAGGCGTTTATCATCAGGATCCGCACAGATGCCGCAATCTGCACCTGAAAGCCTGCGATATACAGCCCCCAAAATATAATCACATCCATCAAAAGTGTCCGGGACAGCCGCTCGTATCTTGCCCCAAACAGTTTTTTGGCAAAGGCTTTACCTGTCATTTTCATCATGCAGCGCCTCCCGGATATCCGCGGCATTGATCTGTCCGCCTTCAAAGGTCTGCCGGATCTTACCGTCCTCCAGGACAAATACCCGGTCAGAGGTCAGCGTGATGCTCTCCAGGATATGGGAAGAAAACAGCACAGTCCCATACTCTTTATAGCCCAGAATCTGCTGATACAGATATTCCGTGCTCTGGAAATCCAGACCATTGACCGGCTCGTCCAGGAGGAGCAGTCTGGGTTTCAGGGCAAAAGCCGTGATCAGAAATGCTTTTTTCCGGTTCCCGGTTGACAACTCCCGTAACAGGGTATCTGTATATTCTTCAAAGTGAAAGCCCTGTACCAGCTCCGACACATCCGGCACACTCTTCCCGTAGGCAGCGCATACATAAGCCAGGTATTCCCGGAAAGTAAAATACGAAAAGGAATTGTCCTCGGCAAACACCGTATAGCGGCAGAGCTTAAAATCCTGCTTCCGGAAATCCACAGGAGCGCCGCTAAAGCAGATACCGTCTGAACGGAAGGTTGGGAGCAGGCCGGAAAGCACCTTCAGAAATGTAGTTTTCCCGGCTCCGTTCAGACCGATCAGGCCTGCCACTTCATGCTCCGCCAGCGAAAAAGAAAACCCCGAAAGTATCCTTTTCTCTTCACTGTACCACGCACTTAGATTTTTAATCGTCAGGAGCGTTTCTCCCATCTTACCTCCCCCCTTTGCCGTCCTTCTCTTTTTTCCATGCCGCATATGCAGAGTACAGGAATACACCTGCCAATACCAGATAAAGCCCCATCATTGGGAAGTTACCGGATACCCCACATACAATGGCTGCAACCAGCCAGATCAGTCCAATGATCCCACGAATATAAATATGACGCATTGTTATTTACCTCCTTCATTGCTTATGGTTCGTAATTTATATAGGGAATATATTTATCTATCAAATCATAATCCTCTTTTGAGATTGTATATACTCCATTATCCGTCTGCTCAATAAAATATTTTCCTCCATCTTCATATAGAAATAGTCTGCATATCACATTCTCTTTACTGATAAAATCTGCATTGATAATATTTTCCACACGGACCGGAGTACCTATCCCGCCGCTCTCTACAGTGGGTTCTGTCTCTTTTAAAATGCTCAGAATATTTTCCACATCATCTTTGCTGCTTATTACAATTGGACTGTCAGAGTTTCTTTTGAGAGAGATATTTTCCACTGCCCCTGCGTCTGGCAATTCAAGTTTATATGTGTCTAATTCATTCGCCTTTATAAAAGCCGGGATGGTTGGCCTCCCAATTTCTTCAAATTTCACATTATAAAACTTGTCTGTTTTTTCATCGTAAAGCAATACATAGCCATAATTACAGATTGGCAGATCCTGTTCTTCTGCCGTTAATATCTCATCCATTTGGCCGGGCCGGACAGTATACGCATCGGCAGAAACCCCCAAAACCGTATATTCCGGCGCATATGTCGTCACCAGCATTTGTACATCCGAAACTTTCAGGGAATATGCCTCATCATCCTTTATGTTCATATCCGTATAATGGGATACTGCTTCGTTTAAGCGATCCACAAGCATTTGCCCTGCAGGCTTATTTTTTGCCAAAAGCCAGATACATACGGTTCCGGCCAATACGATAACTGTTATAATTAAGAATAATTTCTTTTTCATAAATATCGCCCCTTAAATTTATTGACTGTTTGGCTCTGCCGTACCCGATGTTCCAATATGGCTATTCCGCCAGATCAATCCTGTAAATATCCGCCTGTTCTCCCTCAATTTCAAAGCTGCGTTCATAGACTCCTCCATTCCGGATGATTGTTTTAACCGAAGGTTCATTCTTCCTTTCCACAGAAAGATACAGTTCGTTCATCCCGGTCTTTTGGGTAACCTCCAATAACTGCCGCAGCATTTCCGTAGCGAAGCCTTTTCTTCTTTCTGACGGACGGACGCTGTAACCGCAATGGCCGAGATCCTTCAGGAAGTCGTTCAGCGTATGCCTGAAATCAATGATTCCCACAATTCTATCATTATCGACAGCAAAGAATATGACCTGAATATCCTTGTTATTGGAGATCGCACAACAGATGTGCTCCCTATCAAGATTTTCGTGTGTCAGTTTTACAAGTTCCATATTCTATTGCCTCCTTATCCTTTGATCTGCATTTCGATATAATAAAAGAATCAACCCAATCAACGCCAGTGTGACAGCCGCCGCTATGGTGGAACCGGCACGCATAACGGGGAACTGCTCATATTTCAATATGTAGGTAACAAAAGCATTCGGCAGGTTCACGAAGAAGGATACCATCAGGTTATTACCAGATAGCTTGTATGCAGCTGCAAATCCGATCCCTACTGCAAACAGCAGAAAAATGTCCTCCCAGGTGCGGAACCCCGGATAGCCTAAATGGTAAAGGGAGAACATTTCCCCGGAAACCAGAATTGCCGTAATGCAGATAATCAGCATGATTTCTATGCCGGCTGAAATCAGGAGCATTTTTCCTTTTCCCCTGTTTGCTGTTTCCTTCATCCTAACCACCCTTGATAAAACGCAGCTGCCCCAAAAATTGCGCCTACAACCATCGCCGCCAATATTACAAGAATCATGACAGGGTGCTCTTTCATCAGTTTCCCTAATTCTTTTAAATCTTTCATGAAACCACCTCGCCTTTATCCTACAACGGAAATTTCACGCTTCTTTTTTAGTTCTATAAAACTATATATTCCCAAAATTATATATACGGGCACAACAATATATAATGTCAAATCAGCATATCCGTTTATACTCGAAAAGCAATAAGGCAAAGCGCAGACATTGCAATTTTGCTTACTATTACAATCAGTGACTAATTTAGCACACGTACCTTCTCAATAGATGGCTGACGATCAAAAGGTAATAGTCCCACATAAAAAGCAAGAAAACCCACTGCCGCAACCAGCGCTCCTATGAGCAAAGTCAAAACTGCTATATAAATAAACTCTCGCTTTTTCAAAACGCTCCCTCCAAATTTCTATCCGTTTCCTTTCCTGTTCCTGCAGCAATAAACGACCATCACAAACGCAAATGAAATTATCTGTGCAGCCATGATCCGGACAATCTGTAATTCGTCTGCGCCATTTTGCGAAACGACATGCAGCATATTCGTAGCAACGGTATTATTGAATAAATGGTCGCCAGCCCCTACCCATATATTTCCTGTTATGCGGGTAAGAAACCCTCATTTGATCCCCATAATTCCGGCAAGGATACTATAACCGATCCCCATCAGGATCATTGCCGCAAATGACATTTCGCCATTCACATAGCTTCTGATCGGCATTACAATGTGCCAGATACCAAATAAAAATGCTGCAATAAGATTCGCCTGCATAAATGGCTTTGTTTCAGAGAGCGTTTTAAGAAACAGACCGCGAAAAACGCCTTCCTCCATCCATACATTGATAATGTTGAACAGTACGCATAACAGAAAGAAAACAAAATCCGTATTTTTTATCTGCGAGCCTGTTAAAGAAAAACTGCTGATATAGATTTCCAAACACGCGGGATTGCCTTGCAGAGCCAAAATCCCTAATTCCAATCCAAAAGAAACGGCAAAGCACACGCTTCCCAATAATAAGCCTTTCAAAATATCCCGCGTTCTTTTTTCTTCTATCTTTTTGCAGGCTTCCACCATTCCATTTTTCGTTTCTCCTAATTATTACTTATTTTTATACTCATGTTCCTTAACAACATGGAAGCAGTCAGTCAATCTTATGAAAACTCACTGTCTGCTCTTTCATGGATATTTTCCCGACCTGCCAGCCATATTCTGCAAGCTCTTTCTTATATTTCAGAAATGAATGGTCAATCGGTATCCCCGCGATCTCCTGAATCTCCTCAAAGGTAAGCTGAAATGATTCCTTTCCACTTTTCTGCACATATTCCCATAACGCGTTGTATTTACTCATTACCGTTCTCCTCTAATGATTACAAAAATCCAAAACCTTCTGAATCTGTATTCCGCTTTACAGAACCTGAAAAAACACGGTTATAAACATAATGATTCCTACCATAATGGCTGCTAGGCCAAAGAAATAGCTTCTCTTGTTTCCATGTTTTCCGTCAACAATCCAAAACAGGCCACGCAGTATAAGAAGCGCCCCTACAAAAATCGGGATAAATTTCTGAACAGTTTCTGTCATTCTTTTTCCCCTTTCTGCCCTCTCTTTTTCTTAAAAACATAAATGACAGTATTGATGATACATAATAACACAAAAAGGCTCGTAAAATTAATCCAAATATCCCTGTACGCTGTTTTCGCCAAAGGTTCCCGCAATCCGCTGAACCAGACATAGGCGAACGCCAACAGCTGAGAGGGAATATATGCAATCAAATATCTGAGAGCCAAAGGCTTAACAGGCAGATTCGTACACAGCTCAAATGCTGCTATCCCGATCAGGAGAATGATAGCCCTGTCTAATTCGTGCCAGTTACCGCTTGGATCTTCATAGACGCCGTTACAAAGATACAAAACGCTGCTTAACAATGTAATTACTGTATATATAATCGAATAAATCGACACAATGCGGATCCATTTTTTCTGATTCATTTTTCCCTCCGATCTCAATTTAGCAAATCTGATAACACCATTATTCCGCTTCACCCAAATTGTATATCATTGCCAATGCAATCTTTCCGGCCATATCTCTGTCACTTGTATTCTGGGGCGATTTCCCATAGATAGCAAAACAGTATCCGTTATATGTCCAGTCTATCATAAATATATCCCCAGTTTCATTAACCCTCATATAAGGAAAAAGATATTCCCCGTCTGCGGTGGATGCCGTCCATTCAATTTTGGTGGAATCCACAAAAACTTCATCCGGTAGAACGAATTTCTCTCCTTTACCGACAGCAAAAGTGCAGAGCCCCACATTCTCTAATTCGAACTCAATCTGTAACTCATCCTCTCCTGTTTTTATAACTGTAACATTTGATACAATCGGCATATGATCCAACACTTCTTTTGGGTTGCCAAATTCGGCTGCGTTCACAATCTCCATTTCACCCAAACCGGTATTATCTCCTGCCAGGTCTTCAGAATCCCTTCCAGCATCCGGTTCCTCTGCATCGAAGTCGCTTTTTTGATCCTGCCCATCTGCATCGTATTCTGTTGTAGTATCATCAACGCCAGAGGTAATTGTTTTTTCTTCTGTCTGGATTGGTTTGGATGGCATACAGCTGCAGCCGGCCAATCCTGATAAAGCGCCAGCTACAAGAACCATACAGCCTAATGTTTTAAGATTTTTATTGCACATAGTATATTTCATTCTGAAAAGGCCGATTTTTCTTTTTATACAGAAACAGAGAGAGTTGCATCGGGTTCGGGTCTGGCTGCTTTCCCGGTATTCGTATAAATTACAGGCTCTGTCTTAGCAGCATCCGCTGTTTCTTCGATAGATACGCCGTTGTCTGCACCGGTCTGAACCGAATCCGTCTTCTCGTCCAATGCAACCTTTCCGCTTTCACTGATGCTTACAGTATCTGTATCCTCATTCCGGCTTTCCTCTATCCTCTTTTCCAGCTCCTCGCGCTCTTCCTTGCGTTTCCTGATGGCGTTTTCCTGTTCCGTCTTCGCTTTTTCCCTTGCCTCCTTTGCGTCCTCCTCCATTCCTTTTTCTGCTTTCTTTTGATAGTCCTCCGCCTCCTCTGCAAAGTCCCCGACATACCTCATCGCCCGCTCCATGACAGCTGTATCACCTCTCCGTTCTGCGTCTTTATAGACACGGAAGGGTGTATTCAGTAACTTCATATTTGTACTTGCTCCTGCAAGACCTTCCATTGTTTTCGTATGCATAATTGTCCCTCCTGAATTCTTCCTGACATACTCCTTTCTAAGAAACCAAAATGATGCCGCCATTCCAAAATACCGGAAAACAGTGCGCATTCGCCACCATCTCCCGGTATGGATACCACACTAAAAACTTCAGTCTCTTTTATTCTGATACTGAAGCATTCTGCCGCCTGTATGTATCATTGTCTTTCTGGCTTAACTCGTTTTCTACCTGTGCCAGCTTTTTCTCCAGCTCCCGGATTTTGTTTTCCTCTTTATTGCCGGATGGCACAGAGGGATGCCCGAAGGACGCTTTATTCCCGGAAACCGACTGGATCTGCTGCTTAAGCTGCTGCTTTTTCTCTTTCAGCATCTTGATCTCCCTGTCAACCTTATCCGTATTTGTGACACATTTCTCCTCCGGCTTTCCCTGGCTGTCTCCGCCTGCCTTATGGGACGGCAGTTCGCCCGTCCCGTCAGGGTTCTGCATTGCGGGATGCCCGGATGGGTATACCTTCGGTGCTTTACCATCTTCGCTTTCCTCGGAACGGTCATCCTTTCCATTGGCATGGCCAGCTTTGGGGTCATCAAAAAAGATTTTCCGGCTGCCGTTCTCGTCCTGTCCTACCCGGTACAGTCCCGTAGGCTTTTGCCCCGATTTTTCACTGCTGATGTATTCATCCCGTGGTTCGGACAACTTGCCAACGTTTTTTTCCTCAGCAGCTTTCTCAGCTCCCTTTGCCTTTTCTGCCCTTTCGGCGGCTTGTTTTTCCTTTACCCGCTCTGCGTTGCCGGCGCCGGAATGATCATAATTTCCCCGGCCTTGCCGAATAGCATCAAGGTATCCTTTCGGGTTTTCATAAATCTGCATTGCCATAAGCATGTTCCTCCTTCAAATTGATATTGTCAGGAAACTTCTTTGCAGCCGATCCCCGCCGCAGGCAGCTTCCTTTTTCTTTTTTCGGTTATAGAAGATAGCATTTTAATCCATTTGCTGTGGGCTGCTTTCTGGATGCTGTGGAATGATCAGCAGCACATGGAGGACAAATACATTCTCCTGTGTCTCTATACTCATGGCGCCGCCATATTTTTCAGCCACTTTTTTTACATTTGACAGACCTGTCCCTTTTTTGAACGCTCCTTTCCCGTGGAAGCTGTTCTGAACTTCCATCATAAGGAAATCCCCCTGGATCCGCCCGGACACACGGATATATTTTTCTATGCCGGCGCCCAGATTTTTTACTGCATGGATTGCGTTATCCAGTGCATTTGACAGGACAATACAGATATCAATATCTCTGATGCCACAGGGGTATGGCAGAAGGAGGGAACAGTCCACACCTATCCCCATGCTTTTTGCAATCCCCAGTTTGTTCCCCGCCAGAATATCCACAACCGGGTTGTTAGTGCTGCAGGGGAAGGACATTTTTTCCGCCATATCGTCCAGATCCTCCATATAGGTTACGGCTTCCTC
>OFHN01001835.1_pt1 | contig 13749 bp, 8 predicted proteins | sample 1521321 | NCBI WGS metagenome assembly OFHN01 (sample SAMEA3504130, study PRJEB24116) | mouse gut metagenome | biome: mouse gut; feature: mouse-associated habitat; material: faeces | place: Denmark | collected 2011
AAAATTTTTCTAAACCAGTACTTTTTCTGGCAGCATCTTTGATTGCGTGCCAGCCTGTTTCCGCCCTTGGCGTTACCTTCTCCGATTTGGACAAGGTTCCCTGGCCCGGCGCAGAAACTTCCATTCAGAAGGCGGCAGACCTGGGGCTGATGGTAGGCGAAACGCAGAACGGCAAAACCATTTTCCGTCCGCGGGACAAGGTTTCCCTTTGCGAAACGGTACAGCTTGCGTATAAGCTGATGGTAAACACCAAAAAGCTGACGCCCGATGATTCTGTGACGGAAAAATGGTCTACCACAATGCAGACCTATAAAATCCCCGAATGGGCGCACCCCGCTCTGGCACAGTGTCTGGAAAAGAAAATTGTTGCCATTACAGACCTGAGCAGCTTTATGAACAATGGCGCACCGCGCGAGGCAACGCGTGAAAGAGCAACTGAAATTCTCGGACGCGCGCTTGAAGCAGCTGTTCCGTCCCTTTCTGCGGGCGGCTCGACCTCTTTTGGCGATAACGCTGAAATCTCCGAAAGCGCACGCCCTTACATCGCACTGCTGGCACAGCAGAAAATCGTAAGCGGCGACAATCAGGGTAATTTCAACCCGAAAAATACGCTGAACCGCTCCGAAACCGCAGTGTTGGTTTCCAACCTGTATACCCTGCTGGTAAATTCCGCATCTGCGCCGGAAACACCCTCTGAGCCTGTTGAAGCGGCAAAGCTGGAAGGCAAAATAGGCGGCATGACGAACTTCTACATAAACTTTGTGGACAGCGCAAGCTACTATTATTTCTCCAACAGCGGCACAGCAAAAGTTGAGCTGAACGGCAAAAGCTCCACTCTGGACGAGCTTCTTGAACTTTTCCGCAATGGTTCAGAACTGAACGCGAAGCTGACACTGGACAGCGGCAACCGCATTATCGCAATCTCTGTTACAGCGGAAACGTCTGACGCCCTGACCGGTAACATCACAGGCTGTTCCAAGAGCAGCATTACAATCGAGGGCAAGACCTACCCGCTGAAAGACTCGAAAGATGTACGGGTATATCTGGACGGCACACTGCGCGACTTCGACTATCTGCTGGATACCTATAAAGACGGCGTGACGCTGAACGCAACGCTTTCCCTGAACACAGAAAAGCGCGTATCCAAAATCGAAGCCAAGACCATCTCCTCCAACGAAAAGAAGGGGAAGATCACAGACCTCGCCGAAGATGAAATCGTACTGGATGGCAGCAAGAGCAAGACCTACGAAATCAAGGACGCCGATGAGCTTTCCGTTACTATCAACGGCTCCAAAAAGACCTTTGAGGACCTGATGGAGCTTTTCGATGACGATGAGACCATCACCGCTACCGTTACGGCTGATATTAAGAATGTTGTCAGCAAAATCGCTGCTACCACAAAGGAAAGCAGCAGCAGCGACAAAGGAGTAATTGCTTCCCTGACCTCCTCCAAGTTGAAACTCAATGGCGGCGATAGCTTTGATATCAAGAGCAAGGCCGGCATTGATATCAAGATTGAGGACGGCACGAAGGAATCTGATATTGATAGCTGGGATGACCTTGAGCTTGCAATAAAGGAGAAAAAGGAAATCACCGTTACCGTAAAAACAAAGAATGATTACGTTTCCGAAATTACCGGCAGAGTCAGCGGCGTAAGCGGCACAATTTACGATTATGATAAGAATTCGCTTGACATCACAACAAAAGAGGACAACGAATATACCTACGAGTTTGATGATAAATTCCAGGTTGATAATGATGAAATCAATGCCAATAATAAAGATTCCTTCCTGACATGGATGGATGAATATTTCAAACGCAGCGATGACATCAAAGTTAAGCTCACCCTGAACAAGGATGGCTGCATCACCAGAATCGACGACTAAATATTGTAGATAACAAATCCGGAAATGCAGGGGAAACAACCATTCCCCTGCGTTTCTTTTTTGCGCCCTGTCCCCTTCTTTCGACAAAAGGTGAAGAAAAAAGTGGAATTCCTTTCCTTGACACTTTGGGCTAAGTCCTGTAAAGTAAGAGTTGGCTGAAAAAGAGGAAAGATAAGGTGTGAGAATGAAAACACAGCAAAATTCAAACTATAATAATGAAAGCATTACTTCCCTGAAGGGTGCGGACCGCGTTCGTCTGCGTCCGGGCGTTATTTTTGGCTCGGACGGGCTGGAGGGCTGCGAACATGCTTTTTTTGAAATCCTTTCCAATTCCATCGACGAAGCGCGCGAGGGCTTTGGGAAGAAAATAGAGATCGTCCGTTATCTGGACGGCTCCTTTCTGGTAAAGGATTACGGCAGAGGCATCCCAGTGGATTATAACCCAAAAGAGGACTGCTTCAACTGGGAGCTTGTTTTCTGCGAATTATATGCAGGCGGAAAATACCAGAACAACACAGGTGAAAATTATGAGTTTAGCCTCGGCTTAAACGGGCTTGGCACCTGCGCAACGCAGTACGCCTCGGAATACATGGATGCGGTCATCTACCGAGATGATACCTGCTACCAGCTGCATTTTGAGAAGGGTGAAAATATCGGCGGCTTAATCAAGGAGGCGGCGCGCAGGCACCCCTCCGGCACGCAGATCAAATGGCGTCCTGACCGTGATGTGTTTACGGATATCCGCATCCCGCTGGAATATTTTCAAGATGTACTGAAACGGCAGGCTGTTGTCAACGCCGGCCTGCTGTTCGACTTATTTGACGAGGAAAGCGGCGAACATTTCGAATACTGCTATGAAAACGGGATACAGGACTATCTGTCAGAGCTTGCAGGGGAAAACAGCCTGACCGGAGTCCATTACCTCCAAACGGAAACCAGCGGACGCGACAGGGAGGACAAACCGGAATACCGGCTGAAATTTGAAACAGCCTTTTGTTTCAACAACCATATCAACCGTTTGGAATATTACCATAATTCCAGCTTTCTGGAATACGGCGGTTCGCCGGATAAGGCGGTCAGAAACGCGTTCGTATTCGCCATAGATAAATATTTGAAAAGCAACAGCCTGTATAAAAAAGATGAAAAGAAAATCACATTTTCAGACGTGGAGGACAGTCTGATACTGGTAATCAATTCCTTTTCCACCATAACCAGCTATGAGAACCAGACAAAAAAATCCATTACAAATAAATTCATACAGGATGCTATGGCAGAATTTTTCCGTCAGCAGCTGGAAATCTATTTTATTGAGAATAAAATAGATGCGGATAAAATCGCAGCACAGGTCTTAGCAAACAAGCGAAGCCGGGAAACAGCGGAAAATACGCGCATCAACATTCGCAAAAAACTGACAGGCAGCCTGGATATGAATAACCGCGTGGAAAAATTTGTAAACTGCCGGACAAAGGATGTAACCCGTCGGGAAATCTACATCGTGGAGGGCGATTCCGCACTGGGCGCGTGTAAACTGGGGCGCGATGCGGAATTTCAGGCAATCATTCCCATCCGCGGGAAAATTTTGAACTGCCTGAAAGCAGATTACAACAAAATCTTCAATAACGACATCATCACCGACCTTTTGAAGGTGCTGGGCTGCGGCGTGGAAATCAAGTCAAAGCACCAGACAGGAATGAACTCCTTTGACCTGGAACAGCTGCGCTGGAGCAAGGTCATACTTTGCACAGATGCTGACGTGGACGGTTTCCAGATACGGACGCTGCTTCTGACAATGCTTTACCGTCTGACCCCGACGCTGATTCACGCGAAAAAGGTTTTTATCGCGGAATCGCCGCTGTATGAAATCATAAACGGGAAAAACACCTATTTTGCCTATTCCGAAACAGAAAAGAGCCAGATTTTGGACAGGCTGAAAGGGAAGGTCAAAGTCAGCCGCTCGAAAGGACTGGGTGAAAACCAGCCGGAAATGATGTGGGAAACAACGATGAACCCGGAAACCCGGCGGCTGATTCTGGTCACGCCCGATGAAGCGGAACGCACACAGAAAATGTTTGAGCTTCTGCTCGGAGAAAACCTTCCCGGACGGAAAGAATTTATTGCAGAAGAAGGCTACAAGTACCTCGATATGACGGACATCAGTTAAAGAACGAAAGACCGAAAACCTTGAGAGCTCTGGTCTGCACTCCGTTCCGGTCGGTGCTGAACGAGCCTCCACCGGAGGCTCAGCACCCGCAAACTCCCGCGAGGGCTTTCAGCCCTTGACCCGATCGTGCAAAAACTGCGTTTTTGCGGAAAACCATGTTTTACTCAGGCAAATTCAGTTCAACACTGCACAAAAAGCATAATTCTGGACACATGTATATGTGTCCAGCAATAAAGTTTGGGGGCAAGCCCTTTTCAATGGGTATCGGAAAGAAGTCCGGACACCGTAGGCGGCTTTGCTGCAGGCAAAGTATTGACAGGCTTGTGGGAATCTGAGGGCGACGCCCTCAAGGTCTTTATCAGAAAAGGTGGAAACCATGCCGAAGAAAAAAAATACAACAACAGAAATTCACGAAAACTTCATACAGGAACAGCGCATCACCGAAACGCTGGAAACAAACTATATGCCATATGCCATGAGCGTCATCGTTTCCCGCGCCATCCCGGAGATTGACGGCTTCAAGCCCTCGCACCGGAAACTGCTGTATACCATGTACCTCATGAACCTCCTGAAAGGCGACAGGACAAAGTCCTCCAATGTAGTCGGTCAGACCATGAAGCTGAATCCCCACGGCGACGCGACAATCTATGAAACGCTCGTCCGCCTGACGGAGGGCAACGGCGCGCTGCTTGTACCGTTTGTCGATTCCAAGGGCAATTTCGGCAAACAGTATTCACGCGATATGGCATACGCCGCACCGCGGTATACCGAAGTCAAGCTGGCGGCGGTCTGCAACGAGATTTTTGCGGATATCGATAAAAACACTGTGGATTTTATCAATAACTATGATGATTCCATGCAGGAGCCAACACTCCTGCCCACAACCTTTCCCAATATCCTCGCAAACCCGAATCTCGGCATCGCCGTAGGCATGGCAAGCTCTATTTGCAGCTTCAACCTTGCCGAACTCTGCGAAACGACAATCCGTTTTATCAAGGACGAAACCATCGACCTTTGCGAAACGCTCCTTGCACCGGATTTTTCTACGGGCGGTCTGCTGGTCTATAACAGGGAGGAACTGGAACGCATCTACAAAACCGGACGCGGCAGCGTGAAGCTGCGGGCAAAATACCAGTACGACAAAAAAAACAGCTGCATTGAAATTCTGGAAATCCCCTATACCACAAATATTGAAGCGATCATAGACAAAATTTTCGCTCTGGTGAAAGCTGGCAAGCTGAAGGACATTACGGATGTACGGGACGAAACCGACCTGAACGGGCTGAAAATCGCCATTGACATAAAAAAATCTGCAAATGTAGACGTACTGATGCACAAATTATACGCCCTGACTCCCCTCGCGGACAGTTTCAGCTGCAATTTTAACGTGCTGATAGACGGCAAACCCATGACACTGGGTGTTGGCGATATTCTGCGGCATTGGACAGACTTCCGCCTCGGCTCTATCCGGCGTCAGCTTGCATTTGACGTGCAGAAAAAATCCGACAAGTACCATCTTTTACTGGGGCTTTCCAAAATCCTGGCAGATATTGACAAGGCTATCGCCATCATCCGCAATACGGAACAGGAAAGCATGGTCGTACCAAACCTGATGGCAGGCTTCGGGATTGACGAAATACAGGCGGACTATATCGCGGAAATCAAACTGCGCAATATCAACAAAGAATACATTCTGCGGCGGCTGGAGGAACTGGAAACGCTGGAAAAAGAAATTACCGAGCTGAACGAAACGCTGAAAAGCGAAACAAAAATGAAGAATATCATATGCCGCCAGCTGAAAAATGTCGCAAAAAAATACGGCAAGCCGCGGAAAACAGAAATTATACAGGAGGAGGAAGTCCCCGCGCTCAGCCCTGAGGATTTCATTGAGGATTATGCCATAAAGCTGTTCCTGACGAAAGGCAATTACTTTAAGAAAATCCCGCTTTCCTCCCTGCGTTCTGCCGGAGAGCAGAAACTGAAAGAAGAGGACCGCCTGCTGGTCGAGCAGGAGGCAGCAAACCGCATGGACATCCTCTTCTTCTCAGACAAACAAAATGTATACAAGCTGAAAGCGGCAGATGCGGCAGACAGCAAAGCCAGTGCGCTGGGAGATTATCTGCCGAACCTTCTGAACATGGAGCCGGAGGAACGTATCGTTTATATGACGGCAACAGCAGACTACGCTGGACAGGTCGTATTCTTCTTTGAAAATGGCAAAGCCGCAAAAGTCCCTCTTTCCGTCTATACAACGAAAATGAACCGGAAAAAGCTAGTCAATGCTTATTCCGCGCGTTCACCGCTGGTACGGATGCAAAAGCTGGATGCGGAGCAGGACCTCCTGCTTATCCGCAACAGCGACAAAGCCGTTCTGCTGAATACGGAGCTGATTCCCGCCGGCGCAACAAAAAATGTTTCGGGCGTGCAGGTATTTACGCTGAAAAAAAACAGCGCACTCACAGCAGTATTTACAACAGAAGAATTTCAGACGGAAAATCCGGAGTATTACCGGACGAAAAAAATACCCTCCGCAGGGCATTTTATACAGGAAAAGGATAAAGCGGCAAACCGCCTGCCAGGACAGGCAGGCCTTGAGGAGTAATTATCTTTCCGTAATGCGAGAGTATAAAAAAAATTCTGTAAAAACTGAATCGAAGTATTCTGAAAAGGTCTTCTATGATAAAATAAAAATCATAGGAGGCCTTAAATTATGGCAAACAGAAAAAAGAAGTTTACAAACCAAAACCAATGACAGAGGGAAAAAGGAACGTCATCCAGGGTCTGCTCCGGGAGTATGATATTCAAACGGCGGAGGACATCCAAGACGCCCTGAAAGACCTGCTGTCCGGCACGCGATGAGCCTAATTATCGCAACGGGACAAAGCCCAAGCGTGTCCGCTGCAAATACGGTGAGTTTGAGGTAGATATGCCGCAGGACAGGCAGAGTTCCTTCGAGTCGCAGCTACTGCCAAAGCGCAGGAAAGACATTTCAGCCATTGATGACAAGATTATTTCCATGTACGCCAAGGGGATGACGGTGCGACAGATTTCGGAAACAATAGAGGACATATACGGTTTTGAGGTCAGCGAAGGCATGGTGTCAGACATCACCGACAAACTGCTGCCAAAGATTGAGGAATGGCAGAACCGCCCCCTATCAGCGGTTTATCCGATCGTATTCATAGACGCCGTGCATTTCTCCGTCAGAAACGACGGAGTCATCCGGAAACTGGCGGCTTATGTGGTTCTGGGGATTAATGAAGAGGGGAAAAAAGAAATTCCACCCATAACGATCGGGGAGAATGAAAGCAGCAAATACTGGCTGAGCGTGCTGAACAGCTTAAAAAACCGCTTATAATCATCTAAGAACCGTAACAGAAAAATGGGAGGGACAGTACCCGAACGTGATGAATCACTGGCACGACAACTGGGATGCTGTATCCCCAATCTTCAAGTTTTCCAAAGACGTCAGGACGGCATTCTACACGACAAATGCAATAGAATCGCTCAATTCCTCCTGCCGTCGCCTAAACCGCCAGAGGAGCGTGTTTCCGAGTTCGCAGGCATTATTAAAAGCCCTGTATCCGGCAACATTTGAGATTGTGAAAAAATGGACAGTCCCAATCCGGAACTGGGGAAAAATCCGGGGAGAGCTGGCAGTCATGTACCCGGAGAGGATGCCAGAATAACAAAAAAACGCCGGAATGCCAAGAGTAAATACACGCCCGGATTATACGGGCGCTCTTGACATGCCGACTTATTTTTGATATGTATAAATCAAGGGCTTAACAACAGGGTCTGATGCCAAGCTCTTTCAATTATCATAGAAGCTCTGAATTTACAGAGAAAATTTCACACCCTCTCTTTTGCTTTGATCCCGGTTATGTCCGTGATACATTTTTTGAGTGGTTCACTGGAGTTGAAATCCCTTTTCAGCAGGTCCTCAGATTTGCGCGCCTCACGATCTGCTTTGGTGATCCCGTTTGGTCTGTGTTTCGGGCGATGGTTCAGCCCGATCTCTTCCATGATGCGGCAGACAGTGCGTTCACCGGGAATGCGGACGCCTTCCGGCTGTTTTAAAAGAAGCGCCTGATACATACGGATCCGTCCGTAGGTGTCGTTGCATTCATCCTCAGACACGACTGTCCTCATGGCATCAGCTAACTGCCGGTATTTCCACGGACAGTCTTTGTTTGCCGGATATTTATAAAATCCCTGCCGCGTTACTTTCAGCATCCGGCAGTAGAAAGAAATCTTTCCCTTTATAACGCCGTCCTCGGTTTTATGGCAAGGAACATCATTCTCTGCCTTTTGCAGACTTCCGACGGCTGGCGGCGAAAAAAGCGCCTGCCTCTTTCAGGCGGCGGATTTCCTTTTCCTGCTCCTTGACCTGTCTGCGTAGGAGAGCCGGTTCTTCTGCAAGATTCATAGCAGTTTCCGGAGTATGTGAGCCGGAACCGACATTCAGCCTTCCTTCTCTGGCAGCCTTTGTCCACGCATACATAGTATTTTCAGGGATACCTAACCCGGCTGCAGCCTTTGCATCGCTAGGCTCTTTTGCTGATTTTACGGCTTTGATTTTATATTCCATGTCGTATTTCCGTTGTTTTTTTGCCATTGCAGTTGCCTCCTTGATTCTCTTTGATTATACATCAAATCCTTGTGTATAAGGTGTCAACTAAAATGATACAACATCAGATTTTGAACATCTAAAATGGTTGACAATTAATAATGTACGTAATAAAATACAATATAGTATAATACATATGTAAAAATGAGTTTGTCTGATTCAGGCAAATCCATTGAGAGAGGAAGGGGAGAGGACGATGAAAAAATTACTTTCGTTATTGCTTGCTTCAGCCTTGACGGTCACTTTGCTGGCAGGCTGGGGGAGCAAGGAGCCTGCGCTTACGGACGGCAAGCTTTCTTTGGATGTAGACGCGATGTTTGATGGTATGGTTGCAGAGTTCGAGGAAATCGCTAAAATCCCGCGCGGTTCCGGTAATACAGACAAAATCAGTGATTATCTCTATGCATGGGGACAAAAACATGGATTTGCTTCCATGCAGGACAAAGTTGGAAATGTCCGTTGGGATATTCCTGCAACGGCTGGTTATGAAGAGGCGCCGCTGACTATTCTGCAGGCACATATGGATATGGTGGTTGTTTCTGATGATGGCCGCGATATGACGAAGTCACCGATTACCATCGTAGTAAATAAGGCGGAGAATAAGATTACCTCAGATGGCCATACCAGCCTCGGCAGCGATGATGGTATGGGTATCATCAGTGCTATGTATCTGGCAACAACGGACGAATACGTTCATGGCCCGCTGCGTGTGATTATCACCATTAATGAAGAAGGCGGAAGCCCCTCTGGCGTTGGCAACATGGATCCGGCATGGGTTACGGATGCGGCATATCTGATCAATATTGATTCTGAAGATTATGCGACCTGCACTGTGGCAGCCTGTGGATTTTCGTCATATACGTATGAATTTCCTTTAAGCAGTGAAGCGCCGGCAGCGGATAAGGTTGCTTATACGATTGACCTGCATGGAACAAAAGGCGGCCATTCAGGTGTAGATATCGAAAAGAACCGTGCCAACTCCATTAAGGCTGTGGATTACTGTCTGGCTTGGGCAAAATATACCGATATTGATGTGCAGATTGCCTCCTTCACCGGCGGCACAGGCATGACTGCGATTCCGACGCTCTCCAGCGCGACAATCGTTTTCTCTGCGGAATACGAAGATATATTTAAAGAACAGATGGAGCAGGCGATTACATTATTCGGCCAGCAGTATGACCGGACCGAAAAGGGATATTCTTTCACTTTTGAAAAAACAGATATGCCGGAATCCGTACTGACGGTGGATTGTTCGGCAGCCATAATTGATTTTGTAGCTGCTGTGGAGGATGGTGTCAATACCATCAGCCAGCGTTACGAAGGTATCACGGAAACTTCGTTTAACCTTGGCACGCTGGACGTGGCGGCAGGAAAGGATAATACCTCTATTACTGTTGCCATGCGCTGCAGTTCCCGCTGGCCTGTGATGCTTGCCAACATGCAGTTTGTTGCGCTGGGCAATGCGTTTGGTGTGGAAGTATCCTCGCGTTCATCGGACCCCTTCAATCCGGATAATATCAACGTGGGCTGGGAGGAACGTGAAGGAGATATGATTGCCCAGTTGTATAAAAAGGCTTTCGAAAAATATACAGGTGACGAATGTGTAATCACAGCTGTGCATGGTGGTCTGGAATGTGCGGATTTTGCATCATGGAGCGAGGAACTGCAAATCATTTCGGTAGGTCCGACTGTGGAAAACCCCCATTCGTGCAGTGAATATGTGGAAATTGATACTGTGACGAAGACTTGCGGCGCGATTGCTACAACGATTGAGTATATTGCCGATGGTGTGACTGTGGAAACGAAATAATTAGGGCTGAAACTGGAGATTTTTTAGTAGTGTCAAAATATTTGTTTTTAAGCAGAAGGCTGTAGGAATGCAGCCTTCTGCTTTTTGCATAGGGAAAACTACGCGACAGCCGTGTGTTTCACTGGATTTTATTTTACCATACATAAAGATAGAATGATAATAAAATAATCCCAAAATGAATGTCTGAAATTTATGAAATCGAAAGGGATTGTAATAAAAAAGGCTGCCTGGATCCCAATATTAAACTTAGAACCTATCCGTAAATTATCTACACGCATCTTACTTCATCTTTTCCGGCAGTCTTTGTCGCTTTTCCCTGCCGCACCACCCGGTACGCCTGCAAAAAAGCTCCCTGCCTGCCGAAAAATCTGGCTGTGCAATCTGCACATATCTTATTTACGGATAAGTGCTTAATATTGATTTGAATTTAAGTGTTTTTGCTTTTTCTGACGTACTATATATGACCGGTTAGTTTAAGCATAAGAGGTGATGTCTTTGAATGACGAAAAAACGATATCTGCAATCAGGCACAGAGATGAAACTGTCATCAATGAAGTTATCAATAAATATTCTAAACTTCTTTGGTCAGTCTCCGGAGCGATTCTGAGCAGTATTGGTTCCGCGCAGGATATTGAAGAATGCGTAGCTGATACATTTATTTATTTGTGGGATCATCCAGACAAATACAATCCGGAGCGGGGGAAGTTAAAAACATGGCTGTCAATTATTGCAAGAACACAGGCGATCAATCGATGCCGCGAAATTACAAAGAGAGATACAGTTCCTTTTGAAGATGAAGATTTCATGATTCACATTGGTATTGCTGATGATATTTTGAAAGAAGAAACGCGGCGTACTTTAATTGCTGCAATAAATGCCTTGGGTGAGCCGGATCGGGAAATTCTGATCCGCCGCTTTTACTACGGGCAAAAACCAAAGGAAATTGCGCTTGTGCTGGATATGAGCGTAAAACAAGTAGATAACCGCCTGTACCAAACAAAGCTGAAATTGCGTGAAACGCTTTCTAATTAAATTGAGGAGGTTAATATGGATTCTTTCAATAAAACAAACTTACAGAACATAAAAGATATTTTTGAGAAAAAAACATGCGTTAAACTGGATAGCAGGAGGTCTTTCTGCTCTTACAAAATGGTGCTGGTTACTGCAGTTTTGCTAATACTCTGTTTGAGCACAACCGCTTTTGCGGTTAACCGGTTTTCCTCGTTGTCAGGGGACGATTTGGGGCTTTCTGCTGTTTATAACGGGAATGGAATTGTATCAATCCTGGTCGAAAACAGGTCGGATAAAGAAATCCAATTCCAATCTGAACTGAGGCTGATGCAATGGGCAACCAGTGAAGAAATAGAACCGCTTGCAAAGCAGAACGTATCTTTTCGCAACACAAAAATACCTGCTCATTCCAGCGGCACAATGACTATTGACCTTTCGAAGGCCTACAATATGGCGCTTCTGGAAAAGCCGTTGGCGGAAAATGACTGGTATTATTTCGTCCTGACAAACGACCATTTTGTTTTTGGACAGGACTGGATGTGCTCAGTTGATTTTGTGGAACGCGACATTATTCAAACCGAATATCCCACTCCGGTTACACCTGCTGAAGCAGATGCAAAACTTACAGCGGGAATGGCGGAAGAATTGAGGCCTTACTTTGAAAGCTATACCATTGACCCCGCTGAGAGAAAGAAATTATCTGAGGAGTATCTGGCTTTGTGCCAGAAGCTGCTGGAAGAAGTGGACGGTACAGTCGTTCCCTCTGTATGCCCGCCGGACTTAACTGTAATAGACAACGGCCAGATTCCTGTTTTTGATACATCTGTACCGATGGATATGCAATTGCAGCTTACCGGCCTGCATCGCCGTACAACAGACGGCTATGACAAGAAAATCGGATCTTCTGATATGGAACAGGCGCTGGTGCTGAGTGCCTATATACCGCAACATAAGGGAGAAATTGACGGTGGCGCAGATGTGCCTTTGATTTATGTTTTCACGTATGAGAAAAGCGAAATTACAACTCCACAGGACTATGCTTTTATCCGCGGCCGGTTTATGACCTTTGAGCAGATGGAGCAGTATAAGATTTATGAGGACGAACAATACATTTGCTACGATGTCAGCCACTTGTTCTACTCTGAACTCCGCCCATATGTGGATAGTATGGTCAGCCAGAGGAGTGATGCTTATTTTGATGAACAAATTTGGGAGCGTATACAAAACATTTATACCTATTATAAAGAAAACATGGGAGCACTTCTTGGATACAGAAATTCCCAAAACTTTGGCGAACCAGAGAATGAGGGTTATGCTCCCAATGAAATGCTTCCAAACTGAAATATGCCTGGATAATCTGGAATATCCTGTTTCTGAGCAGAATTTCGATGTTGGTGAACCGGATTGGAATGATGGGATCGTTTCATCTGTTGCGCGGCAGTAAAGAAAATACCATTGTGAAGGCAGAGGTATTGTGACGCACGAATCAGCGGCTTTTGAGAAATCAAAGGCCGCGTTTCTATATCACTGGCGGCAACAGGAAAATGCCGCTATGGTGTTATGGTACAGGCGGACTGATTTATCAACGAATTGCAGGATTACAGCTGCTTACAGGTCAGCACTCATTTTTTCGTAAATATATCGTAAATATATAGGGAAGAAAGTGGGGGATGCAGCCAGGGACATTGCATTCCTGCTGGACAGTATTCTCATGTATAACAGCATTATATTATACCAGTTTTTTGAAAAATGTCCAGAACAAACGGCAAGGGAGATTTTAATGCGGACAATATTCCGTAGCTGCGCAGCCAGACGATCCGAAAAAACCGAAAAATTAGAAAAATAAGCGGTTTTCTTATCAAATTTTCATGAAAAACGGCTGTTTTCAAGTGGATTATTCGTAGAAATGTGTGTCTGTAAGGGTGTAAAAAAGGCGTTAATTTTTAGGCTAATACGATAAAATTTAGAAAAAATAGTTTCAGGGAAATTGTATAAAGTGATGTTTTTGGGGGATGAACAAAATACTTTACGGAAAAAGTGATATAAAAAAGTCTTGTTTTTTCTGGAAAAACAGTGTAAAATGATGTAGCTAAAATGTTTTTGGATAGCTTTTCTTCAAAAAAGAACTAAAAAAATGATTTTCCGTTTTTCGTGGGGAGCGGAGCCGTTTCAGAAGGACTTTTTTGTAGGAAACGATCCCAAATTCATGCTGTACTATCTTTCATTGTACTTATCTTTTACCGCCGCAAAA
>OFHN01001857.1_pt1 | contig 13642 bp, 10 predicted proteins | sample 1521321 | NCBI WGS metagenome assembly OFHN01 (sample SAMEA3504130, study PRJEB24116) | mouse gut metagenome | biome: mouse gut; feature: mouse-associated habitat; material: faeces | place: Denmark | collected 2011
CCGCCAGCCGCACCTGTTTGCCGAATATATTTTCGGAAAGCGTTTTTACCTCTCTGCTCTCATATCCGTTCGGTTTCTCTCTGAAAAACTCAAAATTCCCACAATAGTCAAATATCAGGAACCTTTTTTTCCCTGTATATTCCCCGTCAATCTGGTCAATACAGGACAGATTTGGCGCAAGCCTTGTGCCGCGGCCAAGCATCTGCCAGAATTTCGTTTTGGAACGCACTTTTTTGAAAAACACCAGATTCACACATTCCGGCACGTCAATCCCTGTGTCCATCATATCCACAGAAACAGCTATATGCGGCTCCTGCTCCGGCATTTTGAATTTTTCGATAATCGTCTGGGCATAAGTGTCCTCGCAGGTAATGCGCTGTGCAAAGCCGCCCTTATACATGGGATACAATGCGTTGAACCGCTGCACAATCAGCTCCGCATGTTTTTTATTCTGGGCAAAAATGATTGTTTTCCCAATCCTGTCGCCCCCTGCAACCTTTATGCCGCGGTCCATTAAATCCTGCAAAACCGTATCCACTGTGTCCATATTGAACACAAATCTGTTCAACGCGGCAGAGGGGATAAACTCCGGTATGCTGACATCCTCCGTAAAATTCTCCTCATACCGCCGCTTGTCCTCCTCAGAAAGCTCGTCATACACAATGCCTTTTTCCAAAAACTTCGTTTCAACCTCATAATTGTAGTAAGGTACAAGTACTTTATCTACCTCAACCGCCGTTTCATAGTCATACGCATACGTCGGGATACCGTTTTCCATCTCAAAAAAATCGTAAGTATTCCTGTCCACGTCGGTTTTCGGCGTTGCAGTCAGCCCTACAAGAATCGCGTCAAAATACTCAAATATCGCACGGTATTTCTTAAAAATGCTCCTGTGGCTTTCGTCCACGATAATCAAATCAAAATGTGCAGGCGTAAACAGCTGCCTGCCCTCCCCTGTACGGGTATCGTCAATGGCGTTGAGCATTGTCGGGTAAGTGGAAAAAACAATTCTGGCAGCCTTGTCGTCTTTATTCGTACAAAGGTTGCACAGCGACATATCCGGCAAATAATTCTTGAAATCGTCCTTTGCCTGTTTCACAAGCGCAGTCCTATCCGCCAAAAATAACACATTCGTGATATGCCCGCCGCGGCTCAAAACGTCCGTCAGGCTGGACGCCGTACGGGTCTTGCCTGTCCCTGTCGCCATAACCAGCAGGTGCCTGCGAAACCCTTCCATAATCTTCCCGCAAACGGCACGGATTGCGGCTTTCTGGTAATAACGGTCCGTAATCTTATCGGAAATCGGGAGAGCAAGCAGGTCTTTCCGCCCTTCGCGCCGGTCCATGAGTTTTTGCAGGTCATCCTTGCTGAAAGGACCGCTGACCTTCCTCTGCGGGCCACTCAAATCGTCCCAGAAATACGTTTCAAAGCCGTTGCTGGTAAACATCATCGGCCTGCGCCCAAATTTCCGTTCCAGGCAGTCCGCATATAAAGCAGCCTGTGTCCTTCCGCTGTTCGGGTCTTTTCCGGCACGTTTCGCCTCAATGACTGCCAGCGGCAGACCATCTCTGCCGAAAAGCACATAATCCGCGCGGCCTTTCTGCCCGGGCACACCTGCCATGCCCTCCACCTCATACTCCATCTGCACATCTGCGTCTGCACCGTCAAATTTCCAGCCCAGCAGTTTCAAATCTACATCAATAAAACGTCTGCGGGTTTCAAATTCGGAGCAGTCCGCCGGAACAAAGCTGCGTGTCTGCCGGTGCTCCTCTTTTGCCTGTGTAAATGCCGCGGACATTTCTTCTATTTTTTTCCGCAGGGCTTCGATTTCCGCATCCTTTGCACGCAGAATGCTTTCCCCTGCTTTCGCGGCAGATTTGGGAATTTCATTTTCGTCAAAGCCGCGCTCCTCATATGCCTTGCCGTAGCAATAATCAATCCATTGTATAAACTCGAACAGCCCACGAAGGGACAACAGCGCGTCCGCAGGGGAAACACTGCGCTCGGTATGTACGGCAAGATTGCCCAGCTTTACAATAAAGGGCAGCTTGCCCCATGTCTGGTTATCCAGCGCAAAACGGAATGTCGGTTCATGCAGGAGGGACTGGAGGTTGTTCCGGTATGGCATTTCCATGGAGGAATCCGCGGCATAAACCCATTTCACCGCCAGCTCCAAGGCCTTGCGGCAGGCAACGGCGCACATCGCGGGCGAAGCCGGAAACAGCCGCTCCGCTTCTATGGCAGAAGGGGCAAAAAGGGCGTAATTCTGCTGGGGTTTCAAAAAATCAAAGTTCGCCATGGCGTCACCTCCATCAATGTTCAAGTCGTTTTAACGCTTTTTCTTTTATGGCTTCACAAACAGTATCAATACTATCTGGAAACAGAAACTCTTTTGTAATCCCAAAAGTTTCAAGATTTGACATTATTTCCTCTTTTGCCTCCTTAGGAATAGTTATCTTTGCTAATATTACTGCATCATCCTTTTCTAATTTGTCTATATGTCCTTCGATTTCTATTTTGTTCTCTTTTTTTATTAATTTATTGGGAAAAATTATAAATGCGCCTTGTTGTCTTTTTTGTCGTTCTGACAATTCCATTGGCAAAACAAAATTAGGGATACAAATACTTTCATAAAGCATCGTCAAATAATACTGCGGATTTATATACTTTGTAACACCATTTTCCCAAATGTAGTGAGTTTTATTGTATTCTAAACCAATCATCTCAAGATATTCCTCAAGCTTAAAATGACCAAAACCTTGTAATTTGTACATCTGGGATATTATTGTTATATCTCTATTGTAGTATTTTTTTATATATGCAAATGATGAAATATTGGGATAAAAGACAAAGACCTCTCCGTCTTTTCCTAATTCCCTGTTACAAGAAAAATAAAGCGCTACTAGTGCATTAAATGAAACATCGAGGAGTCTTGTTGGCAAACCAAAATGTTGCATTCTAACAAGGAGATTCATTGAATATTTATCTTCATAAAAAACATTTGGATTTTTTCCCATTGCATCTGCAATAATATTTCTCTCCAAATATATTAGTCCTTCTTTTCTCGTAATACTAGGCATAAGTTCATAAGAACTATCAGTATGTCCTCTGAATAATAGAGTGGAACCTTTTTTAGCTCCGTTTACTATATCAAGTATTATTTGAACATATTCAACAAAATTACTAGCTAACAGATTTTTGCACATATTATCTCCTTATCCAAAATATTCCTGCATTAACGATTTCTTACATACTTCCAGTGTATCAAGACTGCGCTGGATTGGCAATTTTAATTTGTCAATTTCTGTGACAAAATCAGCAAATTCTTGTTGCAAATTCAATGGTGGAACAATAATAAATAAAGATTCCAGCTGTTGCTTCGTTATTGCTTGGCGGGTTGCTCCTCCTGACTCACCAATAGCAAGCAAGTGTTTCTTAAAATTTTCGTTAATAAACATATTGTTCAAAAAAATTGGATTTATTTCTTTTTCCATACACCTTATAATAGCAACGTGCTGATTCACCCGAGCTGGTAAAACTTCGTCTGGCACTATACATGAACGTGCGACAGATGCGCCTGTAATATTAATAAATACATCATTTTTACAGACTATAACATTATTCAACGACTTTGCCTGCGCTTCATTGATGTACGCCAAATCTTTATATTCAAATCTGCCGTCATAGACATTCATACTGCGTATGAATGTGATGCCATCTAAACAATAGCTTTCTTTACCACCTTTAGGCGTGGCACCAGAACCTATTTTTAACGTAATATCTGATAAATATTGCTGATTCCATCCATATGTATTTTTTATTGTATCGCCAAACATCTCCACAAACCGCGCTTTCACCATCAAATCCAGCCGCTCCAGTTGTTTGCGCCGCAGGGCAATCAAATCACAGACTTTGTCCAGCACCGCTGCAATTCTCCGCTGTTCTTCCAAAGGCTGCAAAGGAAACTGTTCTTTTTTGTAGTCCTTAAAATAAATATGTGGAATAGTCGCACCTGAATAATATTTTGCAAGGTTCATCCAGTTCAAAACATAGTACAGATAACGTATATCTACTTTTTCATTTGGGAAGATATACTGCATTGTACCAATAACAGAAGAAAATGCTGGTAAAAGCATTGTTCGTCCAATACCAGCCCCATCTTTTACAATCGCAATATATTCTTTTTCCTGTGAAAAAAAACTTACATTCTTAATCCATCCACTTGCACCAAAAACTGGATATTCTCCATCACATTGCTCTAAATCCTTTTGTGCAATATTGGAAGAACCCTTTTCGCATACATCGCCCAAAGTAACATAGTTCCTCACCCTCACAACATCTCCTCCAATTCCGCCAGCCCCTTAGAAATCTCCATCTCCAGCTCATGCAGCTCCGTCAGTATTTCCAGCGTAGAAGGGTATTCCTCCGGCACATACTCCACCTTTTTATACTTATTCACCGTCAAATCATAACCGTTATCCGCAATTTCCTCCTTCGGCACAAGGAAGGATTTCTCTGTGCGTTCGCGGCCTTCTTCCTGCTCTATGGCGTGGAACCGCGCAATAATATCGGGAATGTCGCTTTCCCCTGTTTCCGTCCGTTTATCGTCCAGCGTGAAGCCGTCCGCCTGCATATCGTAAAACCAGACCTTATCCGTACCGCCCGCGCCCGTTTTTGTGAACACCAGCACCGCCGTAGAAACCCCCGCGTAGGGCTTAAATACACCCGAAGGCATGGAAATCACAGCCCTAAGCTGGTGGTTTTCCACAAGCTCTCATCGGATTGCCTGATGCGCCTTACTGCTGCCAAACAGCACTCCATCCGGCACAATGCAGGCGCACCGTCCGCCTTTTTCCAGCATCCGCAGGAAAAGCGCAAGGAACAGCAATTCCGTCTTTTTCGTGTTCGTAACAGCCTTCAGGTCATCGTTGATGCTTTCCGCGTCAACCGTCCCCTTGAAAGGCGGATTTGCAAGGCAGACTGAATATTTTCCACTAATCTGGTTCTGTTTGGAAACGCTGTCCTTATAATCAATCTCCGGCCGTTCAATCGAATGGAGCATCAAATTCATGGCAGAAATCCGCAGCATCGTGCGGTCTGTGTCAAACCCTGTGAACATCTCCCCCGCGAAATGCTCCCACTGTTCCGCCGTCATCTCGTTTTCATACTGCCGGCGGATATATTCCGCGGAAGAAACCAGAAAACCAGCCGTACCGCAGGCAGGGTCGCAAATAGTATCCTCCGGCGCAGGCGCGAGCAGCTCGACCATCATCTCCCGGATATGCTTCGGCGTGCGGAACTGCCCGTTTTGTCCGGCAGTTGACAGTTTCCCCAGCATATACTCGTATAAATCCCCCTGCATATCCAGCCCCGCAATATCATGCGTGTACAAATCTTCCAGCCCTGTAATGATTTTCTGCAAAACCTGCGCCGTAGGAATCAAAAAAGAAGCGTCCTCCATATAGCGCGCAAAGGCGGTATTTTCTTCCCCTTCCCGCCCGGGCTCGTCCGGTATCTCTATCAGTTCTCCCTTTTCGTCAAAATCCGGAAGCCTGCCGTATTTCATTCCTTTCACCGCCGGAAATACCCTCTTTTCCATGATATCATAAATTTCCCGGGAATCCCTGTTTTTGAATTTGCTCCAACGCATGGACTGCCCCGCGGCAGACTCCGGGAATATCCTTTTCCCCATCGTACCGCTCATGTTCGCAAATTCCTCATTTTCCAGTTCCTTTTCATCCAAAGAACGAATAAACATCAGATATGTCAGCTGTTCGATAACCGTCAGCGGGTTTGTAATCCCTCCTGCCCAGATATCCGTCCAAATTTTGTCAATCTTGCTCCTGATAGCTCCCGTAATCACCTGTTTTCCTCCCTCTGCTTTCGCCCTTACTGTCCGGTGCCGCTGTTTCTGTCTGAAATTATACCATATTTTCCAACAACATACAATTTTTCACCAAAAAAGGGCAGGCCCGAAGGTCTGCCCAAATGGACTCAAAGAATCTGAAATTCCTTTTTGTAAAATTACTGGAGAAGCTGGAGGATACCCTGAGGAACCTGGTTAGCCTGTGCAAGCATAGCCTGAGCCGCCTGAACCAGAATGTTGTTCTTCGTGTAAGCCATCATTTCCTCTGCCATGTCTGTATCTCTGATGCGGCTTTCCGCAGCAGTGATGTTTTCTGTCTGAACACCTAGGTTGTTGATTGTGTGCTCCAGTCTGTTCTGGATCGCACCCAGGTCACCGCGTACATCAGATACATAGTTGATTGCAGATTTGATCTTGTCTATTGCAGCCGCAGCTGTGTCAATCGTCTTGATATCTGTATCGCCGATGCCCATATCTGCGCAGTGCATATCATAGATAGAAACTTTAATCTTGTTGTAATCAGCAGCCGTATCGCCGATCTGCATTGTCAGGCCGCCCTTGCCGTCAGCAAATTTCACTGTAGGTGTTTCAACCTTGCCAGTCTTGTCAGCGATGCCGCGAACAGTTACCTTGCCGTCTGCGTCAGCCAGTACCTGTGCGCCCTTCACGCCGTTTGCTGTATCGGAAAGCAGTTTGCCCAAAGATTCGGATGTAGCTTTCTCGAAATCGTCAACCTCAATCTTTGTCGCGCCCTGTGTCTTTACATCGTTGCCCTTTGTGACAAATTCGTATGTCTGGCCGTTGATGGTAACAGTTGTGCCTTCCTGCATTTTCTTCGGGTCAAGTGTAAACTCAATCTGGGAAACCTTATCGCCGCTGGAGGAAACAGTTGCCGCCTTTGCTGCGCTGCCGATTTCTGTTGTCTTGATGTTTACCTTGCTGCCGGAAACGCTGATTTCATATTCTGTATCACTCAGGTCGTTCTTCAGCGCGCCTGCCATAGCTTTCGCAATAGAAGCCGTATCCTTGATATCACTTACAACAATAGCCTTGTTGCCCTTTGCTGTGATATCGTCCGCGTCCTTCACGATTTCGTATTTCTGGCCGTTTACTTCGATAACAGAACCGTAGTTTACGCCTTCGCCGAATTCGATTGTGGATGTAGCAGCTGTCTGCTGTGCACCGTTAATCAGGTTGGAATCCAGAGAAGCAGCTTCGCCTGATGTCAGTGTAACGCTCTGGATACTGCCCGCAGCAACGGTACCAGCTCTGTTAGCTGTGATTGTTCCAGCAGCGCCGTCAAAGTCAAGTTCCTTGCCCGCGCCTGTGCCAAAGATTTCATTGCTCTTCACTGTGCTGCCATCGCTCAGCTTGATGTCCATTCCCTTTGTTTCCAGCAAATCTTCCAGATTCTTCAATGTGCTGGTTGCACCTGAGAAACCTGCATTATCTACCTTGAAATCCTTGCCTGCCTCTACTTCAAATTCAAAGGTACGTCCATCGCTCAGCGTGCCTTTGAATGTCAGCTTATCGCCAATCGCAAGATTTTGTGCTTCTCCGGCTTTCAGTGCCATGGTGTATTTCTGTGCCGCAGCATCGCCACCGCCAGCAGGAGTGTACGCACCAGTAGCAGATTTGCCTGTTGCTTCGTTCTTAATGGTGAACTTCCCGGCGTTAGTGATAGAACCCTTCTCTGTAATCGTCAATCCGCCTGCACCATCATTTGCAACAGCAAACAAATCGCCAAATTTCATTTTTGTTTCATCTGCAACCGTACTGTCGTTCTGCTCAAAAGTTGCTTTATTTTCCAAAGCATCCTTTAGATTGTTAATTGTGTCATTTTCTGTCGTACCAATCTGGAAGTCCGTTCCAACAGTCAGTTTTGCAGTGTATTTTGTACCGTCAGCCGCTTCTATATCGAAAGAAAGTACATCACCATTTTTGATGTCCATGCCTGAAGCATCGTTTTTGGCAAACAAGTTTACAAACTTATGGATAGCTTCCGAAGTACTATCGCCTGCAGCCGGCACTGATTCCTTCCAAGTAGCATCAGCAACTGCTTTTTTGTCTGTTGCCGTCACATTTACAACTGTGCCGACCTCAGTAGCTTTATTGCCTTCCTTGTTTGCTGTCAAAGTAACCTTTGTGCCGTCAACTGTAACATTGAAGTTCTGCGCAATGTTTGTATCAGTAAGCAGTTTGTTTTTGATGGATTCCGCCTGCTTTTCAATGGTATCACCGCTGAAGTCTGCACCATAGGTAAGTGTCAGCGTATCAGCACCAGCAAATGCTGTTCCCAGTGTGCCGCCAAACTGAATTGCAATCGTATCGCCATCGCCGAAAGCGTTTGTCAGGTCAATGCTGAATTCGCCCTTGCTGCCGCCGCCGTTGTCGCCCTGTGTGATGGTTACGCCGTTTGCGGTGTCAATCTGTGTCAGCTTCATGCCCTCTGTTGTGATGTTCCCTGTGGAAAGGGAGCCATCCAGCAGGTTGATGCCGTTGAAGTTTGTAGCCTGTGCGATTCTGTCGATTTCCTCTTTCAGTGTCTGGAATTCCTTGTCCAGGTTCGCGCGGTCAACTTCGTTGTCGTATGTGCCGTTTGCGGACTGTGTCGCAAGGTATGTCATTCTGTTCAGCATGGAATGAACTTCTGTCAGCGCGCCTTCTGCGGTCTGTACCAGGGAAATGCCGTCGTTCGCGTTTTTCTGAGCCGCTTCCAGACCCTTGATCTGCGCCCTCATTTTTTCAGAGATAGCCAGACCAGCCGCGTCGTCGCCTGCGCGGTTAATTCTGTAACCGGAAGACAGTTTTTCCAGATTTTTCGCCAATGCGCTGTTGTTGCCGCCCAGCTGTCTGTAAGAGTTGAGCGCCATAATGTTGTGTTGAATCCTCATAATATTGCCTCCTTCATGGAAATATGCACCAGGGGACTTCCTTTTCCCCCTGATCGTTGAGTAATGTGATATATTTTGAACCTCCGCCCCGCCGGTACCTTAACGCGGCGGAAGAACAAAATCAGATGGATTTAAGCAGGGCTTTTCTTTGCCCGTTTCGCATCCTCCAGGATGCATGCCGGAGTCGGGTGGTCCCTCTCCCAAACCTCGCTTCGGATGACTGATACATCCGACGGGGCGTCTACAAGCAGTTTCAGCCCGTTTTTCGTCCCCTCCACTTTTACGACAATGTTCTCGCCAATGACAACATATTGTCCGGATTTTCTTCCCAGTGATAACATCGCAAAAACCTCCTTGTATTCGCTGTTTGTGCAATATTGAAAGGCAGATTTCCTGCTTGGTTCCGATAAACAGAATTATCAGAAGTGATTTTTGAAATATCTTACTAAAATTCCAAAAATTTTTTCCCAAAACACTAAATCTAAAAGGATGTGTGCCGATATACAAATCAGAAAGGCAAGAAAAAGTGCATAAAATTTGAAATTTTGTGAAGTTTCACTTCTGATAATTCTGTTTATCAGAAGTAGAACTTGAAAAAAATGTGATATTTGACAAGAAAAGTTGAATCCGGCAAATTGTAACTTCTTAAAAATAGTGTAGCCCGCCATTGGCAGGCTTTTTTATTTTGTCCCGCTCTCCGCAATTCCGCGCAATACAAAAAAAGCGTTCCCTGCCGGAACAGAAAACGCCCTTTTTATAAAAAATCTTTTTATCAGCCGAAACAACGAAACCTCTGGGTTCAAAGCAAATCTTTCCAGGGAAAGTCTTAGGTCTTTTTATGGGGAAAATACCGCATTTGTGCAGAAATGTCAAAGCAGAATTTTAGTACGACTGCCCCGTACTGTGACAAAACGGAACTATAGCAGTCCAATAAATTATTGCATATAATCACATGAACGAAACCACCCCAAACAACCTGCACGATGGGAACACATATTCATTATATTGGATTGCTATAGAAATGAATATAGAATAATAATCTGCCGCACAACGGCAAAAGAAAAAATCCTTCGTATGATAGCTACTCATAAAACAGTATCAACCAACAAACTGAAATAGGGTAACTGCCGTACAGGATGCAGAAAAAGACGAGTAAGAAGCGAACCGTTCACTGATATCAATACGGTGTAGATTAACCATTCCCTGCGTTACATCTCTTTATCATTCGTCAAATCTCCATTGCCGCTGACCGGCACCGCCTCACCGAGAAATTTCGGCTGGGGCTGCACCCATGCCAGCAGGAAATCCTTCCCCCTTGCCGCAGCTTCACGCAGGCTTCGATAGGTTGCCCCTTGATAGGAAATATCCGCCGCCGCAACACCATAGGCATCCAATCCCAGACGCTCCGCGATATACAACGCCCTTGACAGGTGGTATTCCTGAGAAACCACAATGATTTTTTCCGCCTGAAACACATCCTTCGCGCGGTAAATGCTGTCATAGGTGGAAAATCCGGCATGATCCATAAAGACCGCCTCTGAGGGCACACCCTGCTCCACCGCAAACGCTTTCATGGTATTCACCTCGTCATACTCCGAACGTCCATGGTCGCCGCTCATCAGCAGGCGCGCCGATGCACCGCTTTCATACAGCTCAATGCCCTTTTCCAGCCTGTCCGCCAGCATAAGGCTGGGGCTGCCATCCTCATGCACCCTGCAGCCCAGCACCAGAATACAATCCGCATCCAGCTTCTGCGCCTCCCCTGATGAAAGAATGCGCCCGACTGTATGCCGCTCCATGTAGTCGCTGATACCATATACCACGCCCAGCCCCAATATACACAGACAGCACAGGCTCAGGATAACCTTTTTCAGAAAATTTTTTCTGCTCCGCTCCATTACCTGCCACCGCCTTCCCGTATCTCCGCGCCGAAAGGCATAAGCGCGAGCGCGGCAAATTTGAAATGCTGCAAACCGAAGGGAATACCGATAATCGTCAAACAGCAGATAATACCCATCATGACGGAAGCAACCGCCAGTTCTATCCCGCAGAGCAGTATCCAAAGTACGTTCAGCAAGACAGAGCCGGAGGACATATTGCCGTAGTAAATGATTCTGCCGAAGGGGCAAAGCGCCAGTTTCGCGAATTTGAAACATTGCAGTCCCACAGGGATGCCAATTATCGTAATGCAGCAGACACACCCCGCCAGAAACCAGCACAGCGCGGAAAGCAGCCCGCCAAAAAGAATCCACAAAATGTTGCCTAAAACCTGAAATCCTGTCATTTTTCTCCCTCATTCCTGTAAAATTCCACCGTCTTGCGATAATCCTCCTCCAAAATGGCGCGCTGCCCTTCCTCTGAAAGTGTATAGCACCCTTTTGCCACACGCCGAAACCAGCGGTAATAATTGCGGCTGAGTATCGCGGCATATCCGTCCACGAGTCCCCAGTCCTTAAGCTGTGCCGTAGAAATTTCCCCGTATTTTTCTATCAGACAGCATAAATGCAGTGATTTTTCCCGAAAAGCCGTCATGATTTTTCGACGCGTCATGCCGCCGGTATTGGCATCTGTCTGCCGCCCATCCCATTCCGCCTGTAAACGCTCCCGTTTTTTGCGGTTTTTCCATGCGATGCTGTCAGAAGGCTCCAGAACAACGTCTACCGTCCGGAGGGGGCTGTCTATCGCAACAGTCAAAAGCCCCAGTTCCAGCCGTTTCAATAAACGGAGCATATCCTTCCATGCCTTTTCCCTCTGCCCATTTTTCGGGCGGGGTATCGCAACAAATACCAGTTCTGTGCGGCTCTGCCTCTCCAGCGCCTGATAGACCAGCCGCAGATTAAACGCCTTTTTCAGTTCCACAATAACAAGCTGCCCGTTTTTGACCGCCGCAACGTCACAGCCCTTTACTTCCGCCTGCACCGTGTAACCTTCCTCTTCCAAAAAGCGGCGGACAGGCTCATATAAATCCGTTTCGCGAAAAGTATCCATTCCTATCTCCTCTGCCTGGTTTCATCTTGCCGCCCGAAAATCTGCTTACTCAGCTTTTGATGCCATAAACGCCTCGATTTCCTCGACTGTTTTTATCATATCTGCCGTCATAACCTCGCGCCCGTGTTCCGTCACAAGTACATCGTCTTCAATGCGAATGCCGATTTCCCATTCTTCGATATATAACCCCGGTTCTACCGTCAACACCATTCCCGGCTGGAGCGTCCTCTCCGCGTAGCGCCCGATGTCGTGCGTTTCCGCCCCAAGGTAGTGGCTCACGCCATGGTAATAATACTTTGCAACATCAGCCTTCGTTTCCACAAGCCCGATTTTTTTCAGTTCCTCAAAATAATGCTCTTTCAGCAGTTCGTTCAGTGACGCAAACGGTACGCCGGGACATATCGCATCAATCACCTTCTGCTGCCCTTCCAGCACGATTTCATATACCAGCTTCTGCCGCTCTGTAAACTTTCCGCTGACCGGAAACGTGCGGGAAATATCGCCATTATACCAGTCCACCTGCGCCCCTGCGTCAATCAGTATCAGCTCCCCGTCGGCAACGGGCTGGTCATTTTCCACATAATGCAATATCGTACCCCTCGCACCGCCTGCCGCAATGGTCTGAAATGCCTTCTGGTGCACGCCGTTCTTTTTCAGCACGTAATCAAAGCACGCCTCAATTTCGTACTCCTTCATGCCGGGCTTCGCCTGCTTCATCATTTCCTCAATGCCCAGCCGCGTGATGTCCATTGCCCTGCGCATGCGCTCCAGCTCCCAATCCTCTTTCAAAAGCCGTAAGTCGCTGAAAACCGGATACAGGTCGGCTATCCGCAAAGCAGGATAGCGGCGGATGAGTTCCTCCGCAAAACGCAGTCCCGGATAGAAATCCGCATCCCAATCCCTGTTTTCCAAATCAAGCCATACCGTTTTTATCATATTCTTGAATACATAATCCGCAAACGTCTGCTCAAAGGTGTCTATATAGGCAATGTCGTCAATGCCGCTGATTTCCTGTGCCTCATCGGCTGTCATATTCCTCCCGACCCATTTCGCCAGCTCTCCGTTATCCCGTTGAATAAAAAGCGTCTGACGGATACCGCCCGCAGTTTTGCCTAAAAGCAGAATACACTCTTCCTTGTCTATGCCTGTTGCATAGTAAAAATTGCGGTCTGGAGAAAAGGGATATTTCTCGTCCCCTCTTTTATATGGCGCACGTCCCGCAAATAAAACTGCCGCCGACTGCGTTTCCATACGTTCCAGAAGCTTCCTTCTGTTTTTCTCAAATATATTTTCAGCTGTTTGGTTTCCCATTTTATCACTGCCTTTCCTGCAAAAAACTCCCTGTTCTTCTCACACATTATACAAAAGTCCGAAAAAAGATACAAGTCGTTTCCGGTATTATCTGCTGCCGAAAATCTTTTTCGCATTTTCCTTATTTTCTGCTTGCACCGGATAGAATTTTCTGTTAGAATATTCTCCATGAAGACATAGCTCAGCTGGGAGAGCGCTTGCTTGACAGGCAAGAGGTCGTGGGTTCGAGCCCCGCTGTCTTCATTTTTTGCTACCCGTTTTCAGTTGCCGGCGGGCTTTGCCGCATGTCCTTTTTTCAGTAAAACTTCACCCTGCATTTCCCCTCTTTTTATTTCGCTTTTCCCATAGCGGCAGTTTGTAAATGCCTTATATTTCAAGATTTTTCGCCGTTTGAGTACTTTTATTCCATATTCTTTTTCTGTAATCAGGAAAAGAAAAACGGTCCTTAATTCCTTTCGTCCTGCAATGATTTTCAAGTCCAAATGTCCATATTTTTCATGCTAGTCTAAAAATGTTTTTTCGTGCTTGCTAGATAGTGTCTACACGTGTTAAGCACGGATAGCAGCCCAAATAGCGATACAAC
>OFHN01001859.1_pt1 | contig 13640 bp, 9 predicted proteins | sample 1521321 | NCBI WGS metagenome assembly OFHN01 (sample SAMEA3504130, study PRJEB24116) | mouse gut metagenome | biome: mouse gut; feature: mouse-associated habitat; material: faeces | place: Denmark | collected 2011
AATAGTAAAAGAAACAGAGGGAGATGTGAATATTCAAATTAATGATGAAAATATAGATTACACATTAAATAAATTTAGCGAACTAATAAGACAAAACATTATAGAGAAAGATTTTTTTAATTCTTCTGATATAAGCAAAAAATCTTTCAATATAATTCTAAAAACCATAATATCTTCACAAGTACCATCTACTCTATAATATCCGTTTTCGTCGATTTTACAATTTGTTATTCTCATATGTTTTTTCCAGTGATCATCACTTATCTCATTTAATTTTAATAATTTATACAAGCTATACGGAGCTCGATTATTATTCAAATCCATTGCATCTGCTAAACGTAATAAAATGGCACAAAATAATAAATCTATTTTCTGATTATCAACGATTAAATTTCTCGAAAAACATTCGATAAAAGCTATATCTTCCATATGACTTTGACATAACTCCGGCAGATACTGCCGATATAATGAATCATATAGTCCAAAACTAAATGGAAGACAGGAATTTTCAAAAAGATAACCTTTTTTTATAAATTCAAAGGTACGTTTACCATGATTTAGCCTAATCTTTTCTGAAGTAATGGTATCATTCTCCCAATTTATCATACCAATATCATGTAATAAAGCAGAATAAATTAGAAATCCTATTTCAAAAACAGATAAATCTTCTTTATTTTTAATAAGCTGTCCCATTAAATCAATAACATTGAAACTGTGATGTAAGTCATGTAAAGTAAATTCTGTTTCAGACACCCTAATTTCTGACATAATCTGACTACAAAGATCAATACATTTACTAATACTAATAATTAAATCTTCTGCAATATTTTTTAAAAACAAATTATTAGTGTTAAGAGATATTTTTTCTAAAATAAGAAAAAGTTCAGGCAATCGAACCTTAAATTGAACCGATAATTCTTCAATTTTTTTCATTTGAACATTTCTCAATGTTTTACCCATCTCTCAGTCTCCTTTTATATTTTTCAAATCAAAGCATACTACGGATATTTATCAAATATTTTTTATCTGAACATAAGAGGATATAAAAGCTTTTTTAAATAACATATCCAAATTGACCAACTCATAATTTTCTAATAAAAAACCCGAATTACCTCAATAACGGAATTTTATTTACTAATTTACAAACTGATTCAATTTCAAATACCAATATTCAATCAAATTCTTAACCATCTTTTTTCAAAAAAAAACAGCAATAAAACCGACAACCTACGGGTACAAGACTAAGTTCTCAAACGGCAGCCATATTATACATCATATCCCCATGGGTAAAAAGTAAAACGTTTTCTATGTATGTATTTTCTGACTCGACTTTATTAAATAACAAAGAAGCTACTTTAACACAGACACAAAATCATAGGCCCAAACTTAAACCGCCTCTGAATTGAATTGTAATGAAATATTGTTCTACATGTATTCTACAAAAACCTGCAGCAAAGCCTGCTACCAGGTCCGTCAATGATCATAAAAAACTCAATTCATATAAAAATTCACACGCATACTCACTGTTCTCTTAATAACTCCAAACTCTTATCTATTTCCCCTATAATATCTTTGTGATTATCCAAAGCCCGTCTCATAATTTTTGCCTTTTCGAGATATTGAATTGCCATTTCTTTATATTTTGGCAAGTCTTCCTGAGAAACACCGGAAACCTCTTTCTTTTGTTTTAACTCCAAAACGATATATTTGCAGGTATCGCCAAGATTCCGCAATGTTACAAATTTCTTGGTATGTACCTTATCCCCGTAATATTTTTCAAAATCCGGCAAAAATGATAACCGCAAATTTACCGCTTCCGCAAGATAACCGGATTGAAAATAATCGTTTGCTATATTTTCCTTACTGGTAAAGATAAAATCAGGAAGATCTTCATCCCCGTATTCATCATACAGTTTTGTTCGCAATTCAAGCGATTGTGTATGATATTTCACGGCATTCTGAAAATCCTGTAAAATCCTATCTTCTAACTCTTTGTCAGCCGGCTCTCCCATTTGTATTTTTTCTCTCTTTAATGCTGTATCCAATTTCAGACAGGCATTGTAACATGCTCCATAGTTACTAAGTATTTTACCTCTTAATATTCTTGCCTCCTTATTGCTTTGATCAAACATCTCATCTAATGCTTTTTCCGCATTTTTTAAATAGGTAAAAGCCTGCTGTAAATGTTCCCTATTTGGAAGACGGTTATTTTGTGAATGAGCGCATAAGAAACCTATACTATTTGCTGATACCGCATATGTATAAAGGGCATAATCATGCGTATTCCGGCTTAATAATTCCGCCTCCTGACTACCCAAAAAAGCTTTATCTCTTAAATCAATATCATCATAAGAGGAAAAAAGATTATTTATCATTTCGACAAAATCACTGTCATTATAAGGATTGGAAACATCTAAAATATCAACGTCTTCCTGCTGCGGCAAGATACGTTTAAGATAATCATAAATCGATTGTGCATGATGAATCGTATCCATTTCATCAAAAACCGTGCGCCCTGCCTTTTCAATATTTCTTTTTGTCAGCGTTCTTGCAAGACAGGCAACCAAGTTCCGTATCTTTAAATATCCGAATTCATCGTTTCTTTCTCTGTCATAAGCCAGTTTTTTTACAATTTCATGCATGACATAATCGTCTGCGCCATAAACCTGTATCCAACCCAGACGAATCAAGTGATCCATACAGTCATATGGAAATTGATATTGAATATGTTCCGGATGAAACAAAGCATCTGCCAACAAAGAAAACGTACGCATCAATTCCTTTTCCCCTTCTGACAATTCATCCATCTGAACCAGCTTAGCCAGATGATCCGTGATTTCTTCATAAAAATTCTTGTTATTGTTCAGATTTCTGATATCACATAATTCACTTAAATCAAATTTATTTTCTTTCAGTTCTTTCAAAAAATCTTGAATGATTTCAACAGAGCCATCCGCGTTCGTTCCTTTGCACCGCTCTCTGGCATGGTTTGCTAAAATTTCAATTGCCAGCGTATGACCGCCTGAAATTTGAATGATTTCTTTGATAGATGCATTCCCTTTAAAGAGCTCCGGATCCGTCGGATTAAAATATTTCATAAATAAATCTTCTGGATTGGGAAAATTCCATCCTAAGTCAACGTAATATCTCTGTTCGGTATTTGGAATGGCATAGTGAAAATCTGCGTCCGTCATGCGCGCTCTGGAAGTTGCAAAAATCTGGCATCTTCCAGCGAATTGTTTAAACTCTTCCCCTTCCTTTACATACCAATCTTCCGGCAAATTATCTACAAATAAAATATAATGCCGGCGTTTGCTTTTTATATTAATTTTTCTTGTTTTAAGCGTCGTACTCCAATCGCCGCAAAACTCCATATGAAAAATTTTGATATCTTCCGGTACATTAGAATTTATCTTCTTTTCTATTTGATGATAAAGTTGATTTAAAAGCGTCGTCTTTCCGATACCTCCTAATCCAGTGATATAAATAAATTTGCTTTGAAAATCTCCTTGTATGCTGGAAAGCAGTCCATCTTCTGAATTTCCGTAAATGGTTTTCATCAGATTTTCCGTGCTGAATGCATCTTTTCTTTCTACGAAACTGTGCTGATACGCTACAGCAGGATAATCATAATCCAAACGTCCGACTTTTTTTCCGATTATCTCCAATAAATCACGAACCCTGTCATGTCTTCCATGCGGATACCAAATCACGGTGATATTTTTTCCTTCAAACCTTTCTCTACGATCTCTTTGTTTTGTCTCATCTTCGTCTGCTTCCAAAATCGCATAGTGATGAATATGAGGGTTATTGCGAATCTCCTCACCCCATACATCTAAAAACCTCTCATGCTCTAAGCTGCAGCCCAAAAAAAACAAACTTCTGGTTGTTAAAACCCGATATAATTCCCTTTTAAAACTACAGTTGTTATAATATCTGTTATACTGCTCTTTTGTAAGGATATACTCTCTGCCTATATTAAAATCTCCATGTAGTTTAAAAATAGCAGGAGCCATATTAAAAAGCGCCGCTTGTACAGCAACATCATCCTGAAAACTCAACACACTCATAGCTGTTCCGCCGGCACGTTTTGCATAGACATCAGACAAAACGTTATCATAATTCGTAGTAATGATCAGCCTATTTCCAAATAGATACGGCAGCAACTCTACTGCGGAACCGGCAATCTCATCATCTGTTACATTTTTGTTAAATAAGTTTTCCCCAATTTTACGAAATAAGAATTTGTCACCCGCAGCCTGATATAGTTCACTGGCTGCTTGTTCAAAATCCATTTTCCCGTTTGTTAAGTCCTCTAGGATGTCCTGCCTGTCTAAATCTTCAGCAATCTTAGCTATCAACTGCGTCCACAGTGGAAATCCAAAATCGGCAGACATGCCTGCTCCAATAAATGGAATACAATTCATTACATTCTCACAATTTGTAGCAAATGATATTTCGGCAAAAAAACCTCTGTTTAACTGTTTCAAATCTTCTGGTATAATCATTTCTTTCATCCTTTCACTTGTGATATTGACAACAAAAACCGGCTGATTGCCTGTATCGTTGATCTGATTTCCTGTAAATAATTCACAGGCTGCTGCATCCCCTGCAGATTGCCCGACCATTCATTTGGAAATCCGATCGTTTCTGTCAAAACACCATATGGCAGTGATAAGGTTCGGATCGCTTCGATCTGCTGGTATGGCACATAAATCTGACTGGTAACCAGAAGAAGCTTCTCTCCTTCTGAAATTTTGAACTTCTCAAAAAAGAATTGATAGGTATCTGCGGAATTTGCCCTACGTATGTTTGGCTCCGTAGACGGTCCCGCAATGGAAATCACAGGAAATTCGTTAGCATATGTTCGAATTGCCCAGGAAAGATTCTGATTACTGTCATCATGACGCTGTTCTCGGAATTCAGATACCCCGAAGCTTTGTTCCGCACCTTTGCAGATCAAATCATACTCTGTGTTTGCCCCTTTGGCATACGTATCCGTAACGATTCTTTCCGAATCTGCAATCGGGCGTGTTCCTGAAAGCATAACTACGGCTTTGGGATATAATGCATATTGTTCCATCACTCTTTTGGCATACTGCGGACGCAAAAGACATGACAGTCTTGCACCTCCCAATGCAATGATATAATCATAATCGCTTCTTGCGGGCGTATCAGCGCCTTGCAATCCCAAATCGGCAATTCCTTCCCATACTGCCCTACTCTGTGACTCTGTGACTGCATGATCATTTAACAGCCAGCGCGCCGCTTCTTTTGTTGCTTGATCCTTTGCGTTCTGCTGCTTTTTTCGATAATCCCATTCATCGCTGAAATTTAATAACCACTGAACTGTTTCAGTAATATTTAATCCATCCGGAATATCCGTACCAAATGATTCCAGAATCTTTTTTAATGCGGGAGAATGTATCCATCTGTCTATCGTATTTATAATAGATGGAATTCTCTCTGACTGCTCTTCCACACATTTAAAATAAATCACTCTGCCATTTATCCTCCTTTACAATTATTTAATTAGTAAAATACGTTATATTCCTTTTTATTAATCTCACATTTTTTATTACACTGTTATCATTTCTTTTAAAAATCCACCTGTGATATTATACAATTTTTTCCTTATTTCCACAACTGATGTACATCATATTCGGTATATTTTTCATCTTATCAGTAAAATTCTTTTATTTTAAAAAAATATCAATAATCTTCTACCCCTCTGCATTCAATTTCCGATACGCACGCGGCGTACAGCCATAAAAGCGGCCAAACATTTTCGTAAAATAACTGGGACTGTCAAATCCGCAGAAACCAGCGATTTCAGCCACGCCGTCCGCCGGACGGCTGATCAGAAGCTCCGCCCCCTGCATGATGCGGTATTTCAGCAAATACTGCATGGGTGAAAGCTGGATCGTCCTTTGAAAACAGCGCAAGCATTCCCGTTCACTGATGTCCGCAGATCTCGCAATATCTGCCAGCGTAATATTATCCGCAAAGTTCTCATGCATATAGGCAAGCATCTTCTTTACCCGAAGAGAATCCTGATTCAAAGCAGGATTCCACCTGCCCAGCTGCGGTTGGAATTTTTCATACAAGGAATAACAAAACCGCGACAGATTTTCCCTGACGGTAAATTCAAATCCCGGTACATTCTGCGTCATAGACGTAAACGCCTCACAAAACCAGTCCGCCGCCCTTTCATCCTTGGATGCCGGAAAGCAGAAACCAGAAAAAGAGGGACAGGATAAAAGCGGGCGTATATAGTTTCTGGTAAATACCGATTCCTCCGTTCCGCCGACCAACGATGGAGCGAACACAAGCGAATGCAGGCTGCATTCGCCTTCCGCAGCGGCAAAATGCAGCACATTTGAATTTATCACGATACAGTCTCCTTGTTCTAAAATAAATGTCCGGGAAGGTACTTTGGCTCTTAATGTCCCGCTTGCAATATAAATAATCTCCATCTCTTCATGCCAGTGCCAGGGAATGACATTTTTGGATTTCTCCGTGTGTCGTGAAGCATACACGGCGCAGGGAAACTCCGTCGTTCCGTGCGGTTTCAGCTCTTTTGATGCCCGGTTTAACAGGAATCCGAAATCTTTGCGTACCATAAGATCTCCTTTCAATTTGGCGGTTTTGTTATATTATATGTCGGGAATGGAATTGTTTCAACCAGAATTTGGAAGTATCCTCTTGCTGAAACGAAGAATGAGGAGGAAAAAAGAATGTTAAAAGTGAAGATGTATCAGAATCCAGATGTCGAAAAACTTACAAAACTTGTAGAGGAAAGCAAAGGAACGGTGCTTTTATGCTCCGCTGACCAGTCGCTTCACAATTTAAAAAGCGATCAATCTGCGTTCCGTTTAATGAAAGAAGAGTCAGAAAAAAATCATCAAGTAGAATTTCAGCTTACCGATACCGGCGATTATCTCAGATTCATCTATTTTGTCATGGGAGATTGCGCATAATCAAAACACACAACCATCCCCACAGAAATGTATTTCCATTCCTGTGGGGAATTTTTATATTCTGTAAGGTCTGCCCTGCCCGCACTCTCTATGACGGCAGAATGAAAAACGGCCGTACCGCTCCAAACGCATCACACCAATCATAATCCACATCTCCGCCCGCATCCACGTAATGTACACAACCGGAACTGCAGCCGGATGGCGTGGAGTTTGGAGTAGCAAGCCACCAGCGTCCATCCGAATTTAAAATATGTTCCCTGCATTCCCGATATAAATCCAACGTGGGAATCGCCAGGATATCTCCATCCACTTCTCCATAATCCTTTAACCCGTCCAATGAAAGTAAATTTGTCCGAATCGGCGAAAGCCTCTCTCCGAATTCTTCCCGTAAATCTCTGGCAAGATCACTGTTGTTGAGATTTCTGCGGACATAGGAATCGGCATAATTATTGGACTCACCAAACTCCGATTTTCCAAGGCTTCCGTCCATCAGATAATATGTACCCGTTTCATCCGTTTTCATTACGGTCCACGCCCGGTTGCAGATGACGCAGATTCTTTTGTGCATATAGTCCCTTACGGCGTTCCGAAATTCCATTTCGTATCTGCCGGCGTTCGTTTCATACCAGTCCGGTACTATATCCTGATCTGCCCGATATGTCCATTCGCTGGCATCCGCCGCCCGGTTCCCATGTTTTGGTATCAGTTCTGCTTTTACAAATGCTTTGGAAGCATTCATATAATTATCTTCCATTCCAAGCTGATTCAATAAATCAGTATGACTTTCATTTCCGTCCGGTGTCAGCACCACTCTGTTCCTTAAAATAATCCCGCTTTTAAATTGACACATGCCAAACCTCTCCTTTTACTTATCTTTTTTGGCGTTCCTCTTGCTGTAGCATAATTTCATCAAACGTACGACTTCTCATCCAAAAGCTGTCTCAGACATTTCCATGTGTTTTACCATTTTCTTGTAATGAATCACCGCCTCCCTAAAAAAGTGTATAAAAAATACAGGTTCGAAAGGTATGATTTTATATATGCATCACAACCCGAACACAACATAAAAGTAACAATTCCCCGATACAAAATCGGGAAATCTGTTCTCTGTATTATGAAATTAATTGTTTTGAAATTTTGCTGAAATGCCGGAATTCTTTTTCTATTGCTCATTATAAAGCAAACATACATGTTTGTCAATGCACATTATGAACAAACGTTCTTATTTTGCATGACGCAGGAAAAGACCGGAGTTTTGCATCCGAAATCTCCGGTCTCATTTTTTTTTACCGTCGGTTTACTCTTTCATTTTTCTATTTTCCACCTATCGCCTTTATTTTCTTTTTATGATACATCAAAATTGTTAGAAAGTTGTAACGAAATGCAGCAGAAACCACATAATTTTTCTTTCGTTCCAAAACTCCCGCAGCCGCCAGGCATACAAGCGCCATTCCGGATACTGCCTTTCCCAGGAATGCGCCGGGCGCATGATACACAATCTCGATCCTGTGCTCACCTTTTGAAATCTTCGCTCCGAGAAACGCCGTATTTACGATTTCTTTTTCCGTGCGCGTTCCGTCGATCCAAATCTCAAATCCAGGATCATACGGAATCGACGTCACAAGATATCCCGTGCGCACGACGTCCATATCTCCGCAGATCCGGCTGCCTTCCGTCATCTTCCAGTCCGGACAAAACGCAGACTGGTATAAGGAGTCCTCGCTTAATACAGCCGCATCTCCCAAAAAACTTCGGATATTTGAGATCGAATACGTTCCTTCCCCAAACAAAAGCTCCGCTTTTTTCTGCCCTTTCTTTAACTTCATCACATAAGTAAACGTCCGATTTCCGTTATAATACACATGGCTTTTTGCACTTAAATTGTTGCGTATTCCCGCAAGTTCTATGATGACATCCTGACTCTTCCTGCGGTTTTTTACATCAAACTGTAAAAATAAAATCCGTTCTCGATCTGCTTCCGATCCTGCCACAGCCAGCGATGTTTTTACTTTTTGTTTTGTTTCGATTTGATAGCCGCTATCCGTTTTATGTATGCCGAGATGTTCCAAAATCCGAACTTCCGTCTCCCATATATCCGGCATAGATGCCGTAATCTCCCGCGTATCCGGCTCTGTTCCGCCTTTGGCTGCCGCATACCGCATCAATATCGTCTGATTGTATGGAAACGCCATATTCCGATATGCGTCTTCTGCAATCACCTGATCCGTCGCATAAATGACCGGCGCTGCATTCTCCTGCCTGCTGACAGAAATCTTACCGTCTGTATCTTTTTCTGCATTCTCTCCCACCCGGTATTTTACTCCCATAAATTTCTGAAACAGCGGGTTTTCCGAAACCGACTGCATCAGGCAGTTCCGCAGAGGCTGTTCTGTCTGAAACACATTTTCCCGAAAATCTTTATATAAATTTTGATAAGCGGAAGAATACGATGAAACCGACCACTGCCGCACATCCCATGTACGATTGATATTTGCCTTTTTTTCCTCATGGCTGCCGCTTTGTTCTAGCCGATAGAGTCCCTCTTCCTGCCGCAGTACGCCAGAAATTTCCTCTCCCCAGGAATCATCCGTCACGCTCCTGTAAACATCGGCATTTAACCGGTCGGTTCCGTTTCCGTTTTGTACTGCAGCGGATAACAAAAGACAAATCATCGACGGAAGCAAAAAAACAGGAAACATCTTCTTTGTTTGATCCCTCTTTTTTTGATACCACAGAAAAAACAGAAGCAGCAGCAGCAGCTCTGCAAACATCATCCCATAGATCTCCGTCAGTTTCCCATGACCGCAGATCAAAAACGAGCAGACACTCCAAGTGACAGAAGCCAAATATCCTGCCAGATACATCCGGCTAGAAAATTCTTTCCGCCGGATCCCTTCCAGACAAACCGCCGTCAGATAACAGAACACCGGAAGAAACGGAATTAAGGATTTCCCTCTCGCGTAAAGCCCTCCGTTTAACACCCAGGAAAAAAACGGAATTGTGATCACGGTCAAACACCCTGCCGCTAAAAACCGCTCCTTAAGATTTCTACCTGCCAGGCAGAGAAACAAAACGCTAAGAATTCCGATTGTAAGCCCGATTCCATATCCGTCATACGCAAACCGGCTTTGCGAAAAATCGGGAAACAATAACGAAACAGACAGCCCCTGTTTGGAACCGTCGTTTCTTGCAAACAATGCGCATGCCGTCGGAACGAGCAAAACGCCGGCAAGGCACACGGCTGCCGCAGTCGGAAAGATAAAACCAAACACACGTCTCTTAGGGCTCTGTTTTTCGCATCGGCTTACGCCGTACAGACATAATGCCAAAAGTCCTCCAATAGAAAAATAAAAACTCGTCATAATCATCAGAAAAACGCCTGCCAGATAAAGTCCGTATTTTCTTTTATTCCAGTACCGATCCACGCCGATTATAGCCATACATAAAAACGGCATATAGTTTACAAACATGATCTGGCGGTGTGACTGGTAAATCATCGGCGCTGCCAAAAGAAATACTACCGTAACCGACAGCCGCACCTGTGCGGAAAATCCATGCGTGCCCAGCCAGTAATACATCAGCAGAACCGACGCTGCAAGGCACAAGATACTTACCGCCATCAAATAATCACCCATATTTACAAACGGCAGCAGGTAAGACGGCAAAATAACAGGATTGTACAAACCATAATAGGAATAATTGTAAATATTCTGCCCTGCCCCAAGTTGCGCCGCAAACTCCGGGAACCATTGTCCCGTCGCATAAAACTGCTGCCTAAACTGATCCGGAATTACGCTGTGCTGACTGAACCAGTCACCGTTCGATGCAAAAAGACCAAAACGTCCGACCAAAAACCATACCATAAACAATGTCAAACCCAGCAGGAAAAAATAAGTTTTATTTCTGATTTTCTTCATAGAAGCGCCTCCTTTACTTCTATGGTAGGCTTCTTCCCTTAGAAATCCCATAAAGCATTTCTTAAGGTTTCTAAAGAATTTCCTATTTTTCATTAAATCTTGTATAATATACTGGAAAATACAAAGGAGACTATCATTATGACACAGGAAATCCCGCATATTTTAATTGCCGACGACAATCCTGAAATCCGTGAAATTATTAAAGTGCTGTTGACCGGAGAAGGGTTTTCGGTTACGGAAGCAAAAGACGGAACATCCGTGCTTACAGAAATCAAAAAACAGGCATTTGACCTGATCATTCTTGACATCATGATGCCGGGTATGAACGGATATGAAACGTGCCAGAGTATTCGGGAAGCAAGCAATGTCCCGATTCTATTTTTAAGCGCCAGAACGACCGACAGCGATAAAATTCTCGGTTTTTCCAGCGGAGGAGACGATTTTTTGGAAAAACCGTTTTCTTATCCGGAACTGATCGGACGCGCAAAAGCTTTGATCCGCCGCTACCACGTCTATCAGGGAAAAGAAAAGCAAACGGCGGCATCGTCTGTCAGACAGCTCTCCGTGCGCGGGCTGATGATCGATTCGGAACGGGAAGAAGTATTTCTGCACGGGCAAAAAATAGAACTGACCAGTACGGAATATGAAATGCTGCGACTGCTTGCATCCAACCGCCGCCAGATTTTTTCCGCACAGCGTCTATATGAAGCCGTCTGGGATGATCCCTGGTACTACGGAGCGAACAACACCGTAATGGTCCATATCCGCAATTTACGCCAGAAAATAGAAAAAGACCCAAAAAAACCGGTTTTTATTAAAACGGCATGGGGAAAGGGGTATCATTTTGACTAGATTACATTCTATAAAAGAACGAATTTCCTATATCAAAATACGCACAAAGCTCTTTCTTCTGATCCTGGTCACAGGATCGCTCTGCCTTTCGTTATTTCGTTTTCTCTGGCATAACAAATGGAGCGTATACTACGGTCTGGCAGAACGGCTTCCTTCCAGCCTGCGCTTTTTTCCTATGCCGAAAGATGATTTCTGGACAAAATTGATAGAAGAGGCAAAAAAATACGATGTTCCGGATTTTGAAGACGATGAAGACGCAGTAAATGCCATTCAGCCGTACTTTTCTCTGGCAGATGACTATACCGGCATCTCAATCTACGGCCTGGAAGACGGGCTGTACAGGGCAAGCTGTTTTCCGGAGGCTATGCTTTGGAGCGAGCCGTTCAATACATTCTTCCAATTGACCTATCGATGGATTGACGAAGACGTAAACCAAAACCATGAACGCGCGATTAAGTTTAAAAACGGTTATGCCTCGGTACTGGTTTCCTTTTACCACAGCTCTTTTTTCATTGTTCCTTACGCCGTATTCTGCATGTTTTTGTGTATATTTCTGTTTCTGTTCGTCATATTGTTTTTTGTCGGAAAGAAAATAAAAACGATCGCCCGTTTAGAACATGCTATTTTGCAGATGTCCTCCGGCGATCTTACCACCCCTGTGCAAAGCGCAGGCTGCGACGAAATCGGTATTCTGGCAATAGAGCTTGACAATCTCCGCTCTGCGCTGCGCGAAAATTTTCTGCACGAACAGGAAGTACACAAATCCAATCAGGAGCTGATTGCCGCCCTCTCTCACGATCTGCGTACGCCGCTTACAATATTAAAAGGATATCTGGAAATTCTAAATCTCAACCGGAATCCGGATATGCAGACGGAATATATCAGCCGCTGTATTGCCAAAACAGACGATTTAAAAGAAATGACAGACCGGATGTTTGAATATGCGCTGGTCTTTGACGAAGCAGAAGAATCCGGAGAAAACCTTTCGCTTGTATCGCTTCCGGTTTCGTTTTTCTTGAACGATTTGCAGGAACACTCCGATTTTTTGCGTCTGGCAGGGTTTACAACAGACCTTCAGTTCCCCGATTCCAACGCTTCTATTTTTTCTTCTGCCGCAGTGACTGCGGATGAGACAATGGTAAAACGCGTATTGAATAATCTGTTTTCCAACATTATGAAATATGCGGACAAAAAAGAAGCCGTTTCCCTTTCGGCTTCTTTGGATCAATTTCTCATTGTTTCTATCAAAAACAAAGTAAAAGAAAGTAATTTGTCCAATCAGACAGAAAGCACGCAGATTGGATTAAAAAGTGTGCGTAAAATGATGGATCATATGAACGGAACCGTGGATTTTCAGATGGAGGAAACATTTTTTGTGGCGCAATTGCAATTTAGGGTTAGAGGATGAATAAAGCCTTTGCGGGCTTTATTCTTAGTCGATTGCGGAATATTTGGATTTAATGTTGACTTTTCAACTTCCCTACTGTCAATATAAATCGGAAAGTTAATCTCTATCGACTTCATTATTTTGATATGGAACATAAGCATCAAGCCATGGTGACTGTTTATGCGTTAATGATACAAGGACAAGGATAAAACCAGATAAGGATAAAACTCAAAATATATTCAACTTTACTTGCCGAAAGAAGATGTCCTTATCAAAATGTTTTTTGGGGATGTCCACAGTGATAGCGAGCATCGGATTGCGTTAACCACAATCCCAACCACAAAACCTTTTAGGAATAGGATAGAAGCATGTTAATGGATATGTTATAATTCTTGTGTTGTCCAACCTACACCCGGCAACGGGAGGAGGTGTTTGCATGGAGTTTGTCATATCTTTTATAATCGCTGTTGCGGCTGGTGTAGCCTGCCACTACATCATCAAATG
>OFHN01001864.1_pt1 | contig 13613 bp, 24 predicted proteins | sample 1521321 | NCBI WGS metagenome assembly OFHN01 (sample SAMEA3504130, study PRJEB24116) | mouse gut metagenome | biome: mouse gut; feature: mouse-associated habitat; material: faeces | place: Denmark | collected 2011
GCCTGCGGGAATCGCGATTGGCATTCTTCCTATACGTGACATGCCCGTACCTCCTGTTTTTATTGTGAAATCATATATTCTTACAATGCAATAACCATTTTAATGCGGTATTTTCTGATGCTCCGGAAATTCTTGTTGTTCGAGTTTGCGAAGCAAATCTCGCAGACTACTCGAAAATTTATCTGCTGCGCAGATTCGCCGCTTCGCGGCTACTGATTTTCTCGTTGTCAGTCGCATAAAATCAAATACTCGCTTCGCTCGTGCTTGATTTTATTGCTTCCTGCCATGTTACCAGACGAACGCCAGCACCTCACCGCCTACCTGCAGCTCTCTTGCCTTCTTATCGGTCACAACGCCTTGGTTGGTCGAGATGATCGCAATGCCCAGTCCGCCCAACACTCTCGGAAGCTCTTCCTTGCCGGCATATACACGAAGTCCCGGCTTGGAGATTCTCTTGATTCCGGATATGATCTTATCGTTCTTATCCTCGCCGTATTTCAGCGTAATATGGATCGTCTTGAAACTGCCGTTATCGATCATATCAAATTTCCTTATATATCCTTCGTCCAGAAGAATCTGTGCAATCGCAAGTTTCATTTTGGATGAGGGTACATCTACTGTATCATGCTTTGCAGTATTTGCATTACGGATTCTTGTAAGCATATCTGCAATAGGATCGCTCATTGTCATGATTTTTCCTCCTTATATCATAATTGCCTTTCTCAGCCATCTATCCTATTTCAATATACCGGAAGAATGTATCTGCATCCCTTCTCCGGTCCGTCAATACACCGAAGAACGGGTGCGTCAGCAGCATTCTTCCCAACGAAACACAGTCTACTCAGATGCGGTTCTTTCACACCTTAAGTAAAGCTTTTCGTTGTTTTACCAGCTTGCTTTCTTAACGCCAGGAATCTGACCTTTATATGCTAACTCACGGAAGCAAATTCTGCAAATTCCGTATTTTCTCAAATAAGCATGTGGACGACCACAAATTTTGCAACGGTTATATTCCCTTGTAGAGAATTTCGGTTTACGCTGCTGTTTGATCTTCATTGCTGTCTTAGCCATGAATTTTCCTCCTTTTATTTAGCAAATGGCATATTAAACAATCTCAACAACTCACGGGCCTCTTCGTCAGTCTTAGCCGTGGTAACGAAGATAACGTCCATACCTCTTACCTTGTCTACCTTGTCATACTCGATCTCCGGGAAGATGATCTGCTCCTTGATACCAAGTGCATAGTTACCTCTTCCGTCAAAGGAATTCGGATTCACACCTCTAAAGTCACGTACACGGGGAAGCGCAAGGTTTACAAGACGATCCATAAACTCATACATTTTGTCACCGCGCAGCGTTGTCTTACAGCCAATGGACTGTCCTTCTCTGATCTTGAAGTTAGCGACAGAATTCTTTGCCTTCGTAACGACAGCTTTCTGGCCGGTGATGGTTTCCATATCACTTACAGCCATTTCCAAAACCTTGGCATTTTCCTTCGCTTCGCCAACACCCATGTTGACTACGATCTTGTCAAGCTTCGGAACTTCCATAACATTTTTATATCCAAACTTTTTGACCATAGCATCTACGATCTCGTTTTTATACATCTCTTTCAGTCTACTACTCAACGTTTTAGACCTCCTTTCTTAGAATTAATCGATGATGTCACCTGTGGACTTGGCAAAACGTACCTTCTTGTCATTTTCAAACTTAAAGCCAATTCTTGTAGCCTTACCCTTGTGAACATACATTACGTTGGAAGCGTCGATGGGTGCTTCCTTCTGTACGATACCGCCATTCTGGTTTGCAGCAGAGGGCTTCTCATGCCTGGTAATCATGTTGACACCTTCCACCAGAACCTTTCCGTTCTTTCTGTCAACGGAAACCACTTTGCCTTCTTTGTCTTTATCCTTACCGGCGATCACCTTCACGGTATCACCCTTCTTAATCTTAAATGTTGACATACCGGCACCTCCTATAATACTTCCGGAGCCAGTGAAACAATTTTCATAAACTGTTTATCACGAAGCTCTCTCGCTACTGGCCCAAAAATACGGGTTCCTCTCGGAGTCTTATCATCCTTGATGATCACAGCAGCATTTTCGTCAAATCTGATATATGAACCATCCTTGCGGCGAGCGCCTTTTACACTGCGCACAACTACAGCTTTTACAACATCGCCTTTTTTTACAACGCCGCCTGGTGTTGCATCTTTGACCGTAGCAACGATCACATCACCAATACGCGCATATCTTCTTGTAGAACCACCCACAACTCTGATGCACAGGACCTCTTTCGCACCGGTGTTGTCAGCGACCTTAAGTCTGCTTTCCTGTTGAATCATGCTAATTTCTCCTTCTTTCCATATTTACCATAAAATCATTGATCACTCATACCGGGAATTTCCACCGGAAATTCTCACAAACGAAATCTGGATTTCAGTAAATCTTTCCGTCTTATTTTGCTCTCTCAACGATCTCAACAAGTCTCCATCTCTTATCCTTGGATAAAGGTCTGGTCTCCATTACTTTAACTGTATCACCGATGTTACACTCGTTGTTCTCATCATGTGCCTTCAATTTATATGTCTTCTTTACAATCTTATTGTAGAGCGGATGCTTAACATGGTTTTCAATTGCCACAACAATTGTCTTGTCCATCTTATTGCTGGTCACTTTACCAGTACGGGTTTTCCGTAAATTTCTCTCCACGATCGATTCTCCTTTCCTATGATTTCAGTAAGCTGAAATCGCAAGAATTGCTTTGCAATTCTTACAGCACTGTTGCCTAATTTATTGTTTTTGCTTTCTGCGTGATCACTGTCTGAATTCTGGCAATGTTCCTTCTGACATCCTTGATTCTTGCCGTGTTATCCAGCTGATTCGTCGCATTCTGGAATCTCAGGTTGAAAAGTTCTTTCTTCGCATCAACCAGCGCCTGCGCTAATTCTACATCTGACTTCTTATTTAAATCTTCTACAAACTTATTAGTTTTCATTAGATACACCGCCTTCCAAGTCTGCTTTAGAAACAATTTTACATTTACATGGAAGCTTATGTGTTGCCAGACGTAACGCTTCTTTCGCCACCTCTTCAGATACTCCTGCGATTTCGAACATTACGCGTCCGGGCTTAACAACCGCTACCCAGTATTCCAGGGTACCTTTACCGGAACCCATACGTGTTTCTGCCGGCTTTGCTGTTACAGGTTTGTCAGGGAAAATCTTGATCCAAACTTTACCGCCACGCTTGATATAACGTGTCATAGCGATACGGGCTGCCTCGATCTGATTCGATTTGATCCAGCATGGCTCCATAGCCACAATACCGTATTCACCATAAGTGATCGTATTACCGCGGGAAGCTTTACCGCTCATAGAACCACGGAACTGTTTACGACGTTTTACTCTTTTAGGCATTAACATTATTTATCGCTCCCTTCCGCGTTAGATTTTGTAGGAAGTACTTCGCCCTTGTAAATCCATACTTTAACACCGAGCTTACCGTAAGTGGTGTCGGCCTCTGCAAATCCATAGTCAATATCTGCTCTCAAAGTCTGAAGCGGGATGGTTCCCTCACTGTAGAACTCTGTACGCGCGATATCCGCACCGCCCAGACGTCCTGCTACAGCCGCCTTGATACCCATCGCACCCGCCTTCATGGTTCTGCCCATGCAGGACTTCATAGCACGTCTGAAAGACACACGGTTCTCCAGCTGCTGCGCAATGTTCTCTGCAACAAGCTGTGCATCTCTGTCAGGTCTCTTGATCTCTTTGATATCTACGAGAACTTTCTTGTCTGTCAGCCTGGAAAGTTCTTTCTTGGTCGCTTCAATCTCTGCTCCGCCTTTACCGATCACAACACCCGGTTTTGCCGTGTAGATAATAATCTTCACCCTGTCAGACGCTCTCTCGATCTCGATCTTGGAAACACCGGCGCTGTATAATTTTTTCTTTAAAAAGGTTCTGATATTGTAGTCTTCTACCAGAAAATCAGAAAACTCCGCATCAGCATACCATTTGGAATCCCAATCTTTAATAACACCGACTCTTAAGCCGTGTGGATTAACTTTCTGTCCCATGTTGTTCTCCTTCCTATATGATCCTATCTTTCATCAAGCACGATCGTGATGTGGCTCATTCTCTTCTCGATCCTGTACGCCCTGCCCTGTGCTCTCGGCTGTATTCTCTTCATGGTCGGTCCTTTATTTGCATAGCACTCTGCAATATAAAGATTCTCCACATTCATGCCGTTGTTGTTCTCCGCATTCGCGATCGCGGACTGAAGCAACTTCTTAATGATACTCGATGCATATCTTGGATTATATTCCAGGATCGCAAGGGCTGTCGTCACATCCTTGCCCCTGATAGCATCCAATACGAAACACGCTTTCTGTACAGACACTCTTGCATAAGACAGCTTAGCTGAAGGTCTTGTATCTTTGTTCGCATTTCTTTCTCTCTTTATCTGGGATCTATGTCCTTTAGCCATAGATGAAAACCTCCTTTCAAATTAGCGAACTTTGGACTTTCTCTCGTCCTTATCATGTCCTCTATAAGTTCTGGTCGCCACGAACTCACCGAGTTTGTGCCCAACCATATCCTCTGTAACATATACCGGTACGTGCTTTCTTCCGTCATGAACCGCAAATGTATGTCCTACGAAGGAAGGGAAAATAGTAGAACGACGAGACCAGGTCTTAATAACCTGCTTCTGTCCCGACGCATTAAGTGCGTCTACTTTCTTCAGTAAGCTCGCATCTGCAAATGGTCCTTTTTTCAATGATCTAGCCATTTCAAACCTCCTAATTTTCTCTCTGTTCTCACAACCATGGAAGAATTGCCAGCAATTCTTCCATTCGAAGCCGTAGAATTTCTCATCTCATTATTTGATCGATCTTCCGTCTCTTCTTCTTACGATCAGCTTATTGGACGCTTTCTTCTTCTTACGCGTCTTCAAGCCAAGCGCCGGTTTGCCCCAAGGAGTGCTCGGGCCGGGACGGCCGATCGGTGCACGTCCTTCACCACCACCGTGCGGATGATCGTTGGGGTTCATAACGGAACCGCGGACTGTCGGACGAATACCCATGTGGCGCTTACGTCCTGCCTTACCGATCTTGATCAGGTTGTGATCTACATTGCCAACTGTACCTACGGTAGCACGGCATACGATCGGAACCATTCTCATCTCGCCGGAAGGTAATCTCAGTGTCGCATACTTGCCTTCCTTCGCCATGAGCTGTGCGCTGTTACCAGCAGAACGAACCATCTGTCCGCCTTTGCCGGGATATAACTCAATATTGTGAACCAATGTACCGACCGGAATCTCGGATAAAGGTAAGCAGTTACCTACTCTGATCTCCGCCTCGGGACCATTCATAACCTTCATGCCGTCTGTCAGGCCTTCCGGTGCAAGGATATATGCCTTCTCGCCATCCTCATAACAGATGAGTGCGATATTAGCCGTTCTGTTGGGATCGTACTCGATACCGATCACCCTAGCCGGAATACCGTCCTTCATTCTCTTAAAATCGATATTTCTGTATAATCTTCTGCTTCCGCCGCCATGATGTCTGACCGTGATCTTACCCTGATTGTTACGTCCCGCATTCTTCTTCAAGGAAGTGCAGAGCGCTTTCTCAGGGGTACTCTTCGTAATCTCGGAAAAATCAGAACCAGTCATATTACGTCTGGAAGGTGTATATGGGTTGTATGTCTTGATTCCCATGATCTCTTTTCTCCTTTTCTTATCAGATTTTTGCGCGCAGCCACATTGGTCCGGCCCGCATACCTTATCTTCTCACTTCGCCAGGCTCCGCTTATTCTTATAAGCCTGCGAAGATCTCGATCTCTTTGCTGTCCTCTGTCAGCTGTACGATAGCCTTCTTGGTTTTGGCTGTCTTGCCGTATACCATACCACGTCTCTTCGTCTTGCCATCCTGATTCATGGTGTTGACCTTCGCAACTTTCGTTCCCTCGAACATCTTCTCAACAGCTTCCTTGATCTGTGTCTTGTTAGCTTCCGGATGAACCAGGAAAGTATATTTCTTCTCGCTCATGCCAGCCATACTCTTCTCTGTGATAACCGGTTTGAGGATTACATCATAATACTGAATCGCTGCCATTATGCATACACCTCCTCGATCTTTGCAACGGCATCCTTCGTGATCACCAGCGTGTCACCTTTCAGGATATCGTAAACGTTGATGTTCTCTGCCACTGCAGTGGAAATGGCCGGCAGATTTTTTGCGGAGCAGATCACGTTTGCATCCTGCTCACCGATCACTACCATAGCCTTCGTTACTTTAAGGTTATCCATAACCTCTTTAAACTTCTTCGTCTTGATCTCGTCCAGTTTCAGCTCATCCAACACGATCAGCTTGTTGTCCTGTACTCTGCTCGTAAGAACAGATTTGAGAGCTGCCTGCTTCTCTTTCTTATTCATCTTGAAAGAATAATCTCTCGGAACGGGAGCAAATACAACTCCGCCGCCCTTCCACTGAGGAGATCTTGTGGATCCCTGTCTTGCATGACCGGTTCCCTTCTGTCTCCAGGGTTTCCTGCCGCCGCCGGAAACTTCGGAGCGGGTCTTGGCCTTCTGCGTTCCCTGACGCCTGTTCGCAAGTGTCTGAACAACTGCCATGTGTACCAGATGTTCATTGATCTCGACACCGAACACCGCATCATTCAAATCCATCTTGCCGACTTCTTTGCCTTCCATATTATAAACAGATACGTTTGCCATCTGTATGGTCCTCCTTTCATCTGTGACTCAGGTCACTATTTCGCATTCACCTTAGTGGTCTCTTTAACGGTTACTAAGGCTTTTCTCGGGCCCGGTACAGCGCCTTTGACAAGGATAAGGTTCTTATCCGCATCAACTCTCACTACCGTAAGGTTCTGAACAGTTACTCTCACGCAGCCCATATGTCCCGGCATTCCCTTGCCCTTAAACACTTTGCTGGGCGAGGAACATGCACCATTGGAACCCTGATGGCGATGAAATTTGGAACCGTGAGTCATGGGACCTCTGTGCTGGCCGTGTCTCTTGATCGCGCCCTGGAATCCCTTACCTTTGGAGATCGCGGTCACGTCAACTCTGTCACCGTTCGCAAAGATATCTGCCTTGATTTCACTTCCAAGTGTATACTCTTCTGCGTTCTCCAGCTTTAACTCTCTCACGAATCTCCTGCTGGACACGCCCGCCTTGTCGAAGTGGCCTTTCAGCGCCTTGTTAACGCCGTGTCTGTGGATAACTTCCTTCTTGCCGCTCTTATCCTTGTTGACGATCTTATCTTTCATTTCTACAAAGCCAACCTGTACAGCGCTGTAACCGTCATTCTCTTTCGTTTTAACCTGTGTCACTGCACAAGGGCCTGCCTGAAGCACGGTAACGGGTGTCAATGTTCCGTCTTCGTTGAAGATTTGAGTCATTCCGACTTTTGTTGCCAAAATAGCTTTCTTCATTTCCTTTACCTCCTGTTACTCTACAGCGGACCAGTGTCAATCGCCTTATGGTCTGAAGTTACTCCCGCAGGGATTTGCTTCCGGTCATCCTAGTAGGGGTCTTATTTGTTTTTCATCTTGATGTCGATATAAACACCTGCAGGCATCTCCAGTCTCTGCAGCGCATCCACCGTCTTGGGTGTAGGTGTGATGATATCGATGAGTCTCTTGTGAGTCCTCTGCTCGAACTGCTCTCTGGAATCCTTGTACTTGTGAACCGCTCTTAAGATGGTCACTACTTCCTTCTTTGTCGGAAGCGGTACCGGGCCGCTCACCTGAGATCCGTTCTTCTTCACCGTCTCGATGATTTTCTTTGCAGATGCATCAACCAACTGATGATCATAGGCTTTAAGTGTAATTCTCATTACTTGACTTGCCATAAAAAAAGTCGCCTCCTTTTCGCACTTTTTGTTCTAAGTACGACAAGCGGTGACTGTACACTCCCCCGTGTGTGTCCTGATTCGCAAAACCAGACAGGAACACTAATCACGTTGTTTCCGGCATCGCCGGACATCTGTTGTCTGTACAGTGACTTGTCGTCAGTTTCCTAACTTGACATTCGCTCCACGGAAAACCCGCCCGCCATTGCTGACTGGCAGCAACCTCTCGCTTCACAGCTATCATGCCACAGCAATTAGTAGTATACATGGGAAATTCCAGCATTGCAAGACTTTTTTTGAAAATATTGTATTTTTTTAAGTACAATGTCTCCCATCATCTTTGTAATTGTAAAACCAGCAGAACTGGTGTATAGTAGATGCGGAACCACCGATATCTGGTCGGCTGGGCCCGCTGCATATTAGACATATTATATATAGAAGAAAAGGGATTGATTATGTGGATTGCCAATAATTGGAAAGACTATGAGGTGCTGGATACCTCCGCCGGAGAAAAGCTGGAGCGCTGGGGTAAATATATTCTGGTACGCCCGGATCCTCAGGTGATCTGGGATACCCCCCACGGCCACCGGGGCTGGCGGCAAAAGAACGGCCACTACCACCGCAGCGCCAAGGGCGGCGGCGAATGGGAATTCTTTGACCTGCCGGAGGAATGGACCATCTCCTATCCCCTGCCCTGTCTGCAGGAAGGCGGCAGGAAAGCCACCCGGGAAGATCACCTGACTTTTCATCTCAAGCCTTTCAGCTTTAAACATACCGGACTGTTCCCGGAGCAGGCTGTAAACTGGGACTGGTTCTCCCGGTTGATCCGGGAGGCCGGACGGCCCGTAAAAGTTCTGAATCTCTTTGCCTACACCGGGGGAGCCACTCTGGCGGCAGCCGCCGCCGGAGCCCAGGTGACCCATGTGGACGCCTCCAAGGGCATGGTGGGCTGGGCCAGGGAAAACGCCGCCTCTTCAGGTCTGGGTGATGCGCCCATCCGCTGGCTGGTGGATGACTGCGTGAAATTTGTGGAACGGGAAATCCGCCGGGGCAGCAAGTACGATGGTATCATTATGGATCCTCCCTCCTACGGCAGAGGCCCCAAGGGAGAGATCTGGAAAATGGAAGAGAGCATATGGCCCTTCCTGCAGCTCACCGGCCAGATCCTGTCCAAAGACGCCCTCTTTTTCCTGATCAATTCCTATACCACTGGCCTGCAGCCCGCCGTGCTGACCTATCTGGCCCGCCAGGCGCTGCCTCCCTCTCTGGGCGGCAGAGTGGAGGCACAGGAGATCGGCCTGCCCGTCAGTTCTGCAGACCTGGTCCTCCCCTGCGGAGCCTCCTGCCGTTGGACCAGGGAATAGCCAAGTATAAAACCCCCGGCCCAAAAGGGTCCCCGGTTAAAAAGGAGTAAGTTTCAAACAGACGATACAGCCCCGATTGCAAGGGCTGTACCGTCTGTTCCGATTTCTATACGCCCTCACCCGCAATGGCAGAGCCACCAATACATTCCAACATCAGAACCTCTTGTCCACAAAAATGTGTTTTGCCGGTGAGGTCACGATTCTCATTATATAAAGCCCAAAGTTCCATATCTTTACATCCTTACTACCGCATACATCAAGCTATCAAAATCAGGAGGCGAACTTGTAATTCCTTTTTCGATAAGAGTTAAGCCGTTTCGTGCAAGTTCTTTTTCAAATGTGCTGAAGGATACTTTTCTTCAGGATGGAGAACATACTTCTGATTCGGATAATTCATTTCCTCAATAAGCGCATCTGCAACAAAACCATATTTTTCATACAATGCTCTTGGTGCGAGTCCTTTTTCATCGCCGGCTCGGAACGTGGAGACATATATTTCTTTTGTTCTGTCTAAATTACACAGCGCTTCATCCATAAGCATTGAAGCTACGCCACGGCGACGGTATTCGGGGGAGACAGCGAGACAGCAGATCATGTTGTGTCCTCGTGAGAACAGCATAACACCGGCAATCTCGTTTTCTTCTTTTACACAGATAGCCTGTCGCTTACCCATAAAATTGAGTACGGTGGCCCGATGCTCATTTAACTTCTCTTGTGATTCCAGACCAGGAAAATTCCATCTAAGCTGTGTTACAAGGCTCATCCATTTTTCAATATCTTCGGGTGTTCCATAAAAAAGCTGCACAGCATTCCGCCTCCTTAAGCCATTTTGTTATCGAAGCAGTTCATCTAATTCTGCCGCTTTCACGAGCAAAACAAGCAAAGCAGAAGCGCATCGTTCAAAATGCACTCCCGCTGAAATTTATTTCGCCCAACGGCCTCTGCTTTTTGTCTGTCCGTCTAAAGAGCAAAGAAATATTTAAAATCAGGGACGCCGGAAATTTTTACAACAGTCACAGCATCAATAGAACATTGTGGCAAAGCCTGCCATAATCGCGATGATGATCAGCAGCACATAAAACGCCAGGAAACATCCCGCAAAAATCAGATTGGCCTTAAAGAAGTTGGACTTACTCTTCTTCTCTCCACTGCTGAAAGCCCATACAAATACCAGGATCAGGTTCACGCAGGGAATCAGCATCAGCAGGTCTACGATGAGCCACTCCTTCACCGACATGGGCTCTTCCATTTCGCCGCTGTCCTGGTAGGTCTGATAGCTTTGATAGCCCTGGTACTGAGGCTGCTGGTAGGGATTCTGCTGGTAAGCGCTCTGCTGATAGTAAGGATTCTGAATACCGTCCTGCGCGCCCTGTCCCTGGCTGTACGTGCCCTGGGCCCCGGCGGCCTGCTGTCCGTAAGGATCCTGTGCGCTTCCCGTCTGTCCGTAAGGATCCTGCGCATTTCCCGCCTGTCCGTAAGGATTCTGTCCCTGACTATAGGGACTGGTTCCGCTGCTCTGTCCGTAAGGGCTTGTACCGCTGTTCTGCCCATAGGGATCCGTGCCGCTGTTCTGTTCGTAAGGGTTCTGGCTGTTATTATAATCCATTTTGTCCTCCTCATAAGTTCTTTTTTTTAATCTTATCATACCAAAGCCCATCCGTCCACCGCTGTTTGCGTAAAGTTTGTATCAAGTACTCGTTGGCATTTTCCCTTTTTCTTTATGAGCACCTTGGTTGTTACAAATTCCTACCTAGAAGATATTAAAACTTGATTTGAGATAAAAAAGATATGCTATAATTCTTCTGCAAAACAAAAAAATTTATTTTTTTTACAACCAAAATGACAAAATCCGTACTTAGTATAGTGGAGGCTGTTTATCTACAAAATAACAAGGAGGTGAAAACATACTATGGATGACGAGACGATTGTAAGTCTTTACTGGGCAAGAGATGAAAGCGCGATTGCAGAAACATCTTCAAAATATGGCAGGCTTTGTAATCATATCGCAAATAACATTCTCTCAAACTACCAAGACAGGGAAGAATGTCTCAACGATACTTACCTTGCAGTCTGGAACGCAATCCCGGATAAGCACCCAAACAGATTTTCCGTATTCTTGAGCAGGATTGTCAGAAATCTGGCTTTGAAGAAATATGAATATATTTCTGCTGCAAAAAGAAATCCGGCTGTTGTTACCTCATTAGAGGAATTAGGTGACTGCGTATCCGGGACAGACAGCATAGAGCCGGAAATCGAAAAAAAGCATATCGAAAGTACGATTGATAAGTTCCTCTGGCGGTTAGAGGAAGAAAAACGGGCTGTATTTATACGTCGGTACTGGTATTTTGATTCAATCGAAACTATCTGTAAATATACAGGCTTCAGCCAGAGCAAGGTAAAATCCATGCTTTACGAAATGCGCCGCAAGTTAAAAAAATATTTAGAAAGTGAGGGTATTAAAGTATGAACAAAAAACAGCTTTCCGAACATATTGGGAACATTGATGACCGGCTTGTTGAACAGGCAGAGAATATCCCAAATTACAGACAACTGCATCACCGTCAGACAATAAGACGCTTCCTTACTGCCGCCGCAGCTTTTGTGCTTATGGCTTGCAGCTTTAGTGCAGGCGCGTTTGCCTTTGCCCGTGAAACAGTGGTTGAAGTGCCAGTAGAACAGGAAATGATAAAGTTGGAAGAAATCAATCTTACACTGATCCTGCCCGATGATTGGAAAGGAAAATATTCTGTAGAAGCTAGTGGTCAGAATTATATTGTTTATCACACACAGGTCAGAGAAGATGTCAGTGCGGGGATAGACGCATTTGACGGCGGTGTCCTGTTTTATATCGTCTGCTATGAGGAATCCATGACACCGGATCAATTCATAGAAAAGGGATATGATTTTGTCCAGTACCGTTATCTGTTTTCTACCAGCGATAAAACTTACATTCTCTGCTATCCAGGTGACGTACAGTGGAATCCCGAAAATTCAGAACAGGAAACGGAATATCTGGGAATGGAGGGAGAAATAAAAGATATTAAGTTTGTGGTTGACAATATCCTTGCGGACTGAAAATGTTTTGAATCTTGAAACAGGCATGGTGGGAATGCTGAACGTAAGGTATTTTTGTTCATAACCATATAGCTTTAACAGAAAAGTAAGTTTTAGTATCACAATTACATGGAGGTTAAAAATGAGAAACACAAAACAGAAACTATGGAAAAATATTTTGGTAATTGGCATTTTATCCGCAATATTACTTTCCGGGTGCGGCAAAGAAAATGTGCCAAAGGAAGAACCACTTATGGGCAGCGGCAGTGAAAGTATAGTGGCAGAAAAAGACAGTGTGCCGGAAGAAAATAATGCAGAAGCCGAAAAGCCGACAGAAGATACTGCACCCAGTGAAAAGGTTCTGGAGCAGGCTATAAGCGAATGGAAAGAAATGTACGCTTCGTTTTATGAGTATAAGGATTGCTCCGCAGTTCTTGTGGAACGTAAAGAAAATGACGGAACGGTGGACGAGATATTCACACTGGATATTACATACTTGTCCGGGCAGCCGGAAAGCGATGAGCCGGAGCATTTCATTGCGGATATGAAAGCAAGCTATCCGGCGGATAATCCAGAGGATATTACTTTATGGATGGATAACAGCGGCGGAGCAATGACTGATTTCACACTGTTTAAAGAGTGTGGTCCCGGTTGACAGGTAATATCCCACTGATATTTCCAAAGATACCTTATGTTCAGCATTCCCATCATATTTGAATGTTTAATCGGTATATATAAAAACTGCCAGTTGTGTCTGCTAAGGAAGCCGTAACATTGCTTTTGCATTGGCAAACTGGAAATATAATATTCAAAATTTGTAATGGGTAACATTATGGAACATGATTTGCAGAAGAAACAGGAATTGGAATCATGGAATATGGTTTCAAGCGGAAAACCAAGGCAGGGGGCAAAAACTCCGAGCAGAACACCGCAAAGAATGAAACAGGAAGTACCGAACCGAAATTACCAAACCATTTCCCGTTCAAAAAACAGCACAGGAAGTTAGACGAAAAAAGGCACGAAAGCGCCGGATACGCTTTTATAGGTTAATGGCAATCATAAGGATAATATTATGCCTTATAGGAGCGCACACAGTAGCAGACACCATATACGGATGGGTGCATAAACCGCCGGAAAAGGAAGAAGCAGTTGTCCAAGTAGTGTCTCTCCCGGCGCAAAATGATGAAATAGCTTTTGAAGAACACGATATTACGCTAAGAAACAATATTTGGAGGTAATGAGCTTGATTTTCATGGTTATCCCAAATTTAACTCCCCAACAGAAGCGGGGGATGCCATAGCCGGGGCAGGA
>OFHN01001875.1_pt1 | contig 13554 bp, 11 predicted proteins | sample 1521321 | NCBI WGS metagenome assembly OFHN01 (sample SAMEA3504130, study PRJEB24116) | mouse gut metagenome | biome: mouse gut; feature: mouse-associated habitat; material: faeces | place: Denmark | collected 2011
GGGGGTGCCCGGGCCGAAGCCGCCGGCCACTTCCAGAAGCTGGCCCGTGGTGGCGGCGCTCTCGTCGCCGAGGAAGTACACCACAGCCGCGGCGATGTGCTCCGGGTCGGCCATGCGGCCCAGCGGGATGTGGCGCAGGAAGAAGTGCTTGAACTCGTCGGAGAGGTTGTCGGCCACGGCGTCGGTGGCGGTCATGCCCGGAGCCACGGCGTTCACGCGGATGCCCGCGCGGGCCAGCTGCACGGCCATGGACTTCGTCATGTGGTTGATGGCCGCCTTGGCCGCGCCGTAGGCGATCTGGCTAATATCGGGCACGCTGCCGGCGATGGAGCTGATGTTCACGATGGAACCGCCGCCGGTCTTCGCCATTTCCCGGGCCGCGGCCTGGCAGCCGAGGAACACGCTGCCCACATTGGCGTCCACCCCGGCGAGAAAATCGCCGTAGGCGGTGGAGAGTAGGTCCTTGTCCTGGGCCGGGTTCGTGCCGCCGAAGTTGTTCACGAGGCCGTCGATGCGCCCTTCGGCCGCCACCACCGTGTCGATCATGGACTGATAGCTCTCCGGCTGGGTGGCGTCGTTGAACACGGGCTTCACCCGCAGGCCGGCGGCCACCATCGAGTCGGCCTCGGCCTGGGCCTTCTCCATGTTGCGGGCACCGATGTAGACAAGCGCCCCCTCTTCGGCGCAGGCCTTCACAATGGCAGCCCCAATGCCGCGCGTGGCGGCGGTGACGACGATGACCTTATCTTGCAAGCGCATGGCACTTCCTTTCCGCACAACACCGTAAGGCTTTCATCATAAAGGGCACGGGTGCCCGGAAAGACCTCCCCCGCCACTCGTTGATCGGGCGTTACAGCCTCACATTCCCGGCAAAGACAGCGAGAGGCCCTGCCGCGTTCCAGATTCGCCTGCCTTTGGCCCAAGCGTACTTCGGTACGCGCCGTGGCCAAAACAAGGGCGAAGATGGAATGCGACAGGGCCTCGCAGCGTCGACGTGTCCGTCGTTGCGTCAGCAACGACGGAACAAACTAGAACTTGCGGAACTTGTCAGCGGGGGTGAAGCAGATGGGGCACTTCTCGAAGTCGTCGCCCTTGTGGATGTAGCCGCAGACGGGGCACAGGTAGTAGGCGTCGTTGTCGGGGCAGTCGATGTTGTTGTAGGCCTCCATGTACAGCTCGGCGTGCACCGACTCGGCCAGCTTGGCGCGGGTGAACACGAACTCGGCCTTCTTGTTGCCCTCTTCCTGGGCCACCTTGATGAAGCTCGGGTACATGTCGGAGGTCTCGTAGATCTCGCCCAGGGCGCCGGCGATGAGGTTCAGGTCGGTGGCAATGCCCTCGGCCTCGGGGGCGGCGGGGCGCTCGTAGCCCGGCTCCATCTCGGTGATGACGCCGGCCTCCAGGCCGATGTGGATCTGCTCGGCGGCGCTGGTGGCCTCGAACAGGCGGGCGATCTGGTCGTAGCCCTGCTCCTTGGCGGCCTTGGCGCAGGCGGCGTACTTGGCGGAGGCGCCGGTCTCGCCGCACACGGCGGCCTTCAGGTTCTCCAGGGTGGAGCCCACCTCGGTGATGGACTCGGGCACCACGTCGAAGTTGGTGGAATTCTCAGCGTTGGGGATAACATCGCGCAGATTCATGGAATCGCTCCTTCTGACTCGTCTTCTTGTTCGGCGCCCCTCGGGACGCCGTGGGTATTATAGTGCGGCTCCCACGTAACACCGGCGACATCGCGCGGCCTTCACAAACCCCTTACGTTGATCGACCGCGCCGTTTTTCTCCGGCGATGCGGCACCGCACCGAAGGCCATTATGGGGCACCTTCCCTGCTTTTTCCGCGCCGTGCGCCCCATCCGTTGCGGTTTCGTAGCATACTGGGGCCAACCCGAGGAAACCTTCGAGAAACGAGGCTTGCATGGAACGCGATATCGCCTGGAAGAAGTACGACGAGGCGGCCCACGAGGCGCTGGAGGCGCTGGCCGCCGACTACATCGAGTTCATTTCCGCGAACAAGACCGAGCGGGAGTGCGCCACGGCCGCCATCGCCGCGGCCGAGGAGGCCGGCTACGACTCCCTGGCCGACGCCATCGCCGCCGGCACGCCGGTGGGGCCGGGGGCGAAGCTGTGGGCCTGCGCCCAGGGCAAGGCGGTCATCCTCGTGCACGTAGGGGCCGCGCCGATGAGCGACGGGCTGAACATCCTGGGGGCGCACATCGACTCGCCGCGCCTCGACATCAAGCAGAACCCCCTGTACGAGGCCCACGGCTTCGCGCTGCTGGACACCCACTACTACGGCGGCATCAAGAACTACCAGTGGACGGCGCTGCCGCTGGCCCTGCACGGCGTGGTGGCGAAGACCGACGGCGAGGTGGTGGAGGTGAACATCGGCGAGGACGCCGGCGACCCGGTGTTCTGCGTGACCGACCTCTTGCCGCACCTCGGCCGCGCCCAGATGGAGAAGACCGGCGAGAAGGTGGTGGAAGGCGAGGACTTGGACGTGCTCGTGGGCAACCGGCCGCTCGTGGCTGAGGCCGAGAGTGGCACCGCCGACTCCTCCGACTCTTCCGAAGCCGAAACCCCGAAAGACCCCGTCAAGCAGATGGTGCTGGCGGCGCTGGCCGAGAAGTACGCCGTGGACGAGGAGGACTTCCTGTCCGCCGAGCTGGAAGTGGTGCCGGCCGGGTGCGCCCGCGACCTCGGTTTCGACCGCTCCATGGTCATCGGCTACGGCCAGGACGACCGGGTGTGCGCCTACACGTCGCTGGCGGCCCAGCTGGCCCTGGGCGACGACGTGCCGGCCCGCACCGCCGTCTGCGTGCTCGTGGACAAGGAGGAGATCGGCTCGGTGGGCGCCTCGGGCATGGCATCGATGTTCTTTGAGAACACCATCGCCGAGATCATGGCCCTGGCCGGCGAGGACGGCCCCCTGCCCCTGCGCCGGGCGCTGACCCGCTCCCGCATGCTGTCCTCGGACGTGTCCGCCGGCTTCGACCCCGCCTACGCGAGCGTGTTCGAGGCGAAGAACTCCGCCTTCCTGGGGCGCGGCCTCGTGTTCAACAAGTACACCGGCGCCCGGGGGAAGAGCGGCTCCAACGACGCGAGCGCCGAGTACGTGGCCCAGGTGCGCCGCATCATGGACGAGGCCGGCGTGAGCTTCCAGACCGCCGAGCTGGGCCGCGTGGACGCGGGCGGCGGCGGGACCATCGCCTACATCCCCGCGAAGTACGGCATGGACGTGATTGACTCCGGCGTGCCGGTGCTCTCCATGCACAGCCCCTGGGAAGTCACCAGCAAGGCCGACATCTACGAGGCTCGTCGCGGCTACGAGGCCTTCCTGCGCGACCCGTCTTAGGGAGGCATCCGGCCCTGATTGTCCGCGTTGGCGGAGGGGCACGCCCCGCTTCGCTGTTCGCCTTCGGCTCAGGCGCTGCGCTCCTTCATGCTTTTACGAAGCGACCTTCGGTCGCGGATAGGCAGTGTTTAGAGGGTGCCCCTCCCAACGCCCCCTCCGCCAACGCTACCGACTTTTGAACGCGAAAAGGCTCCCGATGGGAGCCTTTTTCGTGGGCTGATGGGGCGGGCCGTCTGTGCTGGGGCGGCCGTGGGGCCGGGCCGTTAGGCCACGGCGGCGGCTTCGGCGAGCAGGCGCTGGCTCTCGGCGATGAGGCGTCCGGCCAGGAATTCCTTGCCCATCTTCTCGTCGCGCGAGCAATCGAGCAGCATCTCCAAGGTGATGCTGTCGAAGTAGGCGTCGTAACCGTCCAACACCAGGTCGTAGGCCCGCTTGATGCCCTGCACCATGGGGGCGCCGGCGCGATCCTTGCGGCGGGCGCGGGTGGTGTCCTTGGCATCGTCGTCCAGGGCGTTCACCACTTGCAGCAGGGTGATCTTCGACGGCTCCTTGGCCAGGCGGTAACCGCCGTGCTTGCCCGGGCGGGCCTCGATGATGCCGGCGTTACGCAACAGCTGGGCCAGCTGAATCAGATAGTCGCGGGGGATTGACATGTCCTGGGCGATATCTTTCGACGAGCAGGTTTGCCCCTGCGCGGCCAGGTACAGAACGGCACGCAGTCCATAATCGGTCGATGCTTTGAGTTGCACTGCAGCCTCCTTACGTATCGACACCCGCAGGTCTGCAGCTTGCGCACCGCTGACGCCTACGACCGACGTAAACGCCGGCGTTGCGTCACCTGTAGGTGTGCCGGAAGCGGTCTTGTTTGCTTCCGACACTTGCAGTATGCGATGGGCAGCCCACTAATACAAGGGATGTACCAAACGATGAGCGCACCGATTCGCATACGTTGCCGCTCCGTAAGAAACCCCAGGCAAAATACGCCGGCGAGTGAGGCGGCGCCAGGGCAAGTGGCCGGCTCCAGCTGGCCTCGTGTCCGGCCGCCTCGCCGTCTACGCCAGCCCGAGCACCTGCATCACGAGGAGCACTACCGTGAGGGCGGCCACCACGCCGACGGTGGCCCACAGAAGCACCTTCGACAGGCGGCGCGAGCGGTACTCGCCCATGATGCGCTTGTCGGCGGAGATGATGGCCATGAACGCCAGCAGGATGGGCAAAATGACGCCGTTGACGAACTGGGCCGTCAGCATCATGGTCAGCAGGTTCACGTCGGGCAGCAGCACCACCACGGCCGAGAACGCAATGACGAAGGTGAAGATGGACTTGAACGTGGGGGCCTCGCGCCACTTGAAGGACACGCCCGCCTCCCAGCCGAAGGCCTCGCAGATGACGAAGGCCGTGGTCAGCGGCAGCACACAGGCGGCCAGGAACGACGCGGCGATGAGCCCCACGGCGAAGAGCGCTTCCGCATAGGGCCCGGCGAAGGGGGCCAGGGCCGCGGCGGCGTCGGCGGCGGAATCGATGGAAATGCCGGCGGGGAAGAGCACCGCGCCCGTGGTCACGATGATGAACCAGGCCACGATGCAGGCGGCGATGGTACCGGACACCGCGTCGACCCGCTGGGAGAACAGGTCCTTGGTGGTGAGGCCCTTCTCCACCACGTTGCTCTGGGAGAAGAACATCATCCAGGGGGCGATAGTGGTGCCGATCATGGCGATGACCAGGGAAATGAAATTCACATCCCCCACGAAGGTGGGCACGACGGTGTCCCGGGCCGCCTGGCCCCAGTCAGGGCTCGCGAGGAACGCCGCCACGATGTAGGTGACGAACACCAGCGACAGGGCCAGAAACACGTTCTGCACCCGCTTGTAGGAGCCGCCCACCACCAAGAGCCACACGGCCAGGGCCGCCACGGGCACCGAGATGTACTTCGACACGCCGAACATCTCCATGCCCGAGGCAATGCCGGCGAACTCCGAGAACGTGGTGGCCACGTTGCCCACGAGCAGGGCCAGCATGGCGAAGGCCGCGAGCCGGATGCCGAAGCGCTCGCGGATGAGCGCCGCGAACCCTTTGCCCGTGACCGCGCCCATGCGCCCGGCCGTGGTCTCCACCACAATGAGCAGCACGCACATGATGGGGATGACCCACAGTGTGCCGAAGCCGAAGTTGGCGCCGGCCGTGGAGTAGGTGGAGATGCCGCCGGCGTCGTTGCCGGCCATGGCCGTGATGATGCCCGGCCCCATGGCCGCCAGTACCAGCAGCAACTTGCTGGGCTTCTTCGCGGCGCCGGGGCCCGGCTGCTCGCCCGCAGGCACGCCAGATTCCGCCAGCTCCGCGGCGGCGCGGTTCCGCATCTGCTGCTCGGCGTCGGGCCGCACGGTTCTCTTCGCGTTCATGGCAGTCACCCCGCTCGCCTAGTAGTGCAGGCCGCCGATGTGCAGCGAGCCGGCCAGCTGCAGCAGGATGAGCGAGTACAGGAACAGGCCCAGCAGCACCGCCACCACGGTGCCGGCGATGGACAGGGCGTTGGTGCGCGTCTTGTCGCCGGCCACGTCGTCCTCGATGGCGTCCCAGGCGTCGTCGGTGGTCACGATGCCGAGCAGGGTGCCGTGCTCGTCCACCACGGGCATGGCGGGGATGTCGTACTTGAAGATGTCCGCCGCCACGTCCTCCTCTTCCTCGGAGGGCAAGCAGCTGATGATGTCGTCGAACATGATGTCGCCCATGAGCCGGTCGGCGTTGAACAGCACCAGGGTGCGCAGGGAGTTCACGCCGAGCAGCTTGCCGTACTCGTCGGTGACGTACACGTAGTGCACCGTGGGATGGTCATCGGGCAGTGCCCGCAGCACCTCGATGGTGTCGCCCACGGTGGCCGTCTTCGGCACGGCCACGAACTGGGTGGTCATCATGCCGCCGGCGGTGCCGTCCTTGTAGCCGAGCAGCCGGCGGATTTCCGCGGCATCTTCCACGCCCATGAGGCGCAAGAGCGTCTCGGCCTTCTCGTAGGGAAGGTCGCGCACGATGTCGGCAGCGTCGTCCGGGTCCATGTTCCCGATGAGCTCGGCGGCCTTGGCGTCGGGCAGATCGTCGATGAACTCGGCCTGGTACTCGTCCTCCATCTCGGAGATGGCCTCGGTGGCCCGGGCGTCGTCCAGATGCTCGAACACGCTCGCCCGCTGCTGGGGGTCCAGCTGCTCCAGGATGTCGGCCACGTCGGCGGGGTGCAGCTCGTCCAGGCGGCGGTGGGTCACCGACAGCTGCACTTCCGAGAGGTCGCGGTCGAGCAGGTCCATGTAGTTCCACGCGATCAGCTGCTCGTCCACCTTCTTGTGGAAGAGCTTCGCCGCCGAGACCACCGCGCGTTCCAGTACGGGGTGCAGCCCGCGCAGGATGCCGCGCACGCCCACCTCGGCGCCGAGCAGGCGCAGCTGGGTGCCCGATTGGGACAGCTTCAGGTCGTTTACCCGCACCACCTTCATGCCCTGGGTGTCCACGATCTGCCGGTCCATGAGGTCGCGGGCCAGCAGCACCTCGTCGGGCTGCAGGTAGCTGAACCGGATGTCGTGGGCGTCCACCGACAGCACGATACCGTCGTCGTCGAAGGTGTCGACGTACTTGCGCCACGAGATCATGAACGGTACGCGGCCGGGGCCCTGGAAGGCCAGGCTCGTAATGCGCGGGAAGACCTCGCCCGTGGAAATGGCCAGGTCGGAAATGGTGCCGAGGCGCTCGCCCGTCGCATCGACGACGGGTTCCCCGATCATTTGGGACAGATAGAGCATAGATGTTCCTCCGTGCGACAGTCGTCTCTTCCGACTACCGCCGCGGAGGAAGAAGCCGGAAGCTTACATACTGTGAGGTTTCGATTTTCGAACCTTCAAGTACGTTCCTTTCAATCCGGCCTATAGAAAAAAATAACCGCGTGAAGCGGTTGAACTGCTAAAAGTGGTGCGCCGTGAGGGATTCGAACCCCCGACGTACTGATTCGTAGTCAGTCCCTCTATCCAGCTGAGGTAACGGCGCACTTCCGAACAGCAACGATTATTTAACCATGACCTCCGGGGCTTGTCAACGACAATTTTCAACTTTTTCGGAATGCGTCGTTCGCCGGCCCACTTCCCCGGCTCCTTCCGCACCGTTCGCCGTGCGGGCGGCGGTCGCCCCCTACTGACGGCGCGTCGCCGCCTTCGTGCACGGTACAATGGGCCGATACACTGCGGCCGCCTGGCGCGGCCTTCGGGAGAGGAGAGGCCCATGGCCATGGAAATCGACGAGGCCGTCATCCGCGTGGACAACCGCGCCGACATCGACGGCGCCGAGCCCATCGAGATCAGCGCGGACGAGGCCCGCCGCGTGCACCTGTACGAGAACTTCTACCAGGTGAACTCCATTGATCCGGAGCACTACCGAACCTACGACGTGAAGCGCGGCCTGCGCAACGCCGACGGCACCGGCGTACTGGCGGGCATGACCAACGTGTCCAACGTGCACGGCTACGTGATCTCCGACGGCGAACGTGTGCCCGCGGAGGGTTCCCTGCGCCTGCGCGGCTACGACATCTACGACCTCTTGGGCGATTTGGACCCGAGCCGCCGCTTCGCCTACGAGGAAGTGGCGTACCTGCTGCTCATGGGCGAGCTGCCCACGAGCGAGCGCCTGGACCGCTTCGTGGAGGTCATCGACTCCCAGCGCGAGCTGCCCGACGGCTTCACCGCCTCGGTGCTCATGGCCGACACGTCCCCGGACATCATGAACATGATGGCCCGCTCCATCCTGCGCCTCTACGCCGCCGATCCCTGCGCCGAGGACCGCTCCCCCGAGCATGAGATTCACACGGCGCTGTCGCTGATCAGCCGCCTGCCGCGCATCATGGTGCTGGCCTACTACGCCAAGCAGGCCGCCTTCAACCACGGCTCCATGATCATGCACCGGTTCATCCCCGGCCAGTCCACGGCCGAGACTATCCTCTCCATGCTGCGGCCCGACCGCGAGTTCACGGCCCAGGAGGCCCGCATGCTCGACATCATGCTGAGCCTGCACGCCGAGCACGGCGGCGGCAACAACTCCACGTTCACCACGCGCGTGCTGTCGTCGTCCGACACCGACCCCTACGCCACCTACGCCGCGGCCTTCGGGTCGCTGAAGGGCCACCGCCACGGCGGCGCCAACCACCAGGTGCGTGCCATGCAGGCGGAAATCAAGGAGAACGTGCGCAACTGGGAAGACGACGACGAAGTGGCCGCCTACCTGGCGAAAATCGTGAACAAGCAGGCCTACGACGGCACGGGGCTCGTCTACGGCATGGGGCACGCGGTGTACACGCTGTCCGACCCCCGCGCCATTATCGGCAAGCGCTTCGCCGAACAGCTGGCCGCGGGCACGGAATACGAGGCCGAGCTGAACCTGCTGAAGTCCATCGAGCGGCTGACCCCGGAAGTGTTCGCCCGCGAGAAGGGCTCCACCAAGGCGCTCTGCGCGAACGTGGACATGTACTCCGGCTTCATCTACGCCATGATGGGCATTCCGGAAGACCTGTTCACGCCGCTGTTCGCCTGCGCCCGCATGGCCGGCTGGGCGGCCCACCGCTTCGAGGAAATCGCCGCCGGCAAGCGCATCATCCGCCCCGCCTACAAGAACACCGTCCGCGGCACCAAGCCCTACGTCCCCATCGAGGAGCGGTAGGGAAGAGCCATCGCCCTGGGAAGTTGTCCGGGGAAGTGGCATCGGCCCGGGGAAGCTGTCTCGGGAAAGTTGCGTCACCTGGAAGGTCGCCTCAACGGCGGCCTTCTTTGCGTTGAGAGGTGTCGCCTCCGCTCTCATTGACGGAAAACGTCGATGTGACAGAACGTACTGACATTTTGGGGCACGGACGACATCGAAAAGGCACTCCCTGCGCCTCCATTGCCCCAAAACGCCGATGTGACGGGGCGTATCGACGTTTTGGGACATCAGCAGCGTTGAATAGGGCGCTTTTGGTGTTGTTATTGCCTGAAAATCACGATGTGACGGGGCATATCGTGATTTTCAGGCAATAAGCCCGGATTTGAGGGGTGTTGCCGGAGGATTTCTGCCCCAAAACGCTGGTCTGCCCGTTCAAACCGCGCATTTGCGGCAGCGGCGAAGGGCACCTGGTTCATTTCACTTTTGTAATTCTCGGGATTTCGCGCACATAAGGGGTAGGGTGCGCGTTAAACGAGGCAGGAGGTGAGCAACGGCGTGGAAGAGGAGAAAGCTGAGTGGGCGGCGGCGTTGGCGGCGGAATTTGCGGCGGCGCACTACGATGACGTGTTGCGCTACTGTCGGCGGCGGCTGTCGTCGTGGGACGACGCGCAGGACGCGACTCAGGAGGTGTTCCTGCGGCTTGCGCGCTCGGGGGCGTTGTACGAGCGGCGCGGCAAACCGCTGGCCTACCTCTACACTATCGCGCGGAACGTGTGTGCCGAGGCTCATCGCCGTCGCGGCCCGGTCGTGGAGCCGCTGGAAGTGGATGTGCCCGACCCCGCCGCCGACCGCACGGCCGAGCGGTTGGCACTGGAAGCGGCGCTGGCGACGCTGCCCGCTGACGAGCGGGAGGTGTTGGAGCTGCGTTACGGCCAGGGGCTGGCGGTGGGCGAGATCGCCGAGGTGACGGAGCGATCGCGTTTTGCGGTGCGACGGCTGGAACGGAAGGCGCTTGCGGCGCTCAGACTGGAATGGGAAGGGTGAGACAGGATGCGTGAAAACTTGAAAGGGCGACTTGCCCGGCACTACCGCGAGCCCATTCCCGCCGAAGCACGGGCCGGAAAGTCGGCGGCGCTCGTTCGCATCGCGCAAGAGGCGCGAGCCCTTGCGGGGGTCGGCCCCCAGGCGACGGAGGCGCGGGACGCGAAAGCGTGCGAGACGGCATTCTTGCAGGCCATGTCGGGCGCGGCGTCCCTGCGGGAAGCGGCTGGTGCGGTGTTCCCGCGGGAAGCGTCGCTATCGGCCGAGACCGGGCCCGCCCCCTCGTTCCCGCGGTTCGTGCTAGGGCAGTTGCGGTTCGTGAGTCCGTGGGCGTGGGTCGCCCAGCTAGCCCTTATCGCCCTGGTGGTGGCCTCGGCCGCTGCGCTGCCCAGCGAGCGTTCGGCTGTGCTGGTCGCCGTGGCAGCAGCGGTGCTCACGGTGTTGGTGGGTGTGCCCGACGGGCTGCGCAGCTGCGAGCGCGGGGTGGCCGAGCTGGAATACGCCTGCCGCTTCGACTGTCGCCAGGTGCTCGCTGCCCGGTGTGCGCTGCTGGGGTTGTCGGACGTGGCGGTGCTCACGGCGGCAATCGTCGCCATTCCCGCGCTGACCGGGGCCGATCCGTTCCGCGTGTTCCTGTACGCCTGCACGCCGTTCTTCGCCCTGTGCGCCGGCGTGTTCTGGATCGCGGGCCATGGGCGCCGCTCCCTCACGGCCCGCTGCATGACCCTCGGCGCGGTTGTGATTCTGACGGCCTGGGGGGTGTGGGCAGCGGCCCCCGGCCTGTACGCCGGCATGTCGGTGGCGGCGTGGTCGCCGCTCGCATCTGTCGCTTTTCTTGCAGCGGTGCACGAGGGCCGCTGCCTCTTCCGCGCCGTGGGAAGCGGGCTGGACGCCGTGCCCGCGCTGAACTGACCCTCTCTGCCAACGAAAGGATGCAACCTATGGAACTTACCTTAGATCGGCTGGCGAAGCAATTTGGCAGCCATATCGCCGTGGACCGGCTGAGTGCCACGTTCCAGCCCGGCGTCTACGGGCTGCTTGGCGCGAACGGAGCGGGGAAGACCACGCTCATGCGCATGATCTGCGATGTGCTGCGTCCGACGTCGGGCTCGGTGTTGTGGAACGGGCGGCCCATCGAGCGCCTCGGTGCCGACTATCGCGGCCTTTTGGGCTATCTACCCCAGGACTTCGGCTACTACCCCGATTTCACGGCCCTCGACTTCATGGGCTACCTGGCGGCGCTCAAGGGCATCGACAGCCGCCGCGCCCGGCGCCGCTGCCTGGAACTGCTCGACCTGGTGGGCTTGCGCGACGTGGCGAAGCAGAAGGTGCGCACCTTCTCGGGCGGCATGAAGCAGCGGCTCGGCCTTGCCGGTGCGCTGTTAGGCAGGCCGCCTGTCCTGATCCTGGACGAACCGACGAACGGCCTTGACCCTTCCGGCATCCATGAGATTAGGAATCTGGTGAAGTCTCTTCCGGGCCTTTATGACTGCACCATAATGATCTCATCCCATATGCTCTCTGAGATTGAATTGATGGCGGACGACATCGGCATCCTCAATCATGGAAACCTTCTGTTTGAAGGAAGCCTGGAGGAACTGCGGCATAGTGCAGGGCAGGCGGGAAATAGCCATAAGATTAGCGAAGCTAATCTGGAGGATGTGTTCCTGGGCATGGTGGAGCAGGACAACGCTGCCAGAAAGCAGAGGGCAAGATTATGAATGCACTGGCTGTCGAACTTCGGAAAGAAAAACGGACGGGCGTTATCCCGGTGCTGCTGGCTGTCGGCATTCTGGGCGCAGCCTATGCCTTTGTCAACTTCATAGTGCGGAAAGATACACTGCTGGGGCTTCCACTTCCGCCGATGGACGTCCTGCTGACCCAGCTTTACGGCATGATCATGGTTTTGAATATGTTCGGCATTGTAGTTGCCGCCTGCATGGTTTACAATATGGAGTTTAAGGGAAACGCCGTCAAAAAGATGTATATGCTCCCCATAAGCGTTTTGGGAATGTACCTTTGCAAGTTACTGATCTTATCGGCCATGTTTCTGGTGGCAGTCGTTTTGCAGAATCTGGCGCTTATGTGGATCGGCATGGCGGCCCTGCCGCAGGGGGCGTTTGAAATGGGGACGCTGGTCAGATTTGCAGGCTACTCGTTCCTTACGTCAATGCCTGTCCTGTCATTTATGGTCCTGATCTCGTCCCGTTCAATCAATATGTGGATACCGCTGGGCGTTGGAGTTGCCGGTTTCTTAAGTGGCATGGCATTGGCTAATTCAGCTTCCAGTCTGCTGCTGGCCCATCCATTTGTCATAATGCTGAAGCCTGCAGTTGCCATGAGCGCGCAGCCGGACATAACGGTGACAAAAGCCGCTGTTATCGAAACATTGCTTTTCCTTGGTGCAGGGCTGTGGATGGCAAAGAACCTGCGCTATGAATAAGGAGGGAGTGTCAGAATGAGTTTTTTGGAGCTTCTCAAAATTGAATTTATGAAAGTAAAACGATCAAAGATCGTACCGTTGATCTTTATTGCCCCGCTGCTGGTGGTTGCCTCCGGGGTCGCAAACCTGAGCCGCTATTTTACGCCGGAATATACAAACGCATGGCCTGCAATGTTTATCCAGAGCGCACTGGTTTATGCCTACTATCTGCTGCCGTTTTCCATGATCGTGGTCTGTGTGATGATCGCGGGACGGGAAACAGGGAATAACGGCATTTTAAAGATGCTTGCCCTGCCGGTCAGCCGGTATTTGCTTTCCATAGCAAAATTCTGTGTGCTGGCATTTTATCTGCTTATGGAGATGGCCGTGTTCCTTGCGGTGTTCGTAGTTGCCGGGACAGTTGCCACAAGGACAATGGGCGTGACGGAAACTCTGCCCGTCCTCTATCTGATGAAATGGTGCGTAGGGCTGTTTTTGACAATGCTGCCGTGTGTGGGGACTATGTGGGCGGTCACTGTCCTGTTTGAAAAGCCGCTGCTTTCTGTGGGACTCAACCTCCTCCTTGTCATTCCCGGCGTGCTGGTCGCAAATACGCCTTTATGGATAGCATATCCTTATTGCTACAGCGGCTATCTGGTGTCCTGCTCCCTGCATGACTTTTCGGTGGAATCCAACACAATGGCATTTTCACTGTTCCCCTTCCTGCCGGTTGCAGTACTGGTCTTTGTATTGGTGTTTGCGGTTGCTGTAATAAAATTTGGAAAAAAAGAAATGAGGTAAATCATTATGGAATGTAAAAAACTGAGAACTTTAAGCAAGGTTTCACTGGTTATCAGCGTCCTTCCGCTGGCAACCCTCATCCCCGTGTTTCTTAAACTCACGCTGCCGGGAGGGGTAAGCACGGCTTGGGCGGGTGTCAATATTGCCTGTGTTGTGGCGGGTTTGATCCTCTCAATTATATGCGTCAGGAGCAATGAAAGCCGCAGCCTTGTAAATATTGCGTCTACAGTTATCAGTGTATTTTGGTGCCTGTTGATGGCCGGCATTGTTGCCCTGGG
>OFHN01001876.1_pt1 | contig 13553 bp, 14 predicted proteins | sample 1521321 | NCBI WGS metagenome assembly OFHN01 (sample SAMEA3504130, study PRJEB24116) | mouse gut metagenome | biome: mouse gut; feature: mouse-associated habitat; material: faeces | place: Denmark | collected 2011
GACACCGGCGCAGGAAGCTGTCCGTGCTCAGAAGACAGTCCTGGTAATTCCGGATTTTTCAGACGCATATCCTCTCTATCCCAAAATACTCGATCAGTATTTTTCAAAAGAGCGCCCAAATCTGACGCTTTTGATTTATTTATCTGCGGAGGATTCCACGCCGGGGAATCTCGGCGCCATACAAAAGATTTTACAGCGGCATGAGGCCTGCGACTGTGATGTGATTCTGCAGACTGGGGAGACCTTGGAGGAACACGCCCTGTTCCAGTGTGCGGACTACTTTGTTACTACCCGCGGCAACCAGACAGTATTCAGGACCTGCCTGGCTGATCTCTGTCAAACCAAAATACTCTATGGAACCGATGATCCTATATTTTCTGACTATTCAGACCGTACATAGAAGCGAGGGACATACATGAGGTGCATTTTCATCACCGGCATTACCGGCTATATTGGCTCCCATCTGGCGCGGAAGCTTCTGCCGGACTGGGAGGTCTGCGGTCTGGTCCGGCAGCCGCTGAATCTGGAGTACATCTCGGATATCGCGCCCCAGATTAAGATGTTCAATTATGACGGTACCTATGAAAGCATGGACGCTGCCCTGATGGCCAGCCGGCCGGATTTGGTGTACCATTTGGCGACGTACTATACCGGGAGTCACAGTGGAGAGCATATCCAAAAACTGCTGGATTCCAACATCGCAATGGGCCTCCATCTGCTGGAGGCCATGTCTGCCCACCGCGTTCCATACCTGGTCAGCGCTTCCACTGTCATGGCGCACTATGGAGGAGAGGAATACCGGCCGCTCAACCTCTACGCCGCCACAAAGCAGGCCTTTTCCGACCTGTCATCCTACTATGTGGACGCCGGACTGCTACGCGCGGTCACGCTGGTGCTGTCCGACACCTACGGCCCGGGCGACCACCGTCCCAAGGTACTGAACCTCATCCGGGATGCAGCGCGGAAGGGGGCGCCAATGGCCCTCTCCCGCGGCGATCAGGATTACGATGTGGTCCATATTGATGATGTGACAGCCGCGTTTCAAACGGCCGGCGTTCAGCTTTTGGAGGGGCATTTGCAGGGCGGTACGTTTCAGATTGTACCAGAGGCGCCGCTCACCCTCCGGGCCACAGTAGAGAAGCTGCTGCACCTCCATAACTCCTCCTGGCAGGGGGGCTGGGGACAGCGTCCCGAATCAGATCGGGAAATTTTACGGGCGATCCGGGTCTATCCAACGCTGCCTGGATGGAGGCTAATGGTCTCTTTAGAAAAGGGATTAAGCGGCTTGGAGTGGGAGGACTGATGCGGGCCTAGATATGGGTTGACTGCTCCTGTTAACTTTTTCGTTTTTCCTCCCCTTCATAGAAATGGTAGTTACGAAAAATGGATGCACCGTTCTCCGTGTGCCCCACCGCGATACGGCCCTCCCAACGCCCGTCCTCACGTTTGGTGGTGACTGTCGTACTCTCAATATGGATGAGGGTCTGGGTGTCTGCGGGATTCACCGTGACCACCTGCCGCTTTGTTCCGGGGTCAATGGTGAATCCGGGCAAGCGTGTCAAGTTTCCGCATAACTGCCTTATCCCTTGTGTAGAGGGTGGCGGTCTGTTCTCCTGCATTATAGTTGACAATCGTTTCCTGCTCGTATCGTGAAAGTTTCATAATACCATATCCCCCTTTTCCTTGCTGTGGGTTCTGTGCTTTTTTCCCTCGGCAACTGTCGGCTGTTTCGCCTGTTCCTTTGCTTTGGCTAATCTTGCCTTTATGGAATGGTCACGCTCGGTCAGTTTCCGTCTTTTGGTGGTGGCGGTAAGTTCCGCACACGTTTCCTCTGACAAGGCATTTAATTTCTTCAATGTGTCGCTTACTGTCTGCTTTGTGTCACTGTCCTTTACCTGCGGAAGAATAGCAGACAGACTGGCGCACGTTTCCTCTTTGCTCTGCTCCCCAAACTGATAAATTAAGTTGATTTCATCAGCGTTAAAAGGTATCTGAAAATTTGTGCCCTCACATAAACGCTCCACGCCCACGCACTTAGGGCGATTTCTTGTCAGTTCGTAATTATCCCTCGCTGTGATTGTTCCATAACTGTCGGTCTGCCTTACCTCTACTTCACATTGGCTTTTCTGCTCCAAAACAAGCCACTGGTATTTATCGCTTTCTTTGGTAAATACAGTCTGATGCGCATTGGAGTGTGTCTTGCTATGGATATATTTGTCTGTGGTGCTGTAATAGTCCAAAATCTGCTGTTCCTGCTTTTTGTTCATGGTCTTTGCCCTCCTGTGATATGGATTGATATGATTGATTGGTTTCGGTGTTGATATATGATTTTTTCTCGTTACTTGTTGGGAGATTTGATTGCGGAATACTGTTGTTGGGTATTTCTCCGCTTGGGGGAATAGGAGTTCATTTCATACGGTAATTACTGCATGAAAAAAGACTATAACCGTTGCTGTCATAGCCTTTTAAGGATTGAGGAAGCCCCTTTCTTATTTGTATTTGTTTGTCGCCCCTCCGCACTATCCAACATCCGTTGCTTCCACAAGTTCCTCCACATCCTCACGCCCCATCAGCGTTTTGATAATCCCAAACTGCTTCTTTGTTCCAGGGGATACGGTAAATTTCCACGGGGCAGGCAGGATCGGCAGATCCCCCCTGTCCCACCTGGAATAGCGCGCATCATAACAGTCCGCATTGGCAAGCCCCACCAGATGGCCCACGCACCATGAGATAATATATCCGTTCCCTTCTATGTATCCGTCCTTTTTCCCTTTCACTTCCAGTGCAGAGGCGATTGCCTGGGCGACGCTGGGCTTTTCCGCTAAAACTAAGACCGCCATGAGTACACGCCTCCTTCTTCCCGTTCCCCTGCCTCCATGCGCCACAGCTTAAAGCCGCAGAAAAAAGCGGCGGCAAAGCAGAGCATGGAAAGGGCATAGGCCCAGACGGGCGGTATCTGCCCTGTTTTGGGGATAATATCCTGCGGGTTTACATTGGCCAGGTCAATCTCACTCGTCACTTCCGCTAACGTGGTTTCCCCCTCCGATATGGAAAACACGATCCGGGCGGGTTCCACGCCATACCCGGACGGGGCTTTTTGCTGTTTCAGGTAATAGTCCCCGGCAGGCAGGGGAAGCGAAGCGGCTCCTTCCTTTAAAGTAAGTTCCCCCGCCTTTGTGCCGCCCTTTTCATAGACCGCAAACACCGCGCCTGACAGCTTCTCCCCGGTGCCCGCCGCAGCGTTTTGAATCCGCAGGGTGCCGGAATTTTTCATGGCGGCCTGCGGCTCTGCTTCCTGTCTTGTTTCCTTCTTTTCCCCTGCTTCCGGGGATGTTCCTGTTTCCTGCCCTGTTTCCGCCGCTTTTTCATAGCCGGCGCTTTCCACATCTTCCCCGGCATCCGCGGGCTTGCCCTCCATGCTCTCCGTCCATGTGGCAGGTTCCGGCTCCGGCGCTGCAAACGCCGTCACCGGCATAGACAAAAATATAAACAGGCATACCATTGTAAAAATTGCTTTGATCTGTTTCATTCTGGTTCCCTCCTCTCATTCTTCCACACGCAGCGCACGGACAAGGAGCCGGTGCGTTGCCACTTTCACAGGGGTGCAGGTATAAAGGGTAAGCTGTGAGACCCCCTCTGCCGGTGCATCAAACACAGCGGGGTCATCCGGCAGTACCGTCAGGATTTCACTTACAGCGAAACACATTTCCGTGCCGTCCGCCGCCGTATAAAATATCCCGTCCCCTGCTTCCAGTTCCCCCAGGCGGTTAAAATGCTTCCCGTAGGTATAGCTGCGGTGCCCTGCAATGACCGCGTTTCCCCTGCTCCCGATCAATGCGGTCTGCATGACCCATCCCTCGGAAATTTTAAGCTGTTCTTCTGATACGCCCGCCGTCACAGGCAGCCTCGCATCAATTTTGGGAATAGAAAGAATCCCTATCTCCGCGCCGGCCTGCGGCATATCCTTTTCCGGCTTTTCTGCTGTTTCCGGTTCCGCCGCTGCTTTGGCCCCTCTTTCTGTTTCCTGTTTTTCCTCTGTCCCCAATATTTTTTCCTTCTCCGGTTCCGCTGCCGTTTCAGGCGCTTTATTCGCTGAAGCTGCTGTTACGGAAACTGCCTTTACAGTCCCCGGCGGCTCCTCAAAAATCTGTATTTCCTTTTCCGGCATGGACAGTTCCAGCCGGGAAAGCATTGCCTCCTGTTTTTCCTCACACTTGTGCCGTTCCCATGCCGGGGACAGGGCGAAAACTGTCCCCGCAAGGGCGGCGGCTGCTAATACGGCAAGCAGGGCCGCCTTTTTATGTGTCTTTCCCATTTTTTGTACCTCCCTTTCCATGTTTTTTTGACGCAGGGAGCAGTTCTTTCATGCACACGCCTATGCAGGGCTTCCCACTCCCATAAGGGCATCCGGCACACCGGCTTTCCGGCGGATAAGGCGGCGGCCCCGCATCCGCCTCCTTTCCCGCATAGGGTCTTTGTGTCATCAGGTATTCATAAGGGGAATCCGTAAAGCGTGTCATTCTTCCATCCCCTCCTGTTCCTGCTCCCCGTCCGGATAACCGTCCTCCGGGTAGTCATCATAAGCGGCGGCATCCATATACGCCTCCGTTCCTTCCCCTGCCGGCATATCCTGTCCGTCCGAATCCTCATTGACTTCCGCCTCGTCACCGTCCTCCAGGATGTCCTCCAAATCTTCGGCATCATCCAGGTCATGCTTCGGTTTATATATCTTGAAATAATATCCGGCTCCGCCGACAATAAGGGCCGCAAGCAGGACAAAAATAAAAGCGCCGCCATTCCCCTTTTTTGCTTCCTCCTTTGCCGGTTCCTCTGTTTCAGGGGGCGCCTGCTCCTTTCCGGTGCAGGCAGACAGGTCATTTTTGCACACCGGGCAGGAAGTATTTACCATGCCTGCCTCGCATTTGCCCGCGCAGGTACAGACGATAACCTCCGGCACAGCGCTCTCACTTCCCCCGCTTTTTTCGCCTTTTTCTGCAAGGGCAGCCAGGTCATCCTCGGTTACGGCATTTAAGAAATACACGTTTTCGGAATCCCTCTGGTTGTCGATCACAAGGTAAAATACATTTTCCTCCGGCGTGACGAAAGTATAAAATTCCTTGCCGTCCCCGTCGGTGGCATTGTCCAGCACGGTAGCCTGCCCCGCAGGTGTAAAAGGGTTGGGTTCCGCGGTATTTTCCGCTTCCGTATCTGCCGTGCCCTCATAATGGGGGTTCTTTACCTCCACCACCTCCGACTGGTTCCCGGCAAAATCAATGGCATAAACACCCACCGTTTCCGCCTCCGTCCCGGCATAATCTTCAAATCCCACATCTATCGCATGATCCACGCGGTAGTTGATACGCTTCGTGCCGATATACACCGCGTCCACGCCGGAATCCTCGTCACTTGCTTCAATATGGAGCGTATCCCCTGACAGCTCCGCGCTGATGGCAGGCGGCGTGGTGTCGCCGCCCCCTTTTGCGTATGCCGTCACAGGCGTAAAAAATGCGCTTATGCAAAGCACAAGCGCCGGTAAGGTGTACCATATGCTATTCTTCTTCATTTTGGTCTGTTTCCTCCTTTATTGCCAGTTTATTTTGGGGCAGTTCCTTCATGGACTGTATCATCCCCAGGATTTTTTGCAGTTCTTCCGGCGAGGCGGTGACGCTCCGCACGGCCTGTATGATTTCCAGGTTTTCCTGTTCCGTGATCTGGCGCTCAATATCCTTTATGCGCGCCTGCCACTCCGCCGCTTTCTGCTTCGCTTTTTCCAGTTCTGTCTTTAATTTTTCCAGTTTCATTAAAACAAGGTTCCCTCCTTTTTATGGCAGCCTGCCGCCGCTGTAGAATTTTGCGGACCAATAGTTGCTGTTAATATTAGCGTAGGAGATCGGGTCGCCGCAGTGGATCATTTTCCCGTCCCCTACATAAATCCCTACATGGGTAACAGGGTTCGCCGTGGAGTAGGTTCCCGTAAAGAAAATCAGATCCCCCGGCTGCATGTTCTCTTTGGAAACAGGGGTACACAGGTTATACAGCCCCTGCGCCGTCTGCCTGCCTACATTCCCCACACCGGACTGATTGATTACCCAGGACACGAACCCTGAACAGTCAAAGGATGTGGAAGGGGAGGAACCGCCCCATACATAAGGAAAACCTAAATATTTCTCCGCTTCCGCAAGCATGGCTTCAAAGCTGCCATCCCCCATAGCCGCGCCGGGGTCATCCGCAAAGCCGGGGCCTGCCGCCGCACCGCCGCCCGGAAGGTAGCCCTCACCGCCGCCTGCCACATAATAATAAGGGTCTAAATATTCCCCGTTATGGGTCACTTCCAGATGCAGGTGCGGCCCGGTGCTGTTCCCGGTGCTTCCCACCGCCGCGATCACGTCCCCGCGCTTTACCTCCTGCCCTGCGCCCACCGAAAGGGATGAGCAGTGGGCATACCTGGACTGGTAGCCGTCCTGTCCTTCAATCACCACGCACAGCCCGTAGCCCCCGGCATCTCCCGCCGAGACCACGGTGCCGTCCTGTGCCGCCTTGATGGGCGTCCCTTCCGCTATGCCGATGTCAACGCCCCTGTGCAGGTCTTTTGCCCCGGTAATGGGGTGTACCCTGTACCCGTAAGGGCTGGTGACATAGTTTATCCACGGAAAATCAAAGGGGTTTCCATAGCACTGGCGGTTGCCGCAGGTCTGCATATACACCCCGTACCGGTCAGACGCATCACCCGGCGCAAGGCTCCCCGCGATAATATCCGAAAGGGGCTGCACAGAGAGCGTTGTTTTAAGCACATGCCATTCATACTCCTGTTCCTCCCCCTCCTCGTCCGTATAAGTGCGTATCTCCGTAATTTCTTCCCGTGTAAGCCGGTACTGCTCCCCGAACAGGCGGTTAATTTCCGCCTCCACCTGTGCATAGGTGAAATCATCATAGGCAGCGGAAAGATACCCCATCAGCTCATAGGGGTTGTGCCCGATCTCACCGATCTGAAAACGGTATTCATCATATCCGGGGTGTTCTTCCTCCGTCCGGTCAATCTCCATCTGTAAATCCGTTTCCAGTTCGGTGTACCGTAATTCACTCTGGTTGATCTCCGTATCCTCCGCCACATAGCAGGTGGAGATAACCGCAGACTGTACGCCGGAAAGCATGGCGGAACAGGAAGAAAACAGGGAACCGAACATGGACACGATCAGTATGCCGATCCCCACAATTCCCAGGACGGCCTTATGTGATGCCACTGCCTGCGCCAGCGCCCGCACCACCTGTCCGGCAGCGGAAAGCACGTTCGCAGTGTGTTTTACCTCCTTTGCCGCTTCCCTGGCCGCAGCCGCATATTTGCGCTTCAGCTTCTGTTTCTGAATCCATTTCGCAAGGGCTTTTTTCTCCAGCTCCGGGTTCTCGGAAAGGATTTTCTGATAGGCCATATCCACATTTGCCTGTGCAAGCCGTCCCTGCGCCCTCCTGGCTTCACGGTAGGGTTTTTCCCGCAGCCTCCGCCGCCTTTTCCTTAATGCCGCCCCTGCGCCCCTCTCTGCGGCAAATTCCGCTTTGTGGGAGGCTTCCACGCCCACGTTGTCTGCTTCCGTTTCACGGATTTTCTGGTGTGCTTTTAAGACGGCCGCCGTGTATGCCGTGCGCCCGGCCGCCCGGCCCGCCCTCTTTACAAGTGGGGGTTTTTCGTTCTCAGGGATAACCTCTGTCTCGAAGTGCAGGCGGCGCTTCACCTTTCCGGATTCACCGTCACGCTCTTTTTGCAGGCGTACATGGGTACGCGTCGGGAGGTTTTCCTGTGCTTTTATAAGTATCCCTTCCGCTTTTTCCACACGCCTTTGTGCTTTTTCATACTGTCTTACCCGGCGCGGCTTTGCCGCCCCTTTCTCCCCGGAATCCTTTCCCACCTCCGGTGCTTTGTCCCCGGCGCGTTCCTCCGGCGGTATTTCGCTTTTTTCATACCGGAGCCGTGCGGCCTTCTCCGGCTTTTTACCCTCATCAGAGAATTTTGCCGCCGCCCGCTTCTTCCGGTCTGCCCGGATTTTGGAAGCATCTGCCGGTTTTACCCTGCCTGTCTCGCAAATATGCCCGTTTTCCGGCATATCGGACAAACCGTTTTCCCCCATAGCTGCCGCTTCCCCGTCCGGCCTTTCCTCTGCCGCCGCCACCTCCTTTGCCATCCTGTGCTGCACCGCCTTAGACTGGTTCCTGCCCTCCGCTTCTTTGCCGGTATCACGCGCAGATGCGCCGTCACCGCGCATGGTTTTCTGTGTACGGCTTTTCGCACGGTGCCCTGCCGCCGTATCTTCCGTCTTTTCCCGTCCAAACGATACGTCTGCAAGCCTGCCGCTGATCCTCTGCTCAGTGCCTGCCGTCAGGTTTTTCTCTGTCAGGCCGTCACGGGTCATTTTCTGGACTTTTTTATCCCGCGCCCGGAATTCCTGCCCCCTCATAGCGCCGCCTCATGGCTTTTTTTCTCTTTTTCCGGCACCGGGGAAGGACGGGCGGCGGCCTGCGCTTTCTTTTCCTGTAAATCTTTTAACACGGAAGGTTTTCCTTTCCCTTTATCCGGGGCCGGCTCCAAACCCTCCATATCTTCCATCTCCACCGGCATTTCCGCCGCTTCCTGCCCGGCTTCCAGGGCCGCTTCCTCCTTCGTATGCCCTGCCGCCTGTTCCAGGCGCTCCATGCCGCCAATGGCTGCAAGGGCCATGTTGTTGAGCTGGTTCAGGATTGTTTTCTCCATACGCAGGGGCGAAAGGACAGCCGCCTGGAAACGCCCCTCGCTTCCGCCGTCTACCTCCTGCTGTTCTTTCCCCATTAAGGCGCGGCCTGCATTTTTCATATGCCCGCCTGCGCTCCGCAGTTCATGCCCCAGGTTCTCTACTTTTTCAATGGACTTTTTCACGTCTGTTATGGATTCCCCTATGCCTTTCTGTATGCTTTCCAGCGCCTTTTTTACGCCAAGCGCGGAAACTGCCTGGTCTAACGCCTTCACCCCGGTGCGCTTAAAGCCCTCCACAGCTTCCTTTGCGCCCTCCACAATGCGCTCTTTCATCTCTGCAAGACAAATCTGCATCACATGGAGCCTGCCTTCTACCGCATCCGCAACATGCAGCACAAAACGCTTTACCGGGTTCTCCTGCATTTTTGCAAGCTGTTCCCTCACATCATGCAGTTCATTTAATGCTGAATTAAGCTGGTTCGCCATGCTGTCCATCTGCCAGAGCATCATGGAATAGTCCTGCCCTTTGTCGGGGCGGTTTTCCATCAGAAGCTGTAAAAACTGTCTGACCGCCTCATTCTCCTGAAGCTGCCCTGCCTGCATACTTTGATCGTTCATACTTTTCCTCCTTCCTGCTTTCTTTCCCCGAAGCCGTCCAGTCCCGTTATCCGTGGCAGGATAATATCCTGGACATACGCAGTATTTAATTCAGATGCCATAAAGTTTCTCCCTCTTTTTATACAGGCGGCAATCTCACTGCCGGAACCTGCAAAGGGTATCACCACTAAATCCCCCGGACGGCTGCTTGCCAATATCATCCTCTCCGCCAGTTTTTCCGGCTTTTGTGTAGGATGTCCTGTCGCCTCCTTATAGTTAGGCATGATACGGGGAAACTCCCACACATTACCGCAGCTTTTCCCTTTCGGGTTTTTCCTTTTATCCCTTTCGCCGCCCGGTAGATAAGGGATTCTGACTGCATCATGGTTGATCTCATGGAACGGGTTGCTGTAAAACCATAAAAATTCTGTTTCGACCCGGTAAGTCCCTTTCCCCGGCCTCCCCGTTTTATAGTTCCAAACAATCAGATTCCTTTTCAACCACCCAAATTTGCTTAAAATCTCAACCGAAATCCGATCAATCATCACACTGCTTCCCCAACAATAGAACGCTCCTGTCGGCTTCAAAATCCGGTAACATTCCTTTACCCACTCTGCACACCATTCCAGATATTCACTCTCAGAATGGAAAACAAAGTCAAATCCCCCGCACATCCGATAATAAGGCGGATCTGCAATAATCAAATCCACGCTCCCTGATGGCAACTCGCGTAACATCAAAATACAGTCGCCTACATAAAGGCGGCTCTGTCCTGCCTGAAAACGCAGCACATTATTTATCTTGTTTTCAATAGCAAAGCACCTCCTATTCCCAAAATAAGAGGCATATCCGAAAATACGCCTCCATTACAAAATAGCTGCCCTTTTTCTGTAAGCGCCTGGGTCATAGTCCCGAAAATCCTTTACAGAATAGAACAGCCGTTTATTGTTTACCCACCTCTGCATCTTCCGCGTTTCTTCCGGTGCCGTAGGCTTTTCGTACACCATCACATACGGGTCATACCCCATATCGCGCAGGGTATAAATGCGGTATAAGTCCTGCTCATGGGTACTGCCATAGTTGGTAAGGACATAAACTCGCCTTTTCCGCTTGTCCTTCACCGTTGTCAGCTCCGAAAATTTCTTAAAATACGGTGTCAGGTCATCTTCCGGGTTATCCCATGCAAAATGCAGTATCTTTGTTTTCACCCTGTTTAACGCAGCCACTTTCTCCGGCGTAATCAGACGCACATCAATCCCCTGCGTGAAATCTACCATTGCCCTGCTGTCTGCAAGCTGGCCTATGAGCCTCTCCCAATCAGGGCAGGCCAGGATATTTGCATCTAAGAGTTTAATTTCCTTTTCGCCGCTCCAAAATTCAGACAGGTCAGCCACCGCTTTCGTTTTTCTCCCCTCTTTTTCCCCCACAATGCAGAATCCGCACCCACGGGGACAGCCTCTGGAAAGGAAGCCGTAGGCTGTCCCCGCAAACTGCGGGTACAGCCCATAATCCGGGTGTGTATGCTCTATTGCGTAAGGCAGCTTATTGTCAAGCCCATACCCTGTGCCGCCCCTTATGATATGGTCTGCTTTGACCTCCCCTTTGTAATCTTTTGAATAGGTGTCCGTGAATACCCTACTCATGTAAACAAGGTCATAATGCTTTCCGTTCTCATGCCATTCCACCATGTCGCCCCTGGCTTTATGGTATGCGGACAGCTTCATCAGGCAGAGATTGGGAAAACGGTGCCCATCCACATCAATCAGACCTATCCTCATTTCCCATCCTCCGCCAAATCTTCGGGCCTGGTTGTTAGCAGCCTGTACAAATGGGTATCCTTCGGGAAATGGTCGATAAAGGGGATAATCACATTCCCGTAAAACAAAAGCCCCTCACCGGCATTGGAATTTGTCACATAGGAAAGCTGGTGAGGGGAAATATTCAGTTGTTTCGCTAAAATCTGCCTGTCTCCTGCGGCCTGGTTGAGCATGTAGATAAAATCGCTGTTCTCAAAGATATTCTCAATCTCCCGCGAGGAAAGCAGGTCTTTGACGTTCTGGGTGATTCCTGTCGGGATTCCGCCCCATTTCCGAAACCTTTTCCAGATTTCCACGGAATAGGCCGCCGTTTGTTCCTCCTTCAGAAGAAGGTGAAATTCATCAATGTAAAGCCGTGTGGACTTATGCGCTTCCCTGTTTATAGTGACACGCCCCCAGACCTGATCCTGCACCACCAGCATCCCCAGCTTTTTAAGCTGCTTTCCCAGCTCCTTAATGTCATAGCAGACAATGCGGGACTGTATGTCCACGTTCGTCCGGTGGTTAAAGACGCTTAAAGAGCCTGTCACATAGATTGCCATGCAGTCCACCACATGCCGCGCCTTCTCTCCCCCGTACTTTTGGATTTCCTCATACAAATCCTGCAAGACCGGCATTTTTTCCGGGCAGGGGTCATCAAAAAAGCGGTGGTATACCCTGCGCAGGCACTGGTCAATAATGCTCTTTTCGTCCGGCTCCACCTTCCCCATCATCAGTTCCATCAGTGAAAGGATAAAATCGCTCTTTAAGATCAGAGGGTCGTCATCCTCACTGTAATTTAAGTTAATATCCATCGGGTTAATGTACTGCGAAGATGTGGGGGAGACCTTTATCACCTGCCCGCCCAACGCCGTCACAAGGGGCGCATATTCCGCCTCCGGGTCAATGACCGCTATGTCGTCCGTTGTAATCAGGAAGGAATTTGTAATCTCCCTCTTTGCGGAAAAAGACTTGCCCGCGCCGGGGGTGCCGAGTATCAGCCCGTTCGGGTTTTTCAGTTTTTTCCTGTCGCACATGATCAGATTGCTGCTGAGTGCGTTGACCCCGTAATAAAGGGCCTCCCCGCTCTGGAAAAGCTCCTGTGTTGTAAAGGGGACAAAAATCGCCGTGCTGCTTGTGGTAAGCCCCCGCTGTATCTCCACCTGGTTCACGCCAAGCGGGAGCGTGGATACAAACCCCTGCTCCTGCTGATAGGAGAGCCGTCTGAGGGCACAGTTGTATTTCTGCGCGATTCCCGCCGCCTGGAACACATTGTTCTCCAGCTTCTGCCGCCTGTCCGCCAGGTTCATCACAACGATTGTGACTAAAAACATGCGCTCGTTCCTGCTCTGCAAATCCTCAAGCAGCGTCTTAGCCTCATTGCCGTAGGTTGCAAGGTCGGACGGGATGATATCCATATCGTACCCTGCGCGCACTGCCTTCTTCTGTTCCTCGATCTTCATCTTGTCAATGTCCGTCAGCTTGCGCTTGATGGTCTTAATCGCCGCACTCTGATCGATGGACTGGATATGCAGCGTCACCACCATGCCGTTCTCCAGGTCAAGGAAATCCGCCAGCATCCGGTCGGTCAGTTCCGGCGCTAAAATCTGGATAAAGGACGCTGCGCCATAAGTCCGCCCCACCTTAAAATACTGGCCGTTCTGGAACGTGAAGCTGTCCGGCGCAATAAAATCCTTGCTGGAAAGGCCCGTCTGCCAGATCGCATCCCAAGAAAAGCGGAATTTCCTCTCCCCGGCGGGGTGGAACATCTGGTGCAGGATGGAAAGGCGCTCATAGCCGTCCAGGGCCTTCGCCTTTACCCCAAGCACTTTGAAATTCGCCATAATGTCGGCCTCAATCCTCTCCAGCCGTGTTTTTGCGGCTTTCAGGTTCTCAGCCTCCACACCGAAGGTAATGTATTTCGTCTTTGTCAGGCCGTTATTGCCGCGCGAAAGCTGCCCCCGGAGCATCCCGGCATATTCGCGCCGGATTTTGTTAAATGCGTCCTCCTGCTCCGGGATGTCAATGGACTTCCTGAAACGCTCCATATCCGCCCTCTGGTTAATAAAAGAAAGCTGAAAACGGATGGACGAATCAAAGTAGTTGAGGAAATCACACCAGTTCTCAAAAATAGTGTTCTTGTCCTCATTCTGTGCAAGCTGGTAATTGATATCGAAAAACTCCACCTGCTTTGTAAAGTAATGCCCGCCCACGTCACAGATACCGTCCCGGTGCATTTCCCGGTAGGGGATTGTCTCCTGTGCGGACTTCGGGATTTTCCCGTCCCGCTTCGCCTTTTTCACGGCGGCGACAAGCCTCTTTTTTTCCTGCCTTGCCAGCTTCCCCTCCGGCATGAGCCTGATCGCCTTTAACTCCTCCTTATCCTTTCTGTACTGGTTTTTTGCGGCCTGCAGGTTTCTTTCCTGCCTTGCCTGCTGTCT
>OFHN01001887.1_pt1 | contig 13501 bp, 16 predicted proteins | sample 1521321 | NCBI WGS metagenome assembly OFHN01 (sample SAMEA3504130, study PRJEB24116) | mouse gut metagenome | biome: mouse gut; feature: mouse-associated habitat; material: faeces | place: Denmark | collected 2011
TGAATTTCTCTCTTGGATTTTTCAAGGTTATTCCATTGTTCAGTTGTCTTTGTGCATTTTGCCGTGTTTTCTGCGGCAACTTGTATATAATAGCATATACATTTCATGTTGTCAAGATGTTTTTTAACTTTTTTTGACATCTTTTTCAACCGAAAGCGGAGAAGGAGGGATTTGAACCCTCGCGCCGGTCACCCGACCTATACCCTTAGCAGGGGCACCTCTTCGGCCACTTGAGTACTTCTCCAAAGTTATAAAACAAATATTTTTTTGTGTTACAACGCATGTTTGATAATACCAAAAACAGGATGGTTTGTCAACATTTTTTTATTCTAAATTTTTTCGCTCTTAGTTTCACTTTTATTTTTCTCCGATTTTTTGGACCAAATACCGAAGAGTATGCTAAATTCAGGCTTTTTTCAGGAACGGGTATCTCATGTCTTCTTAATCCGTGAAACAAATCAGAACTGCCCGAACTATCCTTTTTCATTGTCCTATAAGCAAGAAACCGGCTGTCCAACAGCGGACAACCGGTCAAATGTTTTAATCTGTTACATACGGCATTAATGCAATATGACGGGCTCTTTTAATTGCAACGGTAAGAGCTCTCTGATGTTTTGCACAATTTCCGGTAATTCTTCTCGGAAGGATTTTTCCTCTCTCGGAAATGTATCTCTTTAATTTATTGGTATCTTTATAATCGATCACATTATCTTTTCCGCAGAATACACATACTTTTTTCCTTCTGTGCATAGGTCTTCTTTTAAAAGAACCTCCGTCTTTGCCTTCTTTATTGTAAGCCATTTCGTTACCTCCTATCAAAATCTAATTGAAAGGCAGCTCCTCATCTATTCCATCCGGAATATTCATAAATCCGTCTCCTGCTGCAACGTTCGGCGACGGTCTGTCGATCGGAGCAAATCCCCCGTTATTATCACTGGCGCTCTTACTCTCCGCAAATTCCTGTTCCTCAACTACAACGTCTGTCGTATAAACTTTCTGTCCGTCCCTGTTGGTGTAGCTTCCGGTCTGAATTCTGCCCGTAATCGCGATTTTGGTTCCCTTGCGTAAATATTTTTCTGCAAATTCACCCTGACGGCCGAATGCAACGCATCCGATAAAATCAGCTGTCTGCTGATCGTTATCACGGCGAAATCTTCTGTCTACGGCAAGCGTATATCTTGCTACTGCGGTTGACTGTTCTCCCTGTGAGTAACGAACCTCCGGATCCCTCGTCAGCCGTCCCATAAGAATTACTTTATTCATATATTTCCTCTTTTCTGCTTATGCCTCGTCTTTTCTAACGCATAAGAAACGAAGAACGTTATCCATGATACGCACTCTCTGTTCCACCTGTGCCGGAACATCTGCGTCTGCATCGAACTGGATAAAATAATAGAAGCCTTCTCTCATCTTCTGGACTTCGTAAGCCAATCTTTTCTTACCCCAGTCCTCAACTTCCGTTACAGTTCCGCCGAAACGAGTAATATACTCTTTCGCTTTTTCAACTGTAGCAGTTCTGGCATCATCTTCGATTTTTGCATTAACAACAAGTGCTAATTCATATTTGTTCATGCAATTGTACCTCCTTTTGGTCTCTGGCCCTTTCTTTAAATTTTTTTCAGTCAGCTTCACCTGGTTTCTTTTGAAAGAGCAAGGATATAATAGTTTTTCACGAGTAAGTATGCTACCATATCTTTCATTCAGAATCAAGTGTTTTTCTGATTTCTTTTACATTTTTTTCAACTAATTTACGTGCGATCATGATCTGATGGCCGCAGCCTAAACATTTTAACCGAAAGTCCGCGCCTACGCGCAGCACTTCCCATTCATGACTTCCGCACGGATGTTTTTTCTTTAATTTTACAATATCCCCTATCTCAAACTGCATATTACCTCTTTCCCGCCGCATGGCATAGCGGTATGCCTGTGGTGTTACCTCTTTCCCGCCGCATGGCATAACGGTATGCCCACAGCGCTAAAGTTCAATTGCCGAAAACACTTCTCCTATCTTTCCTTCTACCCTAAGATCTGCCCTGTGATCAAACGGAGTTGTGGATGTATTGATCAGTACAAGTTTACTGCCGCGGTAATAATCAATCAGTCCGGCGGCAGGATACACCGCAAGGGAAGTTCCTCCAACAATCAGCATATCTGCCTGCGAAATAAAACGGATCGATTGACGCATTGTCTCATCGTCAAGCCCCTCCTCATACAAAACCACGTCCGGCTTAATTTCGCCGCCGCAGCTTGTGCAGGTCGGGCAGTTTTTGCTTTTTTGTATATATTCGGCATCATACAGCCTGCCGCAGCTTGTGCAGTAGTTCCGATGGACGCTGCCGTGAAGTTCCAGAACATATCTGCTTCCCGCCGCCTGATGCAGTCCGTCAATATTCTGTGTGATCACGGCTTTTAATTTCCCCGCTCTCTCAAGTTCTGCCAGTTTTTTATGAGCGGCATTTGGCTCTGCATCCAGACAGAGCAGTTTATTTCGGTAAAACCGATAAAATTCCGCCGTATTCTGCATATAGAAGGTATGGCTCAGTATTGTCTCTGGCGGATAATCATACTCCTGATGATACAGCCCGTCCACGCTTCTGAAATCCGGAATACCGCTCTCGGTAGACACCCCTGCGCCGCCAAAAAACACAATATTGTCAGAATCTTTTACCCATTGCAGAAATTGTTGTATCGGTTCCATTCCGCAGCTCCTCCTCGTTTTATTTTAAATTTGCGATAATCAAAATTGCCATCAGCAATACTGTACCAATCGTTCCGATCAATGCAAGTATATTTATGACTTTTATTCTATTCTCTTTTAATAATTTTGACAATAGCCAATAACAAACAATTCCGATCAGCCCGCCTGCCGTATTGCCGATCAAATCCGTAATATCGCTTGCGCCGATCGCAAATATATACTGCACTGTTTCATATGCCAGACTGGTCAGACATGGTATCAAAGCTTTTAATATGAAATTCCAGTCTTCTTTGAGCATACTGATATAAATTCCATAAGGGATAAATGCTGCAATATTTAACAGGATCTCGGACAGATCGATCCGTCCGTTTACAATGGCTGAATCCCCAAGAGGGATCAGATTGATATTCCGCAACTCCATTTTTGCAATATCGGATAAACGAATCTGCATTTTAAATAAGATGATCCATGTCAAGGCAAATACATACACCAAAAACAATCCTCTGGTTAAGTTTAACCTCTTCTCTTCTTTCATCTGATAAAACCTCCGAACTTTCTTTTCCCTGACATCTCAAAATAATAACAACGCAGATGCAAACCGGCAACCGATAAGAAATAAAAATATTTCCGTTCCCCTCTTTCGGCTTTTTGTGGTTCACATTGTTTTTTGAAGTCAGCCATAGTTATTGTATCATGTATTTTTTAAGAAAAAAGGAACATATTATTTAATTTTCTTTCATACAGATTTCTTTCTCTGGGATCCTGAAATCGTATGACTTCTACTATGGTTGATGATATCCTGTCCGTTCGGTTCTCTGATAAAAAATATGACCGCGACGTCTGCCTGCGATCATATAGATAAGTTGCGGGGGCAGGATTTGAACCTGCGACCTTCGGGTTATGAGCCCGACGAGCTTCCAGACTGCTCCACCCCGCGATATTCCTTTGTTTTCATGTATGGGCTATTATAGCCTTTTACAATTGAATTGTCAATTCATTTTCTGTGATTAATCTTCTTTTCCGGTTTTTCTTCCGGAGAAAAAGAAAATAATTATAAAAAAAGTGAATTTATCCCTTAAAACTTATTTCTTATGCTATAATAGAATTATGCAAAAAAGAAAAAGGAGTGTGAAACGATGACTAATGAAATGACAAACCCGACAAACGAATCCATGGACGATTACAAAACCGAACTGGAATCTTCGTTCCGAAAACTTTCGGAAGGAGATATCATAACCGGAACCGTGATCGCCGTAACGGAGGAAGAAGTAACGCTTGATTTAAAGTATTATGCCCCCGGCATTATCAAAGCAGAAGAAATCAGCAGCGACCCGGATTTTAATCTGGCAGAAAGCGTTCAGATCGGAGACACTATGGAAGCTACGATCATCCGCATGGACGACGGAGAAGGAAATCTCCTGCTTTCCCGAAAAGAAGCAAACGATGTGCTTGCATGGGATAAGTTAAACCGGTATTTGGAAGATGAAACCAATTTAAATGTCAGAATCAAAGGAATTGTCCCAAGCGGCGTGATCGCTTATGTGGAAGGTATCCGCGGATTTATTCCGGCTTCCCATTTAAGTCTGGATTATGTGGAAGACTGCAACCCATGGCTTGGTAAAAACATTGACGTTAAAGTCATTACAGTAGACAAAAGCAGAAAAAAACTTGTGCTTTCTGCAAAAGTAATCGAACGTGAAAAGGCAGCGGAAGAACAGAACCGCAAAATTTCCATGCTGGTACCGGGCAGTATAGTAGAAGGAACCGTGGAAAGCCTTATGCCTTACGGCGCTTTTATCAATATCGGCGGAGGGTTAAGCGGTCTGGTACATATTTCTCAGATTTGTACCAGAAGGATCAAAAAACCGGGAGAAGTCCTCAAGGTCGGACAACAGGTGAAAACAAAAATCCTTAACACCAATGACAATAAAATCAGCTTGAGTATGCGTGCGTTGGAAGAAGAGATGGCGGATACCCAGGCAAATGAAATTCATGAAAGCGTGGAAGCATTCGTATCGCATGAATCTGCTTCTACCAACCTTGGATCACTGCTTGCCAATTTAAAACTGGATATTTAAAAAAAACAGACATATTTCTGCAGTAAACAAGAAGTATGTCTGTTTTTATCCCTTTATTCCAAAGCGCCGCCTCTTTTATTCATGATCCACAGGGCAGCGGCGGCAGCTGCCGTGCCCATCGCCATACCCGCCAGTACATCCGAGGGATAATGTATCCCGATATAAAGCCTTGTAAAACAAATTAAAATTCCGAGGAAACATGCAGGAATCCCCGCTTTTTTGGGAAGCCTGATTAAAAAAACAACCGAGGCTGCCATAGAAGCCGTGGAATGACCCGAAGGAAATGAAAAGTCCACTGCTTTTTTTCCAATCAGGCGCAATCCCTCTATCACCTCATACGGCCGTATTCGCATGACCGCGTTTTTCAGCCAGAGATTGGTAATGAGAAATCCAAAAAACAATGCGATCAGGCCAGTCAGTCCGACGCTTTTGTATTGTTTGGAAAACAAAAGAAAAACAGATGCTGCGATCCAAAACCATCCCGCATCCCCGAGGCCGGTAACTGCCGTCATCACCGGATCCAAAAAATCTTTTCGGAGATATTCCTGTATCCATAATAAAATTTCTCCGTCGATCTGTGTCACAAACTCCATAGCGTTTCCCCTTTAATCTTCAAATAAAGGCGTGGAAAAATAGCGTTCTGCCGTATCCGGCAATACGGTAACAACCGTTTTTCCGCTTCCTAACCGTTCCGCCATTTTTAATGCGGCAGCCACGTTTGTACCACTCGAAATCCCACACATAATTCCCTCCAGACGCGCAAGGTCTTTTGCCGTTTGGATTGCCTCTTCATCGCTTACGATATAAATATCTTCATAGATCTTTTGATTTAAAATCTGCGGAATCACCCCGTCTCCGATTCCCATCTGTATATGCGTACCGATCGTACCGCCCGCTAGAATAGCGGCATTTTCCGGTTCTACCGCCCAGATTAATATCTCCGGATTCTGTGCCTTTAATACTTCGCCGATCCCTGTGATCGTACCGCCTGTACCGATGCCGGAACAGAATCCGTGAATCGGTCCCGCCACCTGTTCTAAAATTTCAAGCGCCGTATGATGCTTGTGCGCTTTAATGTTGTTTGGATTTTCAAACTGCTGCGGCACAAAAACATTCGGATCTTCTTTCGCCATGCGCAGCGCAGTCTGTAAACATTGTTCAATGCACTCGCCGATATTTCCGTTATCATGGATCAATATTACCTCAGCGCCATAATGTTTGACCAAAAGCCTGCGTTCTTCGCTGACAGAATCGGGCATGATAATAACCGTTCGATATCCCCGTACGGCTCCCACAAGTGCAAGACCGATTCCCTGATTTCCGCTGGTCGGTTCTACAATTACCGTATCCTTATGTACGAGACCCATTTTTTCCGCCGCCAGTATCATATTGTATGCCGTACGGGTTTTAATCGAGCCTCCGACATTTAAGCCTTCAAATTTAACCAGTACCTCTGCGCTGTCCGAACGGCTCATCCGGTTTAAACGTACCATCGGCGTATAGCCGATTGCTTCGAGAACGTTAGTATAGATCATTTCTCTTCTCCTGTTTCTAATTTTTTTCATGGAACATCTGATGATATCATATATTTAAAAGAAAATACCTCCGGAGCATATCTATGCAGTTTTTATTATTTTTATCCGAATCTGTCATTCCGCTCATCGTATTTCTGATCATCGCTTATGGGTTGTTAAACCGTCAGAATGTCTATCAGGATTTTTTAAAAGGCGCGAAAGACGGCTTTTTTACGGTGATTGATATCCTTCCCACTCTCATCGGGCTGATGACTGCCGTCGGAATTTTACGCGCTTCCGGTTTTTTTGATTTTCTTTCGAAGCTTTTAGAAAAACTGATGGGACCTCTGCACGTTCCCACCGAGTTAATTCCCACCGCTCTTGTAAAAATGTTTTCTTCTTCAGCGGCAACGGGGCTGCTGCTGGATTTGTTTAAAACATATGGCACGGATTCTTTTATCGGGCTTTCCGCTTCCATTATGATGAGCTGTACGGAAACTATTTTTTACACAATGAGCATTTATTTTATGCATGTCCACGTAAAGAAAACGCGGTTTACGCTTCCCGGAGCATTGTTAGCTACTTTCAGCGGCATTGCCGCAAGTATTTTCCTTGCTTCGCTGATGACGTAACATCAGGCGTTATTTCTTTATAATATGCAGACGGCTTCTTTTTTCAAATAAAAACCGTTCTTTTTTATCCTGAAAATAAGTATCTACGGCTTGCCTGCAGCCAGACCAGTGATCATAATCATCGATCACCAAAATACCTCCCGGCACAAGCAGCGGTACAATCCTCTCTAAGCACACCAGTACAGAATCATACCAGTCGCAGTCAATGTGCGCCAATGCCACCGGCTCTTTACAGATTAATGTATCTTCAAATAATCCTTTAATAAACGTTATATTTGATTCCCGGGGATCTTTTATCCCCAGAGCCGTACAAAAATTGTTTTTTACCGTTTCTAAGAGATTTTCCTGATAACCGTAATAAACATCTCCGCCAATCCCAAATGACCTTCCCTGTTTGATTTCCCGATACCGTTCTTTCACGTCTTCTCCGTCATGTTCTCCCGGAGCCGGTATCATTCCAAAGACGTCATAAATAAACAACGGCTTATCCTGATTCTTTTCCTGCGCAATACATATGCCGGAACCTCCCAGTGCACAGCCGGTTTCTATGATGCAGCCATTCAGATCGTCCGTTCTTGCCGCAGCTTCCATCAAATCCCACAGCGCCGCAGCTTCCAGATACGTCAAACGGTTCCGGCGGACAGAATCGATGGTCTGTCGTCTTTTGTTTATCATACGAAAAAGAACCGTCCCGTCATCCGTTTTTTCTGTCCGATCCGGCAGAAAACCCATCTGCCGTAATTTTTTTAACAAAATGTCCGAAGACAGGTGATTTTGATATCCGCATCGTTCCCTTTCGGAACAGTCCCCACCGTCTTCTGCTGCCGGATAGGAAAGCAGGATTTCCCTCCTGCCGCTTTGACACATCTTTTCCAGAAAGGCGTCTGCATCTTTGATATATTCCAGACAATTTACACAGACGACCGTATCTGCCTGCACATTTGGAAAATCGCCTTGATTATATTCTTCTATGACCGCGGCATTTCCGCTGTTTACATAATCGACGCCCCAATATTCCACCGCCGCGTTCATCAAAAGCTCATTGCTTTCTTTTGTTCCGCTGCCCAGATCCAAAATAGAAAAACTCTCTTTTGAAATCAAAGGAAGTATCTGTCGTACTGTTTTTATAATACATGCATCTTTCATCCTTATAACTCCTTCGCTTCATCTGTAACCAGAATACTCTATTTGATTTCCGATTACAAGCTTTATCCGGGAAAAGTATTTGTATCGCTTCCCTCTTCCAATTTCATGCATCAAAAAAACGGGAGTGCATCTGGCATGCTCCCGCTTTTTTCTGTCTATAATACTTTGGAAAGAAAATCCTGTAACCTTGGGTTTTTGGGATTTGTAAAAAATTCTCCTGGCGTATTTTCTTCCATGATAATGCCTTCGTCTACAAATAACACTTTGCTGCCGACTTCTCTGGCAAATCCCATCTCATGCGTAACAACCACCATCGTCATCCCGCTCTCTGCCAGTTCTTTCATTACGTCTAACACTTCGCCGACCATCTCAGGATCAAGCGCCGATGTCGGCTCGTCAAACAGCATAACTTTCGGGTTCATCGCAAGAGAGCGGACAATAGCGATTCTCTGTCTCTGTCCGCCGGAAAGCTGAGACGGATATGCATCAGCTTTTTCCGTTAAATTTACTCTCTTTAAAAGATTCAGCGCCGTTTCATCAGCCTCTTCCTGGCTCATTAGCTTTAATTTCACAGGCGCTAACGTAATATTTCCCATGATCGTAAGGTTATTGAACAGATTAAAATTCTGAAACACCATTCCCATATGTTCCCGGACTTTGTTAATATTCGTCTTCAGGTCCGTAATCAGCTGACCGTCAAACCAGATTTCACCGCTCGTAGGCTGCTCTAACAGGTTCATACAGCGCAAAAATGTACTTTTTCCGGATCCTGAAGGACCGACAATAACGATCTTTTCCCCTTTTTCCACATGGTAATCGATGCCCTTTAACACCTCGATTTTACCAAACGATTTATGTAGTTGTTTAACGGTGATCACCTTTGCGCAGCCTCCTCTCCAATTTCTCGATCAACTTGCTGAGTATCTTTATAATGATAAAATAGATCACGGCTGCGCCGATCAATGGCATAAACGCCTCGAATGTCCGGGAAGAAACCTGACTTGCCGTTCTGGTTAGATCCGATAAACTGACATACCCCACAATCGCAGTCTCTTTCAGAAGTACAATAAATTCATTGCCGATCGGCGGCAGTACATTTTTGATCGCCTGCGGCAGAATAATATAGCGCATGGTTTGTCCTTTTGACAGTCCAAGCGAGCGCCCAGCTTCCATCTGTCCATGATCCACTGCCTGAATCCCCGCACGCATGATCTCGGATACATAGGCCCCGCTGTTGATACCGAATGTAAGCACTGCGATCAAAACGCCGTTTTTACTGCCTTTCATCACGACAAACCACATAATTAAAAGCTGCAGTACCGAAGGCGTTCCGCGGATAATATCAATGTAAATCTGAGCGATTACGGAAAATACGGAACGCTTTCCGTCCTTTTTTACAGACAGCTTCATCAATGCCACAATCGTTCCGATCGCTACGCCTAAGATCGCGGCAAACAGCGATACCTGCAGCGTTACACCAAGGCCGTTTACATAGAGCTTCCAGCGGTCTCCCTCTAAAAAAGCAATCTGAAATTTATTTGCTATTTCCGCAAACCATTCATTCATCCTGTTCTCCAATTCCGGCTGCCTTATCTATGCAGCACGGCATACAGGCAGCCTTTGGGCTTAATTTTCGATATATTGAGATACTAATTCGTCAAATGTTCCATCTTCTTTGAGTTCTGCAAGCGCATCGTTTACCGATTTTGCCAGCTCCTCGTCTCCCTTTGGAAGCGCAATTGCATAATATTCTTTTTCAAAGCCAAATTCGGGGCTTTCACCGTCATAAAGCTTTACTTCATCCTTAAACTGCTCGCCGAATACCTTCGCCGGATTTTTGTCAATAATCACGGCGTCTACTCTTCCGTTTCTCAAATCGTTGACTGCGTCTACCGCTTTGTTATACTGCGCCGCCGTCGCGTCTTTGATATCCTCTACGATGAAATCGCCTGTCGTGCCAAGCTGTACGCCGATATTCTTTCCTTCCAAATCTGCTGCAGAAGCAATTTCTGAATCTGCCGGTACAATCACATACTGTACGGCTTCGTAATACTCGTCGGAAAAATCAACCATATTTTTACGCTCGTCCGTAATCGTCATGCCGGCAATCGCTACGTCGATCTTGCTTCCGATCGAAGCTACCAAAGAATCAAATTCCATGTTTTCTACGGTTACTTCCACGCCGATTTTCTCGCCGATTGCTTTGATAAGCGCCATATCGAAACCGTCCGGTTCCCCGTCGTCTCCTACATATTCAAACGGAGGAAATTCTGCGTTTGTACCTACATTTAAAACGCCGTCAGAAAGAGGTCCTTCTCCTTCCGAATTATCCTGTGCACTTTTTTCTGTGTCTGCTGCTGCATCCGCTGCATTTCCTGCTGCATCGCCGGATTCCGCCGTCTTGTCTTTCCCGTCAGATCCGCATCCTGCGAATGTCACGGTCATCGTCATTGCCAATAAAACTGCCGCTACTGTTTTTTTCATATTCTATTTTCCTCTCTTTCCTAACAAATCTTTTATATTGTAACATCTTTATTCATAAATACAAGTATAAAAATGAAAATCATGCAAGATTTCCAGAAAAAACAGGCTTTCTATGCAAAAATATACATAAAAAACCTGTAAACTTCCATCCTGTATGCAGCGCCCCTGTATTTTTTATCAAGACGCTTCTGTCAATTCATATATTTCAGGATCGTATCCCAGATGCGACTCTGCTCCAATCCCAGCTTCCAAAACGCCATGCCCGCCAGTTTGCTTTCTGACGCTGCTTTTAAACGAAGTTCCATAGATTCCGCATCTTCCAGCCAAACTTTATAGGTTTCCCCTCCGTTTACATATTCCGCATAATACTGACCGTCTTCTTCAGACCAGGAAGCTTCTGCTCCGTTTTCGGAAACCATATTCCAGGATTCTTCCATGCTGGATGCCTGAGACGTAAGCTCATACGGCACGTAATCTTCCGCTGCCGCCTCTACATCATCCGATGCCGCTTTCGGCGTTTCTTTCCAGATTCTTGTAAAAAACGGAGCTGCCAGAATCGTCTGTTCTGCCGGAACTTCTTTTAACGTATTTTTGATGCCGTCTCTGACAAATCCAATAGAAGCAACGGATCCTTCGTCCGAACCCGCATAATGCTCGTCATATCCCATAATAATCACATAATCCGCAAAGTTTGCCTGCTCGCTTCTGTTGTAAAAAGCCGTGTACTCGGTCGGTACATAGTTGTCTACCGACAATATGATTCCGTTATTCTCACATTTTAATGATAATTCCCGGATAAACTGAATATAACCTTCTCCTGCCTCTGTTTCAATCGCTTCAAAGTCTACGTTAATACCGTCAAAATCATATTGTATCGCAGCGGCAATCAGCTGATTGACCATATTTGTCCGTTTGGAAGTATGCGTTAGTACATCTGTCGTATCTACTTCTTTATTTTCCAGATTGCTGACTAACGCCCATACCTCAACTCCCTGGCTGTGGCAGTAATCCACATATTCTTTGCTGGCAAGGTTCATCAGTCCCCCCTCGTTATCGTTTAAATAAAACCAGGTGGGAGATATAACGTTTAAACCTTTTGTTTTGGAAATCACGTCCGATACCGTACGATTGGCATCTTTTGTCGTGACCTGATGCCAGCCCATATTGATCTTTTCCTCCTTTAAAATATGAGAAAATTCTTCTTTTTCAAAACTGTGTTTATATTTCTTTTGTTCTGCTTCTCCAAGTTTTTTGGTTCGGGCATAACCGATAATGCCGGTTTCTGTGGCAACCTTATGCCAATCCTCCCCTTCCTCCAGTAAAATCAGGTTTTCTTCGCTTTCTACCTGGGTAAGGATCGGGCTTTTGATGCCGCCTTTCACACGGATCTGCGTATCTTTTTTTACCGGAATCACAGAAGCGTCCGACCAGTCGCTTGTAACGACAATTCGATCGGGGTCTTCATAAAAACGGTAATCCATATCGGTAAATTTTTTTACATATTCCAATGCAATGTAAGCAGTTTCCCCATCTGCAAACACAATCGTATATTTTTCACTCTTTTTTTCTTTTGTAATGTAATACTCTTTACCGGAAGCTGCCGCTGAGATCACATCCGAAGGCGTCGTATACAATAACAAGTTTTCATTGGTATCCCAGTAAAAACGGCTGTTAAAGACCTCTCTTAAAGTATCGTAATCTACATACAGCATCCCGTCTTTGATCACAGCCTGCTGCGGTATGATCTCATGATTCAGTACAATCGCCGCAGAGGATTGTTCCTTTACGCCGAAATATTCATATAAATCCATTTCCTCTTTTGTCGGTGTATATTTCTGAATGATCTTACCTATGATAAGAACCAATATTATGATCACAATCACTGCTGCAGCTAAAATTACCGACTGCTTCACGCGCCTTTTGTCCATCCGTCTGTTCCTCCTTAGAATACGTACCTGTCTGTATCATACCTGTTTCTTTGGATATCAAATTATCATCCTTTTCAAAGATTATACCATATTGACGGACAGATTCAAATACAGAAAACATCGGATTTGGTTTGAGTAACACAGTAAATCCCAATTTTTGATTATTCAATACATTTTAAATTATCCGGACATATAATAATTTGTCCGACATTCTTTATTACAGGAGTCTGGCACAAATAAAAACAGCAAGAGGATTCTTTTCGAATTCCATCTTGCTGTTTTCTCTTATTTCAACCGAACATTTAAACCGGAGGTAGAACAATATCCCTGATATTCTTCACTGTAATAATAAATCCCTATTGAAACCCGATATAAGTTTCCTTTCCATTGACTCAGATTTAAGTTGTCAAAAGAAAATTTTCCGTCTGCATCTGCATTGACGTACTAGCTGATTGTGGCTGATATCCAATACGGATAATTTTTGGAGCGACGTCAGAACATAAATACGCGATAACTGATTTCCGGACAGATTCAAATACTCCAGCTTTCGAAACTTTAACACAAAGCTGTAGTCTTTCAGCTGATTAAACGATACGTCCAGATTCTTCAGGTTCTTTAATTTAGCAATTCCTTTTATATCTGTCAGGTGATTGGAAGCTGCATTCAGCGTTTCTAATTTCTTTAAATCCTTTATTGCCGTGATATTTGAAAGCTCATTGTGTTTTGCATTCAATATTTTTAATTTCTTTAACGGTTTTAAGTCTTTCAGTTCATTATCTGATGCATTCAGTTTTTTCAGCTGGGAAAGCTTTTCCACCCCCCCTTTTAAATTTTTAAGTTTATTTCCCGAAACGTCCAGTTTTTCTAAATTGCTTAAATAATAAATCCCTTTTAATGATTTTATGCTTTTATTGTTTACGTCAAAAAACCGAATAGTCTCCGCTTCCTGTTTGGTAATTTTCATTTTTGTCATATTATTCAAACCTCCCTAAAATAAAAACAATTTTTATTGCATTTGTAA
>OFHN01001889.1_pt1 | contig 13484 bp, 11 predicted proteins | sample 1521321 | NCBI WGS metagenome assembly OFHN01 (sample SAMEA3504130, study PRJEB24116) | mouse gut metagenome | biome: mouse gut; feature: mouse-associated habitat; material: faeces | place: Denmark | collected 2011
CAAATCCACCCTTCCGGTATATTGTAACAGTAGCGTTTTAACGCATAATAGTACAACAGAAAAAATGCTTCAAAAAATACAAAGGAGGTAATTCCTATGGAATTAAAAATCAACAGCGCAATTAAATCACAGACAAAAGTCAGCTATGCCATCGAATCCGCCGGTCCCCTGCCCTATGACATCGACTGCGGAGAGGGCATCAATATCGTTATGATTCCTCCCGAGGCAAAAAAAGCCTTCGATGGGCTGACATTTGAAATGCTGCGCGCTTACCCCCATTCCGTCGGCATAAAAGACAGCATCATCGACTACTGGAAGGATTACACAGCCTTAAACTACAAACAGATTGTACTTTGTGACGGCTCTATTTCCGGTCTTTATCTTATCAACCGTCTGTTTTTGGAACCCGGCGACAGGGTGCTCGGCTATGTACCGCAGTTCTCGGAGTATGAAACGGACGTAAAAATGTATGGCTGTGCATTTGACGGCGTCCCCCTCAAAGCAGAAAATAATTATAAATTTTCGCCGGCAGACGTGCTTGCCGCACTCAAGCCAGAGCATAAACTGATTTATCTGGATAACCCCAATAATCCCACAGGGCAGGTGATTCCTCTGGCGGAAATTGAAACCATACTACAGGCTGCACAAAAGCAGGGAACAGCCGTTATCGTAGACGAAGCCTACGGCGATTATATGCCCCGCCAAAACGCCGCCGCAAACCTGTTCGCGAAATATGACAACCTGATTATTGTCAAGACCTTTTCCAAAGGCTTTGGGCTTGCGGGGCTCCGCGCCGGGTATCTTCTCCTGCCGGAACAGCTTACGCCATACATGGGCAACATCACAAATCCTTACTGTATGTCGGAAATCTCCCGCAGCATTGCCGCAAAAACCATCCGCGACGCGGCATTTTTGCAGGAGCTTCGGGAAAAAACAGCCGCGCTCAAGCATATGCTTCTGACGCATCCCTGGAAACACATTTCCATTGCGGAAACAGCAGAATGCACATCTATCTGCCTGCTGACGCACAGCAATCCCGCAGTGGATTTAGCCGGGGAATTTGCAAAACGCCGCATTCTGGTAATCTCCGGAAGCGATTTTTATACTATCAGCAAAAATTCCGCGCGTTTCCGTATTCCTTCGGAAGATGATATGCAGAAAGTGCTCACCGCGCTGGAAGAAATCGATGCTATGGACTGACCGACGCAAAATAAGGCATAAAAAACCGGAGAAACTCTCTGTAAATGGGTTTCTCCGGCTTTTATTTTCCTATTCTACTTCAAATTCGCCGTACAAAACATAGTATGTACTGGTACTATACTCCGGTTTAGAATCCGCCCCCGCAAAATAAAAGGCCATATTTCCCCATTGTGTAGAGTATATGATTTCAAGAGAAGACCACAATTTCCACAAATCGTCTGGCGTCTTTCCTTTTTGGTATTCCGCAATATCTTCCTGCAATAATTTTTTCATATCCTCCATTGTATATACCCCATGTGTCTCCCATAAATATTTCCGCAGGGATTCCTCCGACATTGCGCCTTCATATCTGAAGAAAAACGGGATTCCAATGCGGTATTTTCCAGCAGGCAAAGAACAATACAGCCTTCTGCTATAAGTCCATTTCCCGTCTAACAAACCCTCCCACAAACCGCTCATACTATATCCTATCCCGTCAATGTACTTTGGTTCCGCCTCCCGCATGCGTTCCCAGCCTTCCGCGGTCATACGTTCCACTAAAAAGTCATCTCCATAATCAAATGTTTGCGGCTCCCTGTTCCATATCGTTCCCGTCACGCGCTGTTCTTCCTTATCATACACAACGTCCAGCGTAACCCTCGGCATAACCGGACGCTCCACAGAAAAGGTTTCTGCACCGTCCATCCTGCTCCATTTCACCGTATAGCCCAGCGCATTTGCAATTGTCCTTGCGGGCAGATAAATTTCCCCGTCCTTCCTGAGCACCTTCCCCGCAATCGGAATTTTTCGACCCAAATGGTCATACAACACCACATCTTCAACCAGTGTCGCCGTCTGCTCATTTTCCAGAACGACAGGTCCCTCCTTCAAGCGGTAACCGAATGCAGTTACGCTGCCATCCTGCCGCAGTTCGCTTTCCGTCAGTTCCGCCAAATCCTGTATGGACATCATCAGCGTCCCGTCCTGCCGGAGTATGCCCTGCGAAAGCCGCACTTCTTCCCCATTCCGCAATATCCTGATGCTTTCCGCACCAAATGCAGGGACACACCACCATGTCATTGCCAACATCGCCAATAGAACAAACCGCTTCATACCCATTCCCCCTTTTCTTTCAGATTACCATATTCTTACATTGTCTTTCCGAAAAATTCCTTACGTTTTTCTTACAAAATCCTTACAAATCCCCATTCTGTACGCGTTTGCAAAAAAAACCGAAAAATCCATATGATTTTTCTTGCAAACCCGCCTGTTTTCTGCTAAAATATCTTTGTTATGTCACATAGGCAAGCTAAGGAGGTGCAAAAAATGGCTAGATGTGAAATTTGCGAGAAGGGCCAGATTAGAGGCCATAGAATTAGTATTAACCGTAGTCAGGTTAGTAGACGTGCGAATAGAAAATGGAAACCCAACGTAAAGAAAATCAAAATCGTTGAAGACAACGGCAGTGTAAAATCTATTTACGTTTGCACAAGATGTATGCGTTCCAACAAGGTTACGCGCGCAATCTGATTTCCACAGAACAAAAGCCATTCTCCTTATTTATTAAGGAAGAACGGCTTTTTCTTTTTCAAAATCTTTTACTTTTGCTGACAAGCCATATCCCGCAGCCCAGCAAAAGTCCGCCGATAAGAAAAACGCACCGGGGCAGCAGGCACGCCAAAAGCATACCCAGCCCCAGCGCGGCCATTACCACGCCGCACAGCCATTTCAGCGGCGCGCCGTTGCATCTTCTGCGCATCCCGCCACCCCCTTTCTTATTCCTATGCCGGAAATGCAGGGAATGTGCGGGATTTTTTCATTCAGGTCCGTTCCATTCTGCTATTTAATCTCTGGAACGTATCACGAAAAGATATCCGTCCCGAATATCAATTTCCGCGCGTTCCTCCGCAAGCACGTTGCTTACGGCAATATAATCATCGTCCAGCGCAAGATCAAAATCCGTCAACGGGTAGGAAAAGCCCTTCAGCGTGATGCCCCTGACCTCCATGGAAAGCGGTATAGTGGATACAATATCCCCCACCTTTCCGCAAACCGTCAGGTGCTTATCTATGACCTCCACGCAGTTTTTTTCGTCCACAAGCCTTGCCCGCACACCTTTTTTCAGCAGGGAAAGCAGATAGTGCGCATTGGCAAGCGTATGGTCAAACCTGTCGCCGATGCCGCCGAACAGTACCAGCTCATTCGCGCCCAACTCCAGCGCAAGCAGAACGCCCAGCTCCATATCTGTCTCATTTTTCCGTGCCGGGAACTGCCGCACAGGAATCCCCTGCCCTTTATAATAGTCCCAGACCTCCGGTGAAACGGAATCAAAATCTCCCACAATATAATCGGGGCGTATCCCCAGCGCTTTCGCATGGCGCAGGCCGCTGTCACAGCAAATCACAACGCCGGCCCCATCCATATATGCTTTACAAAAGGAATAATCCCAGATTTCCGCTCCGGCAAAAACCAACGCTTTCATATCACTCGTACTCCTTGAATATTTCTAAAAACTTTCCCGCAGCCCCCGCAATATCTGCCTTGCCCAGCACAGCCGAACCCGCGACAATGATATTCGCGCCTGCGTCCAGAGATGTCCGCACATTTTCCAGCGTAACGCCGCCGTCCACCTCGATATCATACGTAAACCCAAGTTCCTTTTTCCATTCCGCAAGGCGGCGGATTTTTTCTACCTGCTCCGGCATGAATTTCTGCCCTGCAAAACCCGGTTCCACCGTCATCACCAGCACCATATCCACATCCGGCAAATATGGCTTTATTGTTTCCACAGGCGTACCGGGTTTTATGGTAATGCCCGCTTTTGCGCCTGTTTTTTTTATTTTTGCAAGCACAGCCGCCGGATCCCTCGTCGCCTCCACATGGAAATTAACAATATCCGCGCCCGCCTTCGCAAACTCCTCTGCATACCGTTCCGGCTCTGTAATCATCAGATGCACGTCAAACACCATTTTGCTTGCCTTGCGAATGCTCTGGATGACAGGCATGCCAAAGGAAATATTCGGCACAAATATCCCATCCATCACGTCCAGATGCAGGTAAGGCACGCCAGCCTCCTCCAGCAGGGAAAGCTGTTCGCCCACGCGCGTAAAATCTGCCGAAAGCAGCGACGGGGAAAGAAAAATGTTCATGTTATCTTCTCCTCTCTTCTTCCTTCCGTTCTTCATAAAACGTTTTATATCTTTCGTACCGCCGTTCGGAAACGGCTCTGCCGATTTCCTCCTTGACGGCACATTCCGGTTCATTGATATGCATACAGCCGGTATAGCGGCATTGATTCAAAAACGGACGGAATTCCCGAAAATAGGCCTGTAATATCTCCGATGGAATATGACTCAGCAAAAGGGAGGTAAACCCCGGGGAATCTACGATATAGCTTTTTTCCGAAACCTGTATCAGCTCCGCATGACGCGTCGTATGCCTGCCGCGCTGAATTTTCCGGCTGACCTCTCCGGTATTCAATTCCAGCCCCGGAAAAGCGGTATTAATCAGGCTGCTTTTGCCCACGCCTGAAGGTCCCGCAAAAACAGAAATTTTGTTTTCCAGCGCGTGCCGCAGTTGCTCAATGCCAATTCCCTTCTGCGCGCTGGCGCAGATAACGGGATACCCTGCGTGGCGGTAAAGTTCCGCTGCCGCAAGGTAATCCTCGTTTTTATCCTTGTCAATTTTATTTATGACAATCAGGATTTCCAGTTCCTGCTCCTCTGCAAGCAGCAGAAAGCGGTCAAGCAGGTCCAGATTCATATTCGGGCTTTTCGCGGCAAATACAATCACCGCCTGATCCACGTTGGATACCCGCGGGCGTATCAACTCGTTGCGCCGGGGCAGAATTTCATCCAGGCTGCCTTTTTTTCCGGCTTCGTCCAATATGGAAATCCGCACAGCGTCCCCCACAGTCGGGCGGATCCCCTCTTTGCGGAAAATCCCCCTTGCGCGGCATTCATAAACTCCCTGCTCCGTATCAATATAGTAGAACCCGCCGATTCCTTTTACGATAACGCCTTCCAGCATTCCATCGCCTCACCTTATTCTGAGAAATTCACACTTTGTGTCCATTGTTCCACACTGTCAACATAGCACGTCACCGTGCCGCTGCCGCGTCCCGTTACGGCAACGCTGTACGGGAAATCTTCCGTATCGCGGTATTCATCTACAACAGGGAACGCCCCGTCCGCGTCATTTTTCACCACACGCACATAATGCGAACCGCCGCCCGCAGGAGCGCTGATGGTAAAATATTTCGTCCCTTCCGTCATGCTGCCGGAATTATCCGGCACTGTCTGTGTCGTCGGCTCCGGCGTCTGGGGGTTCTGCTGAGGCGGCTCCGGCTCATTCGTCTGCGGCGGGCCGCTGCTCACTACAAGGTTTACCACGCTGCCGCTCGGCACCTGCTGATTTGCGGAAATGGTCTGCGTAATGACTCTGCCCTTTTCTACCGTCGTGCTTTCCGTATGGGAAACAGTGCCGACAACAAGCCCGACTGCCTCCAAATCCTGCCTTGCTTTTTCCTCTGTCGCATTTACAACGTTCGGCACAGCAACATCGCCGCCCTCTTTGCCCTTGCTGATTGTCAAAACAATCCGGCTCTTGGCGTTGATGGTTTCTCCCTCCGCAGGACTCTGCCCGATAACCTTTTTGACCTCTATTTCCTCATCATATTCATATTCTATACTGGGATTTGTCCCCACAAGGTTTACAATTTTTTCTGTTGCTTCTTCCTCTGTCAGTTCTTTCATATCCGGCATTTTCTCCGAAGTCAGTCCAGTGCTGATTTTAATGCCGATTTTCCCGTTAACAGGCACTTTTGTGCCTTCCACTGCGGATTGATAGCAGATTTCGCCTGTATCGTAATACTTGCTTTGTTCCTGCCCCTCCTCTACCAGTTCAATTCCCAGAGCCTCCGCTTCTTTTGTCGCGGCAGAAAGCGTTTTGCCCAGCAGGGACGGCATTTCGACCTCCTCGTCCGAAGCAGCAAAGCCGCCAAAGCCCCAGCCGCCGCTGAGTGCGCGCATACCCACAAGGGAAATCACACCAATCAGCACCAACGCAGTGATAACAGCCGCAATAATGACCTTTTTCTCTGCACGGCGATCGGATTCGCTGTCATAATCCTCCTCCAGGCGTGGATTTTTGCGCACCTTTTCCGGACGTTTGCTTGCGCGCAAAGGCTCAGCCTCCATATATTCCCGTTCATACTCGTCCTCTTTTGCCAGACGCAGCTTTTTGCCATATTTCTCAAAGCTGACAAGCGGCACGTCAAGCTCCCTCGGCTCTTCTGCCTGCTCCTGCCACTTATGCGTGCGGATATATTCCAGTTCTTTCTGGTCTGCCGGCTTCGTCTGTTCCACAGCCTCCACCAGCCGTACCGCCTGCGCGCGCCCGTCCTCGGCTTTTCCCTTTGCTGCCTGTGCCGCGCGGAGCTGTGCCGCCGCTTCTGCCCGCTTGGACATCCGGATTCCTGCACCGTTCGGACGCCGCCTGTACCTGCCGCATCGCCTGTGCCCGATGTAACATATGCGCCTGACGCACTGCCTGTGCCTGATGCACTGCTTGTGCCCGACACATTGTTTATGCCTGAAGCACTGTTTGCTGTGCCGTTCGCATCTGCCATAACTTCGGCACTCGCCGCCGCTGTACCAGCCCCACCGTTACCATCTGTACCAGATGCGCGGTTTGCATTCCGCCGTCCGGTATTCGACATACGCTGTGCAGTCGAAGACCCACGCCGCATCATAACGGAATCCTCCGGAACTTCCGTCCACTGCGCCTGTTTTTTCTGCGGGCCGTCCTCCATCAAAGGAGGAATTGCCACGCCTGTCAGCTCTGCCCTTGCGCGGATCAGGTCCGCCAAAAGCTGTTCAATGCTGGCATATCGTTCATCTGCCTTTTTCATAGTCGCCTTATGAATGATTCCCTCCAGAGAAGGGCTGCAGTTCGGGTTATACTGCCGGATATCCGGCAACTCCTCATTGATATGCTTCAACGCGATAGAAACGGAATTATTCCCCTGAAACGGCAGCCTGCCTGTAATCATTTCAAACATCGTAATGCCGAGGGAATAGATATCGCTTTTTTCGTCCACATAACCGCCCCGCGCCTGTTCCGGCGAAAAATAATGGACAGAGCCCGCGGCATTTGCCGTTGTCGTCATGGTTGTCGCGGTCGCGGCTCTTGCAATGCCGAAATCCGTTACTTTTACCACGCCATCTGTCCCCACAAGGATATTCTGGGGCTTGATATCCCTATGTACAATATGCCCTTTATGCGCCTGCGAAAGCGCGGACGCAACCTGTATTGCCACATTGATGGTAGAGCGGGAGTCAAACGGAGCTTTTTCCTTTATCGCCTTTTTCAGCGTATCCCCATGAATATATTCCATAACAATAAAGTTTATATCATCGTCCGCCCCAACATCATATACCCGCACGATATTTGGGTGGGAAAGCTTTGCCGCTGAACGCGCCTCCGAACGGAACCGCTCAATAAATTCATCATCGCCAATATATTCTTCACGAAGCACCTTTACCGTCACATAGCGCTCCAGCTCCCTGTCCCTTCCCCGATACACCACAGCCATGCCGCCGGAGCCAATCTTCTCCACAATCTCGTATCTGCCCCGCAGGACAGTACCCGGATTCAGTAACATTTATTATAACCTCCTAAATCTCCACCAAAATCAGAGAAATATTATCGTATCCGCCGTGCTTATTTGCCTCATCGACCAAAACTGCGGCTTTCCGTTCCACAGAACAGCGTTTATCCAGTATTCTTGCGATTTCATCATCCCGCAGCATACCGGAAAGCCCGTCTGTACAAAGCAGGAGCATGTCGCCCTTTTTCACCTGACGTATCATCGTATCTGTTTCCACGCTGTCCCGTATGCCAACTGCGCGCGTAATAACATTGCGTTTCGGATGCTCCGCTGCTTCTTCCTTCGTAATCGAACCCATCTTTACCAGTTCCATCACATAGGAATGGTCAGTTGTCAGGGGTTTCAGCATTTTTTTTCGGTATAAATATGCCCTGCTGTCACCCACATGGACAACAAACAGCTTTTCTTCCCGAATTACCGCTGCCACAAGCGTCGTGCCCATTTCAGCAAATTCCCTCGCGGAATTGGATTTCCTGTAAACCGCCTCATTTGCCGCGGCAACTGCGCCCGTCATCAGGTCCAGTGTTTCCTCGCTCCCGGCATGTTCCTTTTCCTGCCGGAGGTATTCCAGAAATGTTTCAATCGCACTGCTGCTGGCAACCTCACCCGCATTGCAGCCGCCCATGCCGTCCGCAACGACATAGATGTTATGCACAGGGTCATCACCTGCTGTAATATGGTATGCGTCTTCGTTATTTTTGCGGCATCTGCCGATGTCGCTGATTCCAACCGCTTTCAAAACTGCTCCACCTCCTTTAGAAAGAGCCTGAAAACCGCAGGACGCTGTCCCGCACCCTGCAAGGGCTTTCCGCCCTTGCCCCGTTTGCCAGCCGCATTCCATGCGGCTGGATTTTAACTGTTTCATATTTTTGTTTTTCAAATATATATTCTGCTTTTCTTGTGTTTCCTTCCCCGCACAAAGTGTGGGGAACAGAAATTTTTGCCCCGCTTTTTCCAAAAAGCGGGCGGGGGTTTGGGGCGGTGCCCCAAGGGTTTCATTTCTTCAAATACCCGCGCCGCAGCTGCCCGCACGCCGCATCAATGTCGCTGCCGAGCCGCCGCCGTACTGTCGTTTCCACGCTGTTGTCCTGCAATATCGCCGCGAACCGCCGCACCCGCTCATCTGAGCTTTTCACAAACGCACGCTCCTTCACATCATTCACAGGTATCAGATTCACATGGCACAGCATATGCCGTAGCCGTCCCGCCAGTTCCCGCGCGCATGCGTCGCTGTCATTCACGCCCTGCATCATGGCATATTCAAACGTAATCCGCCGCTTTGTTTTCTCCGCATACGCACGGCAGGCTGAAAGCAGCGTGTCCATTGGATTTGCCCTGGAAATCGGCATGATACTGTTCCGTATCCCATCATTCGGCGCATGCAGCGATACCGCCAGAGTAATTTGCAGATTTTCCTCCGCCAGTTCATAAATTTTATCAATCAGCCCACAAGTGGAAAGCGTGATATGCCGCTGTCCCATATTCTGCCCTTTCCGGTCGTTAATCAGCCGCAGAAATTTCAGCACATTTTCATAATTATCCAAAGGCTCGCCGCTTCCCATCAGCACAACGCCGCTGACGCGTTCGCCGCAGTCCTTTTGTATTTCGTATACCTGCGAAAGCATCTCCCCAGCCGCTAAGCTCCGCTCCACACCGTCCAGCGTAGAGGCGCAGAATTGGCAGCCCATACGGCAGCCTGCCTGTGTGGAAATACAGACTGTATTTCCATATTCATACTTCATCAGTACGCTTTCTATGACAGAGCCGTTTTCCAGCGCAAATAAATATTTCCGCGTACCGTCCTTCTGCGAAACCAGCTTCCGCACCACTTCCGTCCGCGGGAGTTTTGCCGTACTTTCCAGCTTCTCCCGAAGCGTTTTGGGAAGGTTTGTCATTTCCGCAAAATCCGCGGCATGCTTTCCGTGTATCCATTCAAAAAGCTGCTTTGCCCTGAATCCGGGTTCCCCCATCTCTATAATAAACTGTTCCAGCTCAGCACTGTCCATTGACCTGAGGTCCGTTTTTGCCATGTTATCCCTTCCTTGCCATACGCGCGATGAAAAAGCCGTCCGTTCCCGTCCTGTGCGGCAGGAGCGTTACAAAGCCTTTCCCTGCCGTTTCCATAGCCCAGTCCCATTCTTTGGGCAGGAACGGCGTAATGTCCTCTGCTTCAAACGCGGGGTGTTCCGCAAGAAACCACTCCACATTTTTCTCATTTTCCTTGCGGCTCAGCGTACAGGTACAGTATACCAGCACACCGCCCGGACGCACAAGATTTCCGGCATTTTCCAATATTTTCCGCTGTATCTCTATCAGGCTGTCGATTTCGCTGCCCGTTTTTTTCAGACGGATATCCGGCTTTTTCCGCATCAGCCCCAGACCGGAACAGGGCACATCCGCCAGCACACGGTCAAACAGCCCTGAAACCTCATCCGGCTCCATGCCGTCCCTCTGCGCACACTCCATGCAGGAAATCCCCAGCCGCGCGGCAGTTTCCTTCATCAGTTCTATTTTATGAACATGTATATCCCGCGATACGATTTGCCCTTCATTTTCCATTTTTTCCGCTGCCGTAAAACTCTTTCCACCCGGCGCGGCGCAGATATCCAATACGCGCTCCCCTTTCTGCGGGTCTAAGACATTGACCGCAAGCTGAGAGCTTTCATCCTGAATATGGAACAGCCCTTCCTGAAACGCCGTTAACTTCGTCAAATCTGCTGTTTTCGCAAGATGCAGGGCATTTTCGCAGATACTTCCCTGTGCGGTCTTAACGCCGCTTTCCTCAAGCAGCTTCCGCAGATTGTCCGGTGTGGTTTTCAATGTATTCACCCGTACCGACACATCGGGCGGCTGGTTATTTTCGGCACAGAGCCGTTCTGTTTCCACAATACCATAATACGCTGCCCACATTTTCACCAGCCAGAGCGGATGTGAATAGCGCACAGAAATCCATTCCGCAGTCCCCGCCTCCGGCAGAGGCGTACTTTCCCAATCCCGCGCCAGCCGCCGCAGAAGCCCGTTTACAAAGCCTTTCAGCGCGCGGTAGCCGCGTGCCTCCGCCAGCTTGACCGCCTCGTTGCAGGCAGCAGAATCCGGAACCTGCATAAATATCAGCTGATATGCCGCCGTACGCACAACCGCCGCCAGCCACGGCTTCATTTTTTCCACAGGAATACTGGAAAATGCGTTCAGCAGATAATCAAGATAAATCAGGCTGCGCAGCGTGCCGTTTACCGTTTCCGTCACAAACGCGCGTTCCTGGCGTGTCATCGCGCCATTCCTCCGCAATATCCGGCGCAGCGCGACATTGCTGTACGCGCCCGCTGTCATGATTTCCATCAACGCCTCCGCCGCCACTTCCCTTGGATTGCTCCGCTGCATCTCCGTGCCCTCCTTCCATAATCCACTAATCTTATTATTATACGGGATTTTGCGACAATCTTCAAGAATTTTTCGTTCAGACATCATAAATAAATCATTTCCTGCCCGAATTTTGAATCAGTTGACACCTGACGCATTGGGTGATATGGTAAAAGCGGCTCAGGCTCATTGCAACAGGTCTTTTCCGCGGAAGGAGTGAATGAAAAAATGGGATATGCAAAAGTCATCATAGGTCTTAGCCATCCGGAGGTCGATAAGTTGTTTGATTACAGAATACCGGCAGAGCTGGAGGCATCTGCACGTCCGGGCGTGCGGGTCATTGTCCCGTTTGGCGCACGCGGCACACGCACAGAAGGCTATATCATTTCCCTCTGCGAAACAACGGAACTGCCGGAGGGCAGGCTCAAGGACATCCGCGAAATACTGGACAGCGGGAAGCCTGTTTTTACGCCGGAGCTGCTCGCCCTTGCGGAATGGCTCAGGGAACGCTGTTTCTGTACGCTCAATCAATGCCTGCAAATCATGCTGCCGCCGGGCATCCGCACCAAAAGCGTCTGGCTCGTTTCCCTGAAAGAAGGTGCGGACGAATCCGGACTGACCGAACGGGAATGTACATTTATGGAACTTCTGCGGGAGCGCGGCACGCTTGCCCTGTCAGAAATCGAACCGGAATCAGGCGCAAAGGCACAGGAAATTGCCCGCTCTCTGGAAAAAAAAGGGCTGATTACGCTGCGGCAGAGTTTACGCCGAAGCGACTATAAAATAGAAAAAAAATATTATTCCCTGAATATAGATTCCCCGCTTTTGGGGGAAATCCGCCAAAAAGCCCAAAAAGACCGCCGTCTGGAGGGACAGCGGCGGATTTTGGAACATTTGGCAAACGGACGCGAAGCCGCACCGGAGGAACTGCGGGAACTGGCAGGCGCATCCCCGCTGAAAACACTGCTTTCCAAAGGTGTGCTGCTGGAACGGCGTCAGGAGGAAAAGCGGCGTGTACTGCCGGAAAAACCGTATACCCGAACGGAAGCGTTTTCACCAACAAAAGAACAGGCGGCAGCACTTGCCGCCCTTCGGGAAGAAATGCAGCAGGAAAAAAAACGCCCCGTACTTCTGCATGGCGTGACGGGCAGCGGCAAAACAGAAATCTATCTGCAAATGATTGCAGATGTGCTGGAAATGGGGAAACAGGCTGTTGTACTTGTGCCGGAAATCGCACTGACCCCGCTGATTTTGGAACGGTTCCTTTCCCGTTTCGGAGAAAAGGTTTCCGTCACACACAGCCGCTTATCCACAGGCGAAAGGGTCGACCAATGGAAACGGGCGCGGGATGGGGAAATTTCTGTTATCATCGGCCCGCGCTCGGCCCTGTTCCTGCCTTTTGCGGACATAGGGGCAATCATCATAGACGAAGCACACGAAACCAGCTATTTTTCCGATGTAACGCCCAAATATGACGCAAGGGAAGCAGCAGAAAAGCTGGCGGAACTGCATGGCGCACTGCTTCTGATGGGAACAGCTACGCCGGATATTTCCGCGTATTATAAGGCAACACAGGGCGAATACCGCCTGCTGGAGCTGAAAGAACGGACAGGCGGCGGGAGCAGGCCGGAAATTTTTGTAACGGATATGCGGCAGGAGCTTGCGGAGGGCAACCGTTCCGTATTCGGGCGGCCTCTGCGGAAGGCTCTGGCGGAAACGCTGGAACGCGGGGAGCAGGCAATGCTTTTCCTGAACCGCCGGGGCTATGCTACATTTGTTTCCTGCCGCAGCTGCGGGCATGCCATGGTCTGCCCAGAATGCGACCTGCCCTATACGTACCACGCCACTGAAAACATACTGCTCTGCCACACATGCGGCAGACGGGAGGCCTCGCCCAGAGTCTGCCCGGAATGTGGCTCCGGCTATATCCGCCAGTTCGGGACAGGGACGGAAAAAATCGAGGAAGAAACACGCCGTTTCTTTCCAAATGCGCGGATATTGCGGATGGATTTGGACACAACAGCAAAAAAGCATAGCCACGAACGGATTCTGGCGGCTTTTTCGCAGAAAGAAGCGGATATTCTCATAGGTACACAGATGATTGCCAAGGGGCATGATTTTGCAAGTATTACACTTGTGGGAATTATGGCGGCAGATACCTCCCTGAACACAGACAGCTATACTGCGGCGGAAACGGGATTCCGGCTGATGCTTCAGGCGGCAGGACGCACAGGACGCGCCGGACTGCCGGGGCGGGTATATTTACAGACCTACC
>OFHN01001897.1_pt1 | contig 13453 bp, 9 predicted proteins | sample 1521321 | NCBI WGS metagenome assembly OFHN01 (sample SAMEA3504130, study PRJEB24116) | mouse gut metagenome | biome: mouse gut; feature: mouse-associated habitat; material: faeces | place: Denmark | collected 2011
ACAAGGAGTTCCTGGTTCGGGCGGTGGACACTCTGACATGGGGCGAAAACGCCGACGCGGCCATTTCAATGCCCAGCCGGTCTGGCTAATCGCTTCCTGTAAACCTGCATACAATAGACGCGCCGGATAAACACGGCGAGTTTAGAACCTAAAAAGGAGGTACAACACCCACATGAAGAGATTCACTAAATGGCTCTCTGGTATGATGACTGTTATCATGCTGCTTGGGATGCTCCGCTTTTGCGGTGGAATCCGGGGATAATCCTTCCAGCGGCGCAAAAACTGCCATTACGGTTACGGCAGAAGATGCCCGACAGCCCTCCAAGAAAATCCCCGGCTGCAGCTTCAAACTGGAGCGGGTAACTTCTGGCCGCTACGAGAGTTATGGAATTAAGCAGACCACCAGCCCCCAGGGTACCGTTACTTGGGGCGACCTGGAGCCCGGTTGGTACCGGATTACCCAGGTCGGCGTAGCTGAGGGTTATAAGACCAATAATGCTCCCATCGTGAACTGGTACGGCTCCGACAAGAGCATGCATGAGGTCACCTTCCAGAACTACGCACAGCGCAGCCTGACCATCAAGCGCATGACAAACGGCGTAAACCCAGTCAAGGATGCGAAATTTGAAGTGAAAGATACGAACGGCGGCATTATCGCCACCCTTACCACCGACTCTACCGGCACCGCGTATCTGCCCTTTATCGCTCCTGGCGACTATACCGTAACTGAGGTTTACCATCCCACTGGCGTTGACCCTGTGTCCGTTGGACGGAATCCGCAGGCTCTGCACGTCCAGCAGGCTGACAGCGGCGACTACATCCTGATGTTTGACTCCTCTGAGCAGCCCAACCTCATCATCCACTATGTGGAGCGGGAAACTCACAAGGGGATTCCCGGTGCCATTTTCTCTCTGTACAATGCGAATGGTGACCTGATTGCCTCTGAGCTCAAGACAGATGACAGCGGTATCGTTACCTATCCCAACTTGAAGGCTGGCACCTACACCCTGCGTCAGACCTTTGTTCCCGATGGATATGTGAAGAACCTGAATACTTCTGATTTCAAGGTCGAGGTTGGCAAGGATGGCGATATCATTCGCACCTTCTACGGCGACCGCCCGGGGACTGTGACAATTTTTGTCAAGGATTCTCAGACGGGTCTTCCTCTGGCCGGCGCTGATGTAAGTCTTTACTCTCAGGGCAACAAACTTGTCGCTGGGCCTCAGAAGACAAACGAAGAGGGGCGTGTGACCTTCGCCGGCCTTGAAAATGGCAACTACACCGCCGTTGTGAATGGTGCTCCTCGTGGCTATGTGATGGATTCCACCACAATGTCTATCACTGTTTCCGCAAATACGGATGTCATTGAGACTTTCACAGCCACGATTTCTGCCAGCCTCTGCATTTACCTTCAGGACGAGTCCGGCAACCCGCTGGTAGGCGACTTCACCGTCCGTCACCAGAATGGCACCAAGGTCGGCACCTACAAGACCGGAGTCAATGGTGAGGTTATTATTCCCAACCTGGACGATGGCTACTATGTTGTCGAGCAGAACACGGCCCCCGCCGGTTACGTCATGACCAATGCCACCCAGACCGTCCGCATTACGGCTGGCCGCATGGCGGAACTGACTTTCATCAATCGCGATAAGCCCTTTATCGTGGTCAACGGCTACATTTCCAAGACCACCATCGGCGTTCCCGCGGCTACTTATGAACTGCGTGACACCAACAACAATTTCATCATGTCTTCTTCTGCCGACGGCAACGGCCAGGTTATCTTTGAGAACCTGACTCCCGGCACTTACGTCATTAAGTGCGTAAACGTTCCCGACGGCTACACCCTGGTGACTGCCGCCCAGACCGTTGTCGTGACCAAGCAGAAGGCTGGTCAGGCCACGTTCTTCTTCGACCGCCATTCTTCCATCATTGTCAATGCTCTGGACAGCGTGACCGGCGACCCGCTGGTTGGCGCAATGTTCCAGGTCCGCAATGAGAACGGCGTCGTCATTGAGCTGATTACCACCGGACTGGACGGTGTGGCTCTGACAAAGACCCTGACCCCCGGTAAGTACATTGTTCAGGAGTATTACGCTCCTGAGGGCTATGTTGCCGATACTAACTTCCAGACCGTCATGGTGGAGAACAACAAGACTTCCGTCATGACCTTTACCCAGAGCAAGAAGCCCGTCATCGTTATTTACGCCTGCGATTCCGATTACATGCCCCTCGTTGGCGTGCAGTACACCGTCCTCGACGGTGTTACCGGCAAGGAAGTCGCGAATTTTGTGACGGATACCGCCGGTCTGGCCACCACCTCTCCTCTGGAGCCCGGTGACTACATCGTGAAACAGATGAACGAGCCCGACGGTTTCACCCTGACCACCTCTTTCCAGATGCGCGTTACGGTGACTGGCGACGCCGCCACCTATGTAACGTTCCCTCATTACACCAAGGACGTTGTGTCCATCGCCACCGTTGACGTGACTACCCGCGACCCCATTGGCGGCGCTCAGTACGAGGTGACGAACCTGAACACCAACTGGAAGGGCACCTTCACCGCTGGCGCTGATGGCACCGTGCAGGTGGGGCACCTGGAGGCTGGTAACTACCTCGTTAAGCAGACCCACGCCCCCGAGGGTTACCGCATCTGCACCGAGAGCCAGACTATCGAGGTCACTTCCGGCCGTTCCCTGAACCTGACCTTCGCCAACTACAAGCTGTCCGGCATCGCCATTGAGGCGGTTGTTCAGGGCACTCATGAGAAGCTGGCCAATGTCACATTCGAGATTTATGACGAAAACAACAAGCAGGTGTTCCATGGTACCACGGACGCTTCCGGCTACCTGACCACCGACACCCTGGCCGCCGGCAAGTACACCATCAAGCAGATGGCTACTCCAGATGGCTACACCGCCGTTGAGACCACCAAGGTTGTGACGGTTTCCTACAATGAGCTGACCACAGTTGTCTTCGAGCAGAAGGTCCACACCACGCTCGTTATTGAGCTGGTGGACGCTGAAAACAAGGCTCCCCTGGCTGGCTCCCGCTTCAAGATTGAGAGTATTGACGGCGCGTACACCACGACTGTCGTCACCGACGAGGGCGGCACCGCAAAGGTTACCGGCCTTGCCGCTGGTAAGTACATGGTGACCCAGGTTGAGGCCCCCGATGGATACATTCTGGAGGGCAACTACCAGTGGGCCGAATTGAAGGTCGGCGTGAATGTCACCTATGTGAAGTTCACCAACAACCGCATTTCTGGCCTCACCATCCGTGCTCTTGACCGCAACACCAACAATCCTCTGGCTGGCGCTGTCTTCGAGATTTACGAGGAGAACGGCAAGCTGGTTCAGACCGTGACCACCGATATCACCGGCATCATGACCGTGACCAATCTGGCCGTCGGCACCTATCTGGTGAAGGAAATCAAGGGGCCCGAGGGCTATCAGATTGATACCGCGACACAGAAAGTCACTATCTCCAAAAACTCCAACGATACCCTGACCTTCTACCACGTTGTGAATTCCGAGGTCACCCTCAAGGCGGTCGTTGCGACCACCGGCGAGGTTGTCTCCGGCGTCACGTTCAATGTAACCAAGGTCAATGGCGATTTTGTCGGCCAGTTCACCACCGGGTCCAATGGTCTCGTACAGCTGGGCGTCATGGAGCCCGGTCAGTATGTTATCAACGTTATGACCGTGCCTGATGGCTACCTGCTGGATACGACTCCCCGGACCATCACTGTGAAGACGAATGTCACCGTTCTGGAGACCTTCGAGCTGAACGTGGTCACCGGCCTGACGGTTTCCGTCACTGAGTCCCAGTCCCACGCCGCGGTGAAGGATGTGGCCTTGAAGATTACCACTCTGACCGGAACCTTGGTTGGCAATTATACTACCAACGCATTTGGTGTTGTAAATGTCTCCCTGGAGCCCGGCGAGTACATCGTCTATCAGACCAGCGTTCCCGATGGCTACGTCATGGACCCCAAACCCCACAACATTGTGGTTAAGGGTAATGTCCAGACCACCCTGGAGCTGGAGGTCACCATGCAGTCCCACATCCGCATCAAGGTTATTGACACAACCACCAAGTCCCCTGTCTACAATGTCAAGGTGGAAATCGTGGATTCTCGCAACAACTACATCGGCCAGTACACCACCGACAACGAAGGTTTCATCCATCTGGATACCATCCTTGCTTCCGGCCGCTACAAGGTGACGATGCTGTCTGTTCCCGAGGGATATATCCTCGATTCCATCCCCAAGACGATTGAAGTGGAGCTCAAGAGCACTACCGACATCGTTTGGCCCATCACTGGAAAGCAGGGTCAGCTGACTATCACCACGCTCTCCAACAGCGATAACGTCCTGATGGGCATCTTCAAGGACTCCCGCCTGTCTGGTGCGGTATACACGATTACCGATATGAGCGGCAACATCGTGGCTACCATCTACGGCGATAGCTATGGCGAAGCTCACTCCGGCGCTCTGAACATCGGCACCTATTACATTCAGCAGACCCAGGCTCCCGCCGGATATATGCTGAACGACCAGCGGGTGACCGTCAATGTGACCAACAAAAACGACAACATCAAGATTACGGTCTACAACAAGAGCGGCAACTTTGCCACCTCTGTTGAGGCCCATGGCCCGACCCGTGTGGGTGTGAATGCCAACGCGAAGTTCTTCTACACCAACGTGTGCAACAAGAGCTCCGTCGCTGTCAGCAACTTCTTCCTGCACATCAAGGTGCCTACGGATGGCGCCCGGGCTGGCACGTTCTACACCGGCACCTGGACCGGAGTCGCTACTACGTACTACATCGAGTACAAGACCAACATGAGCGACTACCGCACGCTCGCCACCGGCCTGAACAGCAAGTCTCAGTATTCCTACGACCTGAGCTCTCTGGCTATGGGCCTGGGCGCCAGCGAGTATGTCACCGACATCCGCATGGTGTTCCCCGTGGCGGCGGCTGGCATGAAGGAGTCCATGGCTCCCGTCCTGTACGTTCGCACTCTGCCCATCGTGGTCAACGGCTTCCAGCTGATTAACCGCGCCGAGGCGGGCTGCCAGGGTCAGGCGTCCAACTCCGTGTTCACGTCCGGTAGTGGTAGTTCCGGCGCTGCTTCCGCCGACAGCGGTTCTTCCGCTGGCTCCGGTAACATCGCCAATGGCTGGGTGAGCTCCACCTCTCAGTCTACGACTGTGGTGAATAACTACACCTGGCAGTATCCTCTGCCGAACAAACTGCCCACGACTGGGTATTGATACCCTAAGCCTGGAGAGGGTCCGCCAAATGGCGGGCCCTCTCTTTGCATATAATAAAAACAATACCCACCCAAAATTCCCCGAAAGGAGGGCTGGTGCGGATTTCTGCACCAGATTTACCATGAAGATTTGCCACTCGGTAAGAGAACTGATAAAAGTGTTGGAAAAGGGCATCCCTGCTACGCTGGTAGTGTATGGGTCCCAGGCGCCGCGGCGGACTGCCGGGATTTGGGGATACAGCGGGGGAGACTCTCTGACCTTGAATGTACGAGGGATGCGCCATGGAGAGGTGGAAAGCAGGATAACATACTGCTCCTGGCCCACGTACATGCGCATTAAGAGGCATCTGACCATCCTGCCGTGTCCCTGTCCAAAAGAAGAGTCCCTATAAAATGGAAGTGGTCATCTCAAAGAAGAGACCGTCAATAGACGGTCTCTTCTTTGTCGAGCGAGGAATTACAAGGTGTCAAAATACGCTCATATCAATAGATTGTAAAGTCGTTGAAGCTGCAAATCGCGTCATTGTCAATATCCTTGGAGTCTTTCTTTCTGTTACAGTTGAAATATAGTTTCCCATTTGTTTCATCACACCCCTCGATTTCAAACAGAGTGGGGAAGGTAGAAGATGTAATGCGGAAAGAAAGATTCGGGTCTGCAGAAAGGGTTCCGGTCGCAGTCGAAACATTATTGTAGACCAGAATAATGCTTACGTTCTTGTTTGTCAAAGGAACCAGCAACTGGTCTGTGCTCGCAATATATCCAATCCCTTGTCTCAAAAAAGAGTTCAGATTCGTAACTTTACTGCCGTTTACCGTTGCATTCGTGATATCAATGTCAAAGGCTTTTGTGACATTGATTGTACCGCCGTCTGCAGTCATGGGGATTTGTCCACGGTAAAAAGTAACATTTTGCTGATTGCCATTCGAGGCAAAAAAGAGGAAATAGATGTAGTTATCATCCTTGGCGTATTTCTTCACGCCACAGACAGAGACCGGTACACCGTCGCAGCGCAATTCGAACCCCCCCAGCTGTGTGTAGGTGGTCCCGGAATATTGCAGCTTCACCAAGCTTTCCGCTCCTGTTTTCATAGTGGCAACAAAAAGGTGGTACTTTCCGTCAATTGTGCAGGTATCCATGTCATTTGCATGCCCCAGTGATGCAATGTATTTTCCACCGGTATCCCCATTGGTCATCAGGGTTGTTGTTCCATCACTGATTCTTGTCCGGTAAATGACCTGCTTGGATTCGTTGTCATTGCATTTTGCGGAGTAAATGTACGATGAACCCGCAGCAAACCCTTGGGCCCTATTGCACCCCTCGCCATTAGGAATTGTGGCCAGCTTGGTGTATGTGTTGTAGTAGGCCGCGTATGCTGTTACCGAAAGCAGCGCACAAGCAATAAGCAGACAGATTGTAAAAACTCGAAAATTCTTCCTCATTATTATTTCCTACCTTTCTGTACTGTGGTCCAATAGTTCTTTCACCTTGACGAGAACGGCCATACCCAAGGCGCGATGCCCTTCAGCGTCCATATGGGTGCAGTCGACCGGAGATGCTGTCGCAAATAGGGCTCCATCTAAACTATTTACATGCTTTTTCTCACAAACAGGCTGATAAAAATCCCGAAATTTAAGCGATTCGCCATATTTGCTTGCCATGGATGATGGCGGACTGCGTGTATTTATCTCAGGATGCAATGAAATCGGGAATATGACGAGGATTTTTGGAACTGCATTAAAGATACCTCCTTGGTCCATCCCAGAAAATATCGTGTCCAAGGATAGCGCGAGATTGATGATGGCCTCAATTCCTTTTGATGAACCGCGAGCATCCGTGAATTTCAAATCGTTTGTGCCAAGACTGATAATCAGCAGGTCAACTGGCTTTGCGGACAGGAGGGAATATGGCAGACTTCTCCAGCCATTCAGGTAGTTGCAGAAGGGGTCATCAAAAGAGGTTGTTCTCCCATTGACTCCTGCCTCAATAACCTGATAGCCATGCCCTAACCCTCGCTGTAGGAGCCCTGTCCAACGGATGTCCTCCGTATACCGTTTGCCACTGCCAGGTATGAAGCCCCATGTATTAGAATCTCCATAGCACAAAATGTTTTTCATTGCCGATTGTCAAAGAAAATAGGATTTGTCCAGGCCGAATACCCTTTATCGTCTACACATACTGCCCGAACGTATGCTTCACGGCCTTCCAGAGTGTGAGAGGAGGACACGAGCGGCAAATCACTCTCAGAAAAAAAAGATTTTCCTTTAGATGGATAAGAAACAAAATGGATTGCTCTGCATGGGGAGCAGGAGATATAAACTGAACCTCTATCTATGCCAAAATCATAGATAGTTGGACCACTAGAGGCATAAAAGGCCCCATCAACCAATGCTGCCAAAATATCCTCCTGGCTTCGATTCGCTACTTTTACACAAACCCAGCCACCAAACAGGTCACCTGACACATGAACATCATCCACCGCTGTTGCAAAAATGCGTTTTCCATGCCGCAGAAGCATTTCCCAGAATATTTCGGAGTTTCCACCATGACAAAGGTGCTCCATTCCATTGTTAAACACTTCGATAGAATGCAGACCGTTCAGCCGTTCGATTTCAGCAAACTCCATGCAAGACCAAAGCGGGTGAGCCAGGTTGACAAACTGACCATCAGCCAGCATATAATCCGCAAGCTGCTGCTCTGTAATTTCCTCAGCAGAATATTGCTTGCATATGTAACTGGTTTCTTTCTTTCCGGCGGGGGAAAGCCCAACTATATGAGTGCATTTGTCTGGACCATAGGCAATATCATGCTCAACACCGGTCAAAAGAATCAACCCATTTGTTTGGAGGTCACTGTGAGAGTCTAAAATATTGTGGTCTGTAATAGATAGGAAATCATATCCATGCGACCGGTATAGTTCCGACAACTCCGCCGGCGTGAACATGCCATCCGACACTGTGGAGTGGCTATGAATATTTCCTTTCAGCCATATTCCAACGTCAGGGAAATATGATTGTTTCATATTGGCCTCGATTCCAGCAAAACTGCTATTTCAGCAATGTAGGCAGCATCGTAGAGATGCCCGGGATAAATGTAACCAGGAGGAGCGCGACCATAAGAGCAATTATGAGTTCTTTCCCTTGTTTTAGGAATTCCGGCATTTCAATTTCGCACAAATTGCAACATTGATACATCGTCGCGCCGAATGGCGGTGTCAAAGCCCCAATGGAGAGATTCAAAATGCATACAATGCCGAAGTGAATCGGGTGGATGGCCAGCTGTGTCGCAACCGGGTAAAGGAGTGGCACCGCAATCATCAAAACTGCAGAACTGTCCACTAGCATGCCCATCACTAAGAGCATAATGTTCACAATCAGCAAAAACATGATGCGTCCAGTATTGAACTCCAAAATCAGTCTCGTAATTTGCTGAGGAATTTGCGCATATGTCAGATAAAGGCCAAATACAGTCGCTGAAATAATGATGCCAAACACGTTAGCGACAGAGGAGAAGGCTTCCCGCGCAACCACTACAAGGTCCTTTAGATGGAGTTCTTTGTAAATAACCATTCCGACAAACATGCAAAGCACGCACAACACGGCACCGCCCTCTGTGGCGGTGACGATTCCCATTCGAAGCCCCACAATCAGAACAATAATCATGAGAATCGCCCAAAAGCATTCGATTAAGCCGCGAAAAACTTCCCCAATGGAAGCCCTCTTGTTTCGACTCGGTTTGTAGCCATCGCGATGGGAAACATAGTGAACTGCAACCATCAGAGCAATGCACATCAGAAATCCTGGTAGGTACCCTGCCATGAACATATCCAATACAGAATTTTCTGTAATAGACGCATAAAGGATGAGCATGACTCCTGGCGGAATCATAGGAGAAATTAGGGCGGAGGAGGCTGTAACCGCAGCAGAAAACGCACGATTGAAACCGCGTTCTTCCATTTCCGGAACAAGCATTTTACATTGCATCGCGGCATCCGCGTTAGAGGAGCCGCATAAGCCGCCCATCAAGGTAGAAAGCAAGACATTCACCTGAGCAAGCCCACCCCACATATGACCCACACATAAATCGGCAAATTTCATCATGCGGGAAGTAATGCCGGTATAGTTCATTAACAAACCAGCGGTGATAAAGAAGGGAATAGCCATCAGGTTCATATTCATGCCAGCGGAAACCATCTTGGAGAGGACCATATTCAGCGGCATTTCAGTTGCCACGAATCCAAAGTAAAAAACAGCGCCACTGATAAATGCCATAGATACAGGGATGCGGAATGCTAAAAGCGCAAAAACCAGAATCAGCGGCGTCCAAACAAGAAATTCACTCATTTGTTTATCCTTTTTTTAAAATTCGACCAATGATAGCCCAGGCGCTTCGAATCGCGCCACTGAAAAAACCAAAAGCAATGCCTGCATACCCAAACGCGAGGGGAATTCTTGTGCCCATGGCATATCTCGTGAGGTTAGTCTTGCAAAGCTTCAGCCCCCAGTAGACCATGTACGCAGAAAACAGGAAGATGAAGACATCCCTAAGCAGGTCAAAGAAGGCCCTAACAGAAGGAGACATTTTGTTCACAATAAACTTCATGTCTACATGAGAGTTCTTCTTGTACATATACCCGAAAAAGCCATACCCAATCCAGACATATGCCATCAGTGCAATGGCCTCCAAATTAGTTGAATAGAAATTGAACACGGAGCGATTCACAATATTGGCAATTACAGGGGCAATTACCACAATAATTGCCAAGCACCCTATTATTTCCTCAAATTTTCCGTCCCTAATATATGCAATTATACGCTTCATAGGCCCTCACAAATCAATATGACGATTTCTGTTAAAACCAAAGCATAGCCCGAAGAAAAAACAGGTTTCCTCGGGCTACGCTACGGCATCCGAATCAAATCTGTTTTCAGCCGTTTGGGCATTTATTTGGCCGCACGAATCTCAGCCAGCGTGTCCAGCAGCTCCTGGCCGATGCTATATTTCATGACCAAATCCTTGCAGCCCATGTCCAGGAACGCCTGCCTGTCTGCTTCATGGAACTGGACTCCGGCTGCCTCCATCTCCTGACGCATGGTCCCTTCATTTTGAATGGAGTATTCATTGTAACGCAGCCCGGCCTGATGCAGCTCATCCTCAATGATTTCCTGATACTCAGAAGGAATTGTATTCCACCAATTGGCGCTGCAGAACAGAGCGTCAGCCAGAGGTTGCTGTGCAAGTAGAGTAACCTGGTTCACCATCTCGTAGCTCTTTGTGCTATACATCAGGCTGATGGACTGGTCCAGTGCATCGACGGTTCCGGCGGACAAAGCACTCATCTGCTCAGAAGCAGCCAATCCCATCGGGCTTGCTCCCATGGTCTGGAAACACTCCAGATAGGTTGTGGAATTGGGAACACGCAGCTTGAGGCCCTTGATTTCGGCCGGAGTTGTGTAAGGTTTCTTTCCAATGACATGACGCATGCCGCCCACAAAACTACAGTTCAGAGGATGAATGTTTACCTTATCCATCTCCGCCACAATTTTCGCGAACAGGTCGGTATCCATCACCTTCAGGAATTCCTCGCCTGTTTCAAATACAAAACCGCATTGCAAAGCACTGGAGTCATAATAGATGTCCTCCCACTGGCTGAACGCAGTCATCAGCAGTAACGGAGAATCGCTCATAACCGCTTCCACACCGTCAACAAGGTTTCCAAAAGTATTGTTGGGGTACAGATTCAAGGTTACCATACCACCGGTCCGCTCAGCGACGTTTTTTGCGGCCGTGTTCAGCTCGACGCTAACCTGGTCCAATTCTGTATAGGAGTGAGAAACGCTGATTACGATAGGGTCACCTTTCTTTTCTTCGGGTGCAACCGAGGATGCGGAACCAGAATCCGGGGAGGTAGAGTCAGTGTCCGGGACTTTTGTCCCTCCGCCACAGGCAACAAGGCTTAGCACCATAAATAGAGCCATCGCAAGAGCAAAATACTTTTTCATACCATGTACCTCTCTTTTCTTGAGTTTTATTGAATAACTACGCCCTCTGTTTGGGGGCATAGGGATTCACCCGATTTTAGGTTCGGAATTTGCTTCCACGAAACTGTCTGGTAAATTCTCAATGACTTTATTGGAAAGATGGTCTAATAAACCCAAATCCCATATCATTTGCAGAATTGTATAGCGATTGCGAACCTCCTTGCAATAAAGAAATGTATTCTTTAGCATTATAGCATCTATCCCAATCTGATTCGGCAGGCAGGGAGCTTCCAGGGAACTTAACAAGCTCATCACATGATTCGAGGAGGGAAGCGCAGACAACATAGCCAGAATCTCATCCCAATGCTGCTCCATAACATCGATTCTGACCAAATGACTGTCTACCGCATTTTTTCCCGAAGACAGTTCCATTTCAATTACACCATGGGCTGCCGGACCATATGCTTCTCGAATCTCGGCCTCCCAGGACGATTGGTCATACTGTTGCGCAAATACCCGGGCTGCCGCAAAATCCACTTCATAAGTCCGCAACGCCTCTACCAGCTTTAAAATAAGGACAGTTCCAACCCCTACCTGGATACCGTGAGGAGCCGGACGTTTCCCCGCCTGCTCGAACATCATTTCCCAATAGTGGGACATATGGTGTTCACAACCGGATGCAGGGCGGGAATTGCCATATAAGCTCATAGCAACTCCTGTCAGTACCAAACCTTCCATAATAGCCCCAAGAGTCTCTGGGTTCCGGTCCTTTGCTCCCTCTGCAGATGACAACACTTTTCGTACGCAAACCTCCACCATTTCAACAATATTTTCGCAGTAATGTTCACCGTTGATAACTCTGGACAATTTCCAATCGCAGAGGCAGGTGAACTTACCAAGCAAATCACCAAGTCCTGCTGCAATCATCGGATATGGTGCGTTCTTCAGTATATCCGTGTCTCCAATAATGGCGGGGGGGGGTTGCGCCTCATACGTTGTTTTTAAATGATTGGTCTGGATGGCGGCTATGCTGGAAGCAAAACCATCCATAGGCGCTGCAGTTGCAATGGTGAAAAAGGGTCTATTCAGCTTAAAACTGAAATAGCGAGTGACGTCGTTGATTGCCCCAGTTCCTACCGCGATGACCAAATCACAGTCCTTCGGCATCTGAATTGTAAGTTCTCCCAAGGTCGCTTCATCAAATCCAAGATGTGTAAGCTTCGTAATCTTATGAGGAATCCCTGCATTCTCCAGTATATGGACACACCGCTCTCCCGCAATTTGATAGGTAACGGGGTCACTGATTAAGTATAAGCTTTGGTAGCCCATCAATCTAATGATGCTAGGCAATTCATCCAATACACCACTACCCACACGGACAGCACGCAGAGGGGCATAGTGCTCCTTTCCGCAGTCGCATACGAAGCGTTGGTTTAAGTAGAAACTCAGGTCCTCAGGTATCTTTGGCATTTTCATAAAAGAATTCTCCCACAAAAGACATAATCTGAATTATCTAAGATAACTGCCAATTGTCTGATATAACCATTATACCTTTTGTGCAAAATAAATCAAAAGTAATTTTCAAAGCCCGATTATATTGGATGTTTTTGAAAAATAGTAACTATTTTAGTAAATTGTTGTGAAAGATTTTACTACCTAAGTTTTTTTGTTATATGTTCTGAATAGATTCTCGCCGTATTGTATTTTTCTTTGTTCCTGAAAAACATATACTGAAAAACAAAACAAGTAAATCATTTACTAAACTGTTCACTTTCTTCCTGCACATTGCCTAAAGATTTCTCTATCCTGCACAAAAAAAGTCCCGAGAACTTAGTAAAGTTCCCGGGCTTGATTGGAAATATATGATTATTCGTTCACTTTCGGAAGTAGGGAAGGGGACTTTTTGGCTCGGGGCCCAGTGCTTTTACGTATGATAAGTTTCGGATAATACTCAATTCTTGTGATGCCGTCTGGTCTATCCTCAAAGTCAAAATGACTTACTTTGCCTTCAATTTTCCGAACCAAAATGTCGACTGCCTTTTGTCCTGTCTGTTTCGCGTAGCTTTCTACAGATGTCAACGAAATGCCGCGGTATTTGGAAATACTGGTATTATCACAGCCACAAACAGAAAAATCGGCAGGAATTTTATACCCGGCATCTATGATGGCATCCATCGCCCCTACCGCCATCATGTCGTT
>OFHN01001899.1_pt1 | contig 13446 bp, 11 predicted proteins | sample 1521321 | NCBI WGS metagenome assembly OFHN01 (sample SAMEA3504130, study PRJEB24116) | mouse gut metagenome | biome: mouse gut; feature: mouse-associated habitat; material: faeces | place: Denmark | collected 2011
CGGCGCAAGGGCAGGACAGACGGCGGTTGTCATGGGAGCGGGCTGTATCGGTCTGGTATCCATGATGGCGCTGAAGGCGTGCGGTGTATCCAGGGTCTATGTGGTGGATATCATGGAGAAGCGTCTTGAGAAGGCGTTAGAACTCGGTGCGGACGGCGTGATCAATGGAAGAGAAGTGGATATCATAGAGAAGGCAAAGGAACTGACCGGCGGGGAGGGCTTTGACCTTGCTATTGAGACCGCAGGTACAGAGATTACCACCAACCAGGCGATCCAGACAGTACGCAAGGGATCCAATATTGTGTTGGTAGGTTACGGCAAGTCAGGTATGATGAATATGATGATGAGCCTTGCATTAGATAAGGAGATCACTTTCAAGACCGTATTCCGTTACCGCCATATCTATCCGATGGCGATCGAAGCGGTAGAACAGGGGAAGGTGAACCTGAAAGGGATCGCGACACATATCTTTGATTTTGACGATATCCAGACTGCGATGGACAGGAGTGTCAATGAGAAGGCGGAGATTGTGAAAGCTGTGGTGAAGATCGCCAAGTAGATCATGCCGGTGTAAAATGCATGAAGAAGGAGTGAAGTAATCTTGCAGATCATGGGGATCGACATAGGGACGACGACCATCAGCATTGTTCTGTTGGATCCAAAAAGCGGCGGATTGACAGCGTCCGAGACCGTGAGCCATCAGTCCTTTCTTACAGGGCGGATTCCCGAAGAGAAGATACAGGATCCGGAGAGGATCTGGAGGATCACGAAGGAGAAGATGGATTCGCTGATCCATACCTACGGGCTGCCTGCCGGGATCGGCATTACCGGCCAGATGCACGGAATGCTCTATGTGGATGGAGGCGGCAATGCGGTGAGCCCGCTGTACACGTGGCAGGACGCCTGTGGGAATATTCCCCTTGTTATGGAGCGGGATGCTTGTGGGAATATTCCATCCGGTCCGGATCAGGATGCAGGCGGGGACGGCTTCTTCGAAAGAGGAAAGAGCAGCGCCGGCATCCTGCGTGAGAAGGCAGGCGCGTCTGCGGCAGGGTATGGCATAGCGACGCACTATTATCTTCAGGCGGTGAAAAGGATACCGAAAGAGGCAAGGAAGATGACTACCATCAGTGATCATATCGCTATGAAGCTGTGCGGCAATACGCAGCCTGTGATCGGCGCGGATATGGCGGCGAGCTGGGGATGCTTTGACCTGAAAAGGAAGGCGTTCCGGTATGATGCGCTGGAGAATGCAGGAATGGAAGTCTCTTATCTGCCGGAGGTCAGGAAGGAGCATTTTATCGCCGGAAGAACGCAGGACGGTATTCCTGTTATGGCGGCGATCGGAGATAATCAGGCGAGCTTCTTCGGGGCGGTTGACAGCCTCTTTGATACGGTTCTGATCAACGTGGGAACCGGGAGCCAGGTATCCTTTGCTTCGGAGGATTTTGTGTCCTGTGAAGGTTCGATCGAGCTTCGGCCGTTTACAGAGAGCGGCTATCTACTTGCAGGTTCACCGCTGTGCGGCGGAAGGGCTTATGCGATGCTTGAGCAGTTTTATAGGGAGATATCCGGCGGCAGGAGTTATTACGATGTCATGTATGAGCAGGCGCAGGAGTTTGTCAGGCAGTATGGCGCAAAAGCAGCGTGGAGGGTTACGACGGCGTTCTCCGGAACCAGGGACAACCCGGACGAGCGAGGGAGCATCACAGGGATCGGAGTGGAGAATTTCCGTCCTGGAGCCATGACCGTGGGCGTGATCAGGGGAATTCTTGAAGAGCTGTACCTGCAGTATGCGAAGATGTGTGAGCTGACAGGAAAGAAGGCGGCGAGACTGGTGGGTTCGGGCAATGGACTGCGCCGGAATCCGCTGATGCAGGCGATGGCAGAGGAGATGTTCGGATTAGATCTCAAGGTGCCGGAGTATCAGGAGGAAGCGGCGTGCGGCGCGGCGCTCTGTATGGCAAAACTTTTGGATTAAGGATAAAATAACAGCATCCGAGAAGAGGAGGCTGTTATTTTTGTTGTCTCTTTTTTGTTGTGCTTCTTAATGAACAAAAAAATATGAAAAAATTATAAAAATATGTTGAAATAAAACAGCACATGTGTTAATATATAAGCAATTTAATAAAGACTTAATTAAATACATTAAGAAAGTGAATAATAAAAAGAAAGGAGCATCGTAACGGCCGTTAGAAACCTATGATATCAAGCAAAAATTTGTGCAAGATAGATAAAAACACTTATGGGATTTTGTTTGATATTACATCTTGTGAATAAGGAAAGAAAGATATATAATACAAATAACTTTTATGAAACGATTTTATAAAATACATATATAAAATATGTATTTAAAAATCAAAGAGAAAAGCATCAGTTATTCTGTGAAAACAAAATGTGAAGATGAATGAGGAGGAAAACAAGATGGGAATTATTGAGAAGATGAGACTGGACGGCAAGGCAATCTATGTAACAGGCGGAGCAAGCGGGATCGGCAAGTCCGTGGCAACGGCATTGGCGGAAGCGGGAGCAGATGTGGCAATCGTGGATGTCAATCTTGAAGGCGCCGAGGCGGTGGCGAAGGAGATCGCAGAAGCGACAGGTTCTAAGACGATCGCGATCAGATGTGACGTGACAAACCAGGATGATGTAGAGGCGATGGTTGCGAAGGTTGTGGATACATACGGGAAGTTAGACGCATGCTTTAATAATGCAGGGATCTGTCTGAATGTGCCGGCAGAGGAGATGACATATGAGCAGTGGAACAAGGTTATCAATATCAACCTGAACGGTGTATTTCTCTGCGCGACGGCAGCAGGAAGGGTGATGCTGAAGCAGGGCTATGGTTCCATCATCAATACGGCTTCCATGTCCGGTCACATTGTCAACGTACCTCAGCCGCAGTGCGCATACAACGCATCCAAGGCGGGAGTAAGCATGCTGACCAAGTCACTGGCGGTCGAGTGGGCGAAGAAGGGCGTGCGTGTGAACTGTATCAGCCCTGGATACATCGGAACCGACCTGACACTTAACTCAGAGGCATTGAAGCCGCTGATCGAGAAGTGGAACGCCATGGCGCCGATGGGAAGGCTTGGAAGACCGGAAGAATTGCAGTCCATCGTGGTTTACCTGGCGGGAGATACCAGCAGCTTTACCACAGGCTCGGATATCATTGTAGATGGAGCATTTACCTGCTTCTAATAAAATAGATATGCAATAATATACAATAAAAGGAGGATGAGGTATGAAGAAAAGGATTGCGGCAGCGGTTCTGTGCGTGTCAATGACCGGGCTTACGCTGATGGGATGTGCGGATACGCGCGACGACGGAACCATCAAGGTTGGTATCACGCTCCAGTCTTTGTCCAATGCTTACTGGGCGGGCGTCATGGGTAAGCTTGAGCAGCAGATGGATGCGAAGGGTTGGGAGTACACGATCGTTGACTGCGAGAACAACGCCGGGACACAGGTAGGGCAGGTGGAGAACTTCATCATCTCGGGCTGTGACCTGATCATGGTACATCCCGCAGATGCGAAGTCTCTGGAAGGAATCTGCGGTGAAGCGATGGAAGCGGACATCAAGGTGATGTGCTGGGACGATCCGATGGAGAATACCACGGCGAACTGGGTTCTCGACAACACGGAGCTTGGAAGAGAGATCGGCAAGACGGCGGCAGAATTCATCAACGAAAACTACTCAGAGGATGAGAAGGCGCAGGTAACAGTCATTGGTTATCCGTCCACGAAGGTTCTTCTGGAGAGAGCGGACGGGATCAAGGAAGGGCTTGAGGAGCACTGCGAAGATAACTATGAGATCATCGCCGAGGTGGATGGTCTTGAGGCTCCGGAAGCACAGACCAATGTGGAGACGGTAATGTCCGCCCATCCGGATGCGGATGTGTTCGTGGGCGTAGGCGCGGGAGCGATGATCGGTGCGAACGAGGCTCTTCTTGCAGAGTTCGGCAAGGGTAAGATCCCGGAGAATTACGGTGTGATCACGACCGACGTTACACAGCAGCAGTTGGATTCCCTGAAGTCAGGAGAAGAGGCAGTCAGGGCGATCGTAGGCTTTGAAGGTTCGAATGAAGATACGGCGAAAGCTTGTACAGAGATGTTCGAACGGATCCTGTCCGGAGAGGACTTCTCTTCTGAGAGGAATGTTTACCGTACCATAGGTCCGATCACGCCTGAAAACGTTGATGAGATACTAAAGGGTATGTAGGAGTGACAGGGGGGAACGAATATGAGCCAAGAATATGTATTGCAGTTACAGCATATAAGAAAAGAATACCCGGGTGTTGTCGCGCTTAAGGATGTAACGTTGGAATTGGGGCCTGGAGAGATCCTTGCTCTGATCGGAGAAAATGGCGCCGGCAAATCTACGCTGATCAAGTGCTGTTCGGGAGCGGTCATTCCGACTTCGGGCAAGATCATCGTAAATGGCAGGGAATTTTCCAGCATGACGCCTCAGCTTGCGGCAGAGAATGGAATTGCAATTATTTATCAGGAATTTAATAATGTAAAGGAATTATCGGCGGCGGAGAACTTATTCCTGGGACGCCCGATCCGCAAAGGGATCATCGTAGACAAGAAGGCGATGGAGGAAGAGGCCGCGAAAGCATTTGACCAGTTACATATCAAGATCGATCCGAAGGCAATGATGAAGGATCTGACGGTAGGCTATCAGCAGATGGTTGAGATCGCCAAGGCGATCCAGCAGAATGCAAGGATCCTGATCATGGATGAGCCGTCAGCACCGCTGACCAGCGCGGAGGTAGAGAGCATGTTTGAGGTGGTAGAGCTCTTGAGAAAGAAGGGCGTGTCCATCATCTACATCTCACACAGACTGGAGGAGATCTACCGGCTGTCAGACCGTATCGTGGTCATCCGGGACGGCGAGTATGTGAAGACGCTGATCACGAAGGAGAGCCAGGTGGAGGAGCTGATCCAGCTCATGGTCGGACGAGAGCTTACCGAGACTTATCCGCCAAGGGGCGGCTGTATTGATAAGAACGAGGTTGTTCTGGAGCTTAAGAATGTGAACGGCAATGGAGACAAGAACATCAACCTGAAGCTCCACAAAGGAGAGATACTGGGGCTTGGAGGACTTGTCGGCGCCGGGCGGACGGAGCTTGCGGAGATGATATTCGGAGCCGTGCCCAAGAAGTCCGGACAGATGATCTATAAAGGGAAAGAGATCGATCCTAAGAGCCCGCGGGAAGCCATCGACCTTGGAATCGCGCTGGTGCCGGAAGACAGAAAGCGCCACGGAGCCATGCTCGGTGTTTCTATCAAGAATAATATCAATATGCCGATCTACGAGCGGAATTCCCATCTCAGTGTCATAGATGAGAAGAAGGAGCTGGAGATCGCGGAGAAATACCGCGAGAATATGGCGATCAAGACGCCGAATCTGAACCAGCTGATCAAGAACTTAAGCGGCGGTAACCAGCAGAAGGTTATCCTTGGAAGATGGATGGCGGCGAATTCGGAGCTGATCATCTTTGACGAGCCGACCAGAGGTATTGATATCGGTGCGAAGTATGAGATATATAAGTTAATGAACGATCTGGTAGAGAAGGAAGGAAAGTCAATTCTGATGATCTCTTCCGAGATGGAAGAGCTGATGGGCATGTCTGACAGGATTCTTGTGCTGGCTGAGGGCAATATGACCGGAGAACTCAAGAAGGAAGAATTCAGCCAGGAGACGATCATGACGTTTGCGTCGGCAGCGGCGAATGAGTAGGAGGGTGACTAATGAAGGAGAATAAAATAGGAAATATAATCAGGAGTCAGGGAATTTGGGTAGTATTTTTCGTGCTTTGTATCGGGTTCACAATTGCAAATCCAAGATTTATTACGGGAACAAATTTGTTGATCATGCTCCGTCAGGTGGCGGTATGGGGGATTGCATCCGTAGGCATGACGTTTGTCATCCTGCTTGGGGACATTGACCTGGCAACAGGTTCTATCATTACATTTGTAAATGTATTATGTGCATATCTGATGGTAAATATGGGGATGCCCATGGTGCTGGCGATCATCATCACGTTGGCTGCGGCAACGCTGATTGGTCTGTTGAACGGCTTTATGGTATCCACGATAGGGATCCCTGCGCTGATCGCAACTTTTGCGACGCAGACGGCATTTTCGGGTATTGCGCTGATCATCTGCGACGGACAGCCGATCAACGGATTTACGGAGTCCTTCAAGGTATTCGGCCAGGGGAAGATTGGTCCGGTGCCGGTTCCGGTTATTATCATGATCCTTTGCTTCGCACTGGGTGCATTTATCTTAAATAAGACATATTTCGGACGTTATTTCTATGCGGTGGGCGGAAATATCGAGGCGGCGAGGCTCTCCGGTATCCGCACGGGAAGAGTAAAATACCTTGTATTCGCATTATCTGGATTCTTCGCAGGTCTGGCAGGTCTGGTATTGCTGTCACGTGTGAATTCCGGTATGGGTAATGCGGGACTTGGATATGAGTTCAAGGTGATTACCTGCGTGGTATTGGGCGGCGTGTCCGTATCCGGCGGTTCCGGAAGAATGTCAGGAGTTGTGGCTGGTACGTTCATCATCAGTGCGCTTAACAATGGTATGGTACTGATCAATCTGAATACCTGGATCCAGAATATCGTGCTGGGTATCGTACTGGTACTGGCGGTTGGATTCGACTGCTGGCAGAAGAAGAAACAGGCGAATTAATTCTTTCGCCTGTGCATTGGGGAGGTTGTTCGGGGGACGGCAGTTTGGATCGGTTCTTCCCCACGCAGACTGGGCAACACTCCGGTGAACTAACACCTAACTACGACTAAGACACTCGGGAGAGCCCTCGTGCCTAAGTCTCCGTAAGGTGTGGATTTCACCTCCGTTAAGGACGCCCTGGAATGTCTGCTTAGGGGAAGAACCGCTCCGAACTGCCTGTGTCCTGGAAATGGATGTTCAATGCGCAGGCGGAAGGATTGGTAAAAAAACAAGTGGATATTCAGGCGTAAGAGTTCTGGTGAGAATATGAATGTCTGGTGTAAGAACTTGATGGAAAGATTGGTTTGGAGGTTTTGTTTATGAAAGCAGCGGTATATCATGGTCCGCAGGATCTGCGGGTGGAGGAAGTGCCTGTACGAAAGCTTAAGGATAATGAAGTGATGATCCAGGTGAAGTACTGTGGAGTATGCGGTACGGATATGCACATCTTTAACGGGGACGGGGGTTCATTTGAAGTGAATCCCCCGCTGATCCCGGGACATGAGTTCTCCGGAGTTGTGGCGGAGGTTGGTTCGGCGGTCACTACGGTAAAGGTTGGGGACAGAGTAAGCGGAGATCCCAACGATATGTGCGGAGAGTGTTATTTCTGTAAGAATGCGATGCAGCAGTTCTGTACGAATAACGTCGGCGTAGGAACGACGGTTGACGGCGGATTTGCGGAATATGTGATCATGCGTGAGAAGCAGGTGTATAAGTTCGGTGACAACTTAAGCTTTATGGAGGCGGCGATGGCTGAGCCGATCTCCTGTTGTCTTCATGGAATCGACCTGTGTAATATCCGGCCGGGATGCACGGTTCTTGTGATGGGCGGCGGTCCCATCGGTATGATCATGATGCAGCTTGCGAAGAACGCGGGAGCGGCAAGGGTGATCATGTCCGAGCCGGTGGAAGAGAAACGTAAACAGGCGATGCTGCTCGGGGCGACGAAGGTGATCGATCCCATGGAAGAGGATGTGCAGGCGGCGCTTGACGAATACTGCGAGAATGTGGACGTGGTGATCGAGTGTGTCGGGAATATCCACACACAGGCGGATGCCGTAAAGTTCGCGGGAAAGGGCGCTACGGTGATGTATTTCGGTCTTGCTTCACCGGAGGATGCGTATCCGCTGAAGCCGGATGATGTGTTCAAGAAAGAGCTTACGATTACGTCTTCCTTCATCAATCCTTATACCTTCGAGCGTGCGATCCGCGTGCTGGAGTCCGGGATGCTGGAGCTTGAGAGCCTGATCACGAATGTGGTGCCGCTTGATGATATTGTGGATGTGTTTACGAAGCCGGAGTTTAGAAGAGCCGGGAAGGCTATGATCAAGATATCGGATTAGGATGATTAATGCCCCGTTGCTTGCACTTGATTTGCCCCACATTTATACAAGATAACTTCGATAAGCAAGCAATGCGCATAGCACCTCTAACCCTTGCCAAATAGAACGTGCTCCGGGCATACCATCGCTCGGAGCACCTTTCATCCCTCCTAGAATTCCCAAATCATAAATCGCTTCTTTGAGCGAATACGTTTCAGGAACTTCTTTGGTTTTTCTTGCACAGCAGTATAATACTTTCCATTCCTCTTCATCAAATACAATCTCACTTGATATTTCTGGACATATTTTCCCTAGATAGGTCAAATTTAATATCTGCATTGCAATGACTGAATATAATAATGTCAAATAACTTAATCTTTCATATTCTCTTGCCTGATTCTTTTCTATTTTGCACCCACTCTTTAATATAAAATGAAACCGTTCTATTTTCCATCTATGTGCATAATACTGTATCAGCTTTTCTATCTCTTTTTCATTTTTCACCTTTACTGTTGTCAGCAGAAACCATTCAATCCCCTTTTTCCCAGATTCATGCACATACAGTGCTGTCAGCGTCAGCTTTTCTCGTAAATGTTTCTCCCGTCTTCTTTGCGGACGGTGAATCACAACCTCTTTACAATGATAATCCATTTTTACATTTCTTGATGGGATATGTTCTTTTGGATTTCGGCTCATTCTGACAAACATACTCCCTGCTACTGGAGAACTACGTAATTCATTAAATATCTTTTTCCCATCATCTACCATACGGTTTTGTACGATCCGAACCAAAAAATTTGCTCCTAAGTCGGCTGCTTCTGAGAAAAATTCATAGAAATCTCCCTCCCGGTCGCATACTGTTAATATTGGAATATCCTCCGGCACCCTTTGGTGCGTCTCATTCATGCTATTCAGCCATCGGAAACTTTCTTTTTCCTCTATTGGCCTGGAACGTTTTTGCTCCCTTGTTCCAGAATCATCCTTTCGCTTTTCGCGCGTATTTGTTTCCTGATAAATAATACCCAAAGGAATCCCTTGATCTGTCACTGCGATGCATGAATGAACCAGCATTCCTCTTTGCTCCGTACTGCAATGGTATCCCATCCCTTGGATCGCTTTTCGATCGCCAAATCCAACAGATGTAGTATCCTGGATCGCTAAAATCCACTCTGCATCTGCACATTTCATTTTTTCTACAGTTGCTCTGGATATGCTGTCAAGTAATTCATCTTTGGAGACATCTCTATTACTAAAGAAACGGTATGCTGCTTTTGCAGAGCTTCTGGATCCGGTTGCAGCCCAAGTGGATTTTCCAGGTGATGCCGCGAAAGCATCCATAATTTTGAAGAAGCGTGTTTTTAAACGCTGATCGACAAAATTTACGTCCCTAAACTCTTCTTGCCAATTCCTACATTCAGCCGTCATTTGGATCGCCCCTTTTTCTTTAGTATAGCATGGGAACAGATAAATATCCATGATTACTTGTGGGTCAAGTTAAGATTATAAGGGGGTGACACTGGGATGAACCGACCGAAATTTATATCCGGCTTTGCAGAAGAGATCGACCGTTACCTTGATTACAAAACTGCAAGCGGATACAAGGAATCCAGCTTCACGTTTATCCTCAGGCAGTTTGACCGTTTCTGCGCCGGGCGGGGCATCCGGGACGTCTCTTTCTCAAAGGAGGACGCGGATGCATGGTCTGAAAAGAAGGAGACAGAGGCATCCACTTCCCATTACGCAAGGGTAAACAAGGTCAAGTGCTTCCTAAAATATCTTGGCTTAAAAGGATACGACGTATACCTTATGCATGACGTATTCTTCCGGGCAACGGATTTCCAGCCCCATATTTATACGGATGATGAAATCCTCCGGTATTTCCATGCCGTTGACACTTATACTTCTGAGCGAAGCCGGATGGACGCAGTCCAGTTCCCGGTCCTGTTCCGGCTCCTGTACTGCTGTGGCACCAGAATTAATGAGACACTCGGCATAAAAAAGAAAGATGTTGACCTTGAAAACGGGATCATAAGGCTTATGGAAACGAAAAACGACTGTGAGCGGTATATCGTTCTGGATCCGGAAATAAAGAGCCTGTTTGAGCAGTTTTCAGATAAATGTTTTTATCTTTTCAGTGATGATGACTACATTTTTCCATCTGCGGCAGGGATAAGGAGAAAGGAAAACAGGCTTTACGATATCCACCGCATGATCCTGAAACAGGCCGGCATCCCGTATATCGGAGGGGGACACGGGCCAAGAATACATGACTGGAGGCACACATTTGCTGTCAGGGCATTTAAACAGATGGTTGACCAGGGGATGGACATGTATGTGGCACTCCCCGTGCTTTCAACCTATCTGGGCCATAAGACAATTTACGCTACAGAGCGGTATGTGCGGCTGACAATGGAACTCTATCCGTACATCGGGGAAAAATGCAGCGCAAAGTTCCAGCGCGTGTTCGGAAAGGCGGCTGATCTTCATGAAACAGACTGATTTTGCCATCTGCCTTAACCGGTTCCTTACGGATTTCCTTGTAAATAAAAAAGGATGCTCGCCCAAAACCATTGATTCCTACCGGTATGCGTTTATCTTCCTTCTGGATTACTATAACGAAGTCATCGGCATCCCCGCAGATCAGATGACGATAAGTAGCCTGACTTACGAACGCCTTCTCGGTTTCCTTGACTGGCTGCAGTCTGAAAGAAAGAGCGGCATAGCAACGCGGAACCAGAGACAGGCAGCAATAAACAGTTTTATCCGTTTCCTGATGTATGAAAAGCCGGAATTCCTAAATGAATACCAGAAAATCCTTGGGATTCCTGTAAAAAAGGCGCCGCAGAAAGAAATATCATATCTGAAAACAGATGGCGTTTCTGCATTAATGGAGCAGGTGGATACACGAAAAGCAGACGGCCTGCGTGACTACGTCATGCTGATGCTCCTGTATTCCACCGGCATCCGCGTCAGTGAACTGACCGGCATCCGGGTAAAGGATTTATCACTCCATGAACCGCGCACGCTTCTGGTACATGGCAAAGGAAAAAAGAGCCGTTACATTCCCCTGATGAAGGATTCCCTCCCCATCATACAGGACTATTTGAAAATGATGGGCTACCAGTCACCGGAAAAGCTGGACGAATGGCTTTTTATAAACCACATGGGCAGGCAGTTCACCCGTCAGGGTGTGAATTATATCATCAAAAAATATGGCGCCATGGCCCGTGAGAGTTCGCCGGACCTGATCCCGGACAGCCTCAGCCCACACAAAATGCGGCATACTGCCGCCATGGAACTTGTGGATTCTGGTGTCGATCTGATCTACATAAGGGATCTGCTCGGCCATGTAAGCGTCAAAACCACAGAAATTTATGCCAAAACGGATGCAAAGCTCAAGCGTGAAGCCATTGAAGCAGCAAGCAGGGAGATTGTTCCTCACGAAGATGCTAAGTGGGACAGCGATGATGACTTGAAATCCTGGCTTAAATCATTTAATAAGCATTGATTATTATGTAAAGAAATCTCTGCTGGAATTGCTTAATTTTAGGCTTTGTCGGACATTTCTTTACATAACGGATTTCTTTACTTAACCCTTGCTTGCCCCATCCCTTACTTTTGTATGGAGGAGCACCGTCCCGATGGAGCCGCAGATCAGGGAAAGCTGCTCATTTGCATAGCTGCACCCATTGTCAACGTATAGTTTCGCCGGGATCCCATAGGCGGAAACAGCGGCCTTGAGTACTTTCTGGAAGTGATAGGCATTATCACTGTAAAAAAGCTCTCCGCCCACCAGGAGCCTGGAATGGTCATCAATGATCATGATACAGTAGACACGCCTGCGTACCCCGTTTTCTGTAATATAAGGGAGGTAGCAGGTGTCTGCCTGCCACATCTTCCCGAACGCGTCTTCCTCAAATGCCCTGCGGTCACGCATGGACGGGTTTTTTGCGGATTTCAGGTCATGGTGCTTGACAAACCGCTGGACAGCGCACACGCTGACGGTTGCCGGGATGAACGAGCCTGCCACAAGCTGGCGGTGGATCTGTGTTGCGTTCAGCCTTGGGAATTCCGCTTTCAGGCGGTAGATCTCATCCACGGCGGCATCCGGGAGCACGCGTGTCCCGCCGCTGTCAGAGCGTTCTTTCGGCATGAGCGCGTCAATCCCCCCTTTCCGGTAAAGGGATTCCCACTTGGAGAGTGTCCCTGGCTTATAGTGCGCCGTACTGCCGTCCGGGAGTGTGAGCGGCTGCTGTGTGACGCGCTTATAATAAGCGTTCCTTGAGGCATCCGGATAAAGCCCGTGGATGGCAGGGGCTATGACTGCGAGCTTGAACTGCGCTATGGCAGCGGCTCCCGAAAGTTTTTTTGCGTGATGTTCCATAGACATGGATCCTCCTTTGTTTTTTTCCATCATATCCCCTGGATGCCGGGAGGGGAATTCCCATGGCGTGTGAAGCCCCACAGAACTGGATGTGTCAGAAAAACTCCTGACGGTAATCTGCGGGGTTCCTGTGTGACTGCAGGAATGAGCGCGCGGACAGGAGGACGAACTGGCAGGCAAAAGAAATGGAATACTGCTCCAGAAAACAGAGGCCCTTTATGAATGCGGACGGGGCGGTCTCTGCGGAAACAAGCATGCCGAGCCACTCCTGCTTGTGGGACAGGAAGAGGTCCCTCCAGCGGTAAAGCATGGACACGGAGATGTCGAAGCGGGAGCAGAGTTTTCCTACCGTATGCAGAGGAAGGAAGTATTCTGCCAGCACCCGAAGGATGAAGAAAAGGCCATATTCAGAGTAAGGGATGATGACATCAGGGAGGATGGCATGGGTATGCCCGCAGCTTGTACAGCACAGCCGCAGGACACAGATTTCCCCATAGACTGTCTTTCCATACGTGAAATCAGCCATGGAGCGCATGTAAGAGCCATGGGAGACGCAGTTCCCTTTGGAGCCGCACCATGGACATGTCTCATCCTCCCATGAATAAGACAGCATATATTCATTGAAAAGCTGTATGGATGTTTTTTTTATACGAATCATCTTGCAAATCAGTGAGTTTTTTCTTATCATAGTATTGTAGTGTTTTTAGTGCATCCACCTTAGTACTGGATGCCATTACAGGAAGAAAGAACCGGCTGGGGAGTTTGGTTCTTTCTTTTTTTGTTCCATACACCAATATATACCAATGGATGTAGGGATTCAATACCGAAAACAATGTGCCGGAAAAAACGGCACATTTACATAGTAATGTTTTTTAGAATGAAGATTTTAATTTGCAGCAAACCTGCGGTAATAGATAAATTTAATTTGCTGGCTGACAACATGCTTTCCTTCCTGCATTCCTTTTTCACCATGAAAGCATATCTTCCGGAATT
>OFHN01001902.1_pt1 | contig 13409 bp, 10 predicted proteins | sample 1521321 | NCBI WGS metagenome assembly OFHN01 (sample SAMEA3504130, study PRJEB24116) | mouse gut metagenome | biome: mouse gut; feature: mouse-associated habitat; material: faeces | place: Denmark | collected 2011
ATTTGAACCTGCGGCCTCTGCGTCCCGAACGCAGCGCTCTACCAAACTGAGCCACGCATCGTCATTACACATTTTCTCAAACGTGCTCAATTATAATAGCATATATTTCCGAGTTTGTCCAGTATTTATTACAAATTTTTTTATATAAATTTCACTTTCCAGATTTTATCCCTTGCGTTTCTTTATAACCAACATGGCGGGCCGCTTTTGATACAAGCAAGGGAACCGCTATTATGCGGCTCCCTTGCCAGGCTTAACCCTTTTACTTTACTACCTTCACGCCCGTCTTCTGCCCTTTCTTACGGAACAGGCGCGTATACAGGCTGAGTTTCTGCTTTGGTACTTTAATCTTACAGTTAGAGTGAACGCCTTTTAAAGCATTTTTGCCAACGTTTTTTAAAACTTTGGAGTTCACAGTGATCTTTTTCAGTTTCCCGCAGCCTTCAAATGCCGAATTGCCAATGCGGGTTATATTTTTACCCAGTGTAACTTTACTTAGCTTTTTGTTTCCTTTCAGCGCCTTTGCAGAAACAGCCGTAACCTGGAATGTCTTTCCCTGGATCTTTACTGTTGGCGGAACCGAAACGCTGGTATAGTTCTTTTTCACTGGTTTTTCGTATGTAACCGTCCCTCCGGCCGCCGTAACCTTCGTTACTTTATACCAGCCCTTTCCCATGCGGTATTTATCCCCGGCCTTTACGGTTATCGTTTCGGAAGGCGGATTGCCGCCCGGATTCTCCACGGGTCCCGGGTTTACGCCCGGTCCTTCCGGCGTCTTTTCCTTCAGCCCGTCAATCGCTTTCTGCAAATTCGCAAGAGCCTTCTGTAAACCGTCCGCCGTAGCGTCCGGGCTTTCAAGGATATTTTTAACTTCCTGCAGCGCGGCCTCTAAAACCTTGTAAGAATCCGCCGTATATTTATCCTTTTCTTTTGCAGCGGCATTTAAGACTGCCTCCTGCGCCTGCTGGATTAACTGTTCGTCCGGTTGATCCGGCTCTATTGCCAGTCCCCATGCGCCGTCTGAGCCGCGCCTTGGAACAACGCCTGCCAAAAGCTCCTCCGGCAGTTTGCTGTAATTAAGAACCTCAAAATCGGCGGCATTATCGTCCGTATCAATAAAAGCAATCCTCCGGATCGATTTATTCTTGGAAATAATTTCATCGTCTTCCGGATTTACCAGAGCCGTTCCTTCTACCGGCGCTTCATTCACGGAAACGCCGTCTACGTTTGTATCCTTGTTTTTCAAAAGCACGCTGTAGCGTTTATTTGCAATTGTCAAATCCCAGACGCAGTCCGGATCCGAAATGGTAACCACTCCCGTAGCGTCCTGTTCCGGAGCGCACTGAATCAGGTAGGACGCGCCGGAACAAATCGTACCGGAAAGCGCAAGTTCTTCCTGCGTGCCGTCTGACAAATAAGAAATCCGGTATCCGTCCAGGTTCACATCTTTTGGCGTCGGATTATACAATTCGATAAAGATATGGGAAATAGGTGTTTTGCCTTTTCCGCCGCCGCCATATACCTGATGGATAATAACATGGCCGTTTTGCGCCTTTCCTTCCCGTACCGCCCGCTCCATAGCTGCGGTCATGGAACCGGTTTCCACGCTGCTTGTGACAGTTACGGAAATCAATTTGTCTTTCAAGCTTTCACCAACAGCCAAAAACTGTCCGGAAGCGCCTGCAATATCCGCTCCGTCCGCTTTCCACTGATAAGAAATTTCACCTGTATTATTCGTCGCGTCATCCGCATAAAGAATAGCGCCTAATAAAGCGTTTCCCCGGATGGAAAGCGATCCTGATAATTCGTCCGGCTCGTCGCCGCCCGTCCCCCATGCGCCGTCTTCCAGGCATCTCGGACGTTTTTGTTCAATAACCTGCGCGGTCTCGTCCCGATAGCTTACAGCTTCAAAATCAGCCGTATTGCTGTCTGTATCTACAAACTTTTTCCTGCGGATCGCCTTTTGCTTGCTGATTGTACCGTCCGAAAGCGCAAAACCTTCCACAGGGTTTTCATTGACCGAAACGCCGTCTTCCGCCTCGTCCCCATGATACAGGATTATCTGATACCGCTTATTGTCAATCGCCTGATCCCATTCCTGGTCAAACTTGTCAATACGCAGTTTGATTAATTCCGGCGTGGTATCGGCCTGCGCCTCACAGCGGATAAGGTACGACGCATGCGACGGAACCGTTTTATTTTCCAGAGGCAGCACAACCTCTTCTAGCGCCGGGCCGTTTTTACCGCCGGACATATACCCGACAGAATAGCCGTCCAGGCTGATATCCTTATCCGTCGGATTGTACAGTTCAATAAAACTGTGCGATACGGGCGTTTCATCATTTGCGCCGCCGCCGTAAACCTGGTTGATAATGATATGATCGTTTTTCAGTTCCAACGCAGCGGCCGGTTCCGTCTCTTCGCTGACGACGGAGCCGCTTTTATCCGAACTTGTAATCTCAACGGAAATCCGCTTGCCAACCTGCGCTTCTGTCAGTAAAAACTGCGCTTCCACAGCGCCCGCAATATCTGCTCCGTCCGCTTTCCACTGATAAAAAATCGTGCCTGTACTGTTCGTATTGCCAAACTCTGCCGTCAGTACCGAACCGGCCCTTACGCGTCCGCGGACAGAAGCCGTACCTGTCAGCGCCTCAGCTTTGACTTCTTTTGTAAAAGAAATATAATTGGTGACAGACCCGCTTGACAACGGAGTCCCGGAAGCGTCAAGCGCCCTTACTTGTACGATATTCACCGCGCCTTCCGTCTGATCCAAAAAACGGTCCGACGCCGTAAGAACAGCTTTTCCTCCCGCTATATCCGCTGTTCCCGCCAATATTCCGTTGATATAAAAACCAACTTTTTTGGCGGAACTGTCCGTTACAGACGCCGTATAAGACGTTGCCGCCGCATCGCTGGTATCCGCTGTTACGGAAATACTGCCGGACGCTTTGAATCCGCCCAGAGACGAAAGCAGTGTTTCAGGAGTCTTAAACTGTTGATCCAGCCAGCTTAAGCGCGTTTTTAAAAATGTCCGCAGACGCTCCGCTTCCGTAACAAACGGAGACAACGATTGCATAAAATGCCCGTTATAATTTGCCTCGCCGGATTCCCGCAGGTATTCGATATCCTGATCGATGATTCCGCCCGTTTCTACAATCTCTCCAAAATACTCCCTGTTTTTTGTATAGCTTTCATACATTTTCCTGACAAAGTACGGATCCCGGATCAGCGCAAGATACCAGGATACCTTTTGCGTCTGTGTTGACGACCCGCGATCTTTTATCATCCACACATACGGCTTATTGGTTTCTGATGAACTAACAATACTGTTAGACGTCCAGTCCATATCCCATAACGGCCCAATCATAAGCTTGCCGTCCAAATCCTTGTACATAAAGCTGCTCTTTTTCATGGTTTCCGTATTCCAGTAAAATTCGTTGATAATTAGGTAGTTCACAAGGGAATCCATATCTACTAAATCCGTGTAATGCTTCCGCTCCCCATTGTATGTTGTGTAAAAGTCAGACGACCAGACGCTGTCCTCCACCGCCTGGATAAAATTCTGCGCTGAAGAAAACAGTTCGTTGTTTGTGCTGATAAATTCCGGGCTTTTAAACATCATCGGAAGCCCTTTTTGAGTGCGGAATTTGGATGCCTCGTCATAGTATTCGTCGAGTTCGAATAAAAACCCGCCGGATAAATTGACGCTGCCGTCCGGATTTTTGGGAATCTCCGTAAAATAATCGGAAATTTTGTAAGCCTTGCCCTGATAAGTAACGCTGTCGCTGGTAATCCACTGCATATGCTCGTTTAGGTAATCCTCAAACGCATCCCTTGCGTCCCCGGAAATGCCTTCTTGTTTCCCAATGGCTTTGGCCACATCCCCCGCAAGATCCTCCCAGTCATAGATTTCCACCCTGCCCGTATCAATCCTTACATTTCCAACAAACTGGTAGTTTCCGGAATAAACGCCGTTTAAAATCAGTTCGACATGCGTTGATTTCAAATACGGCTCAATCCCCATTTTGCCTGCCAGGTCATACGACGTCGTATTGCGGATCAGGGATTCGTCCATATAATTTGCCAGAAGCGCCCAGTGCTTGCTTTTGCCAAACCCGAATAAATCTGTTTTTTCGTCTAATTTCAGCTTGTAGGGGAGTTTGTTGAAACTCGTATTCCATGTGCTGTTTCCACGCCCGCGTATGGATATCCCGCCGTCGTAGAGCGTTGTCGTTGCGCCGTTAAACGTATCGTTTCCCTGCACATGCATTACCGCGCCTTTATAATTTTGCTTGTCATAAATACCGGCTCCGTCGTTGGTGTCAATATATACAACCGGCAGCTTGCTGCAGTACATTCTCTTTTGTCCCACCATGTTGCCGTTTAACTCCGCCGTCACTTCAACAAACTGGTTTAACGCCGACGTATCCGGCGTATACGAAGCCGTACGGGCTTTTATAACGCCTCCTACCTTCCAGGTGTAAGAAAATTCCGTCCCCTCAGGCGCCCTTTCCACGGATGCCGTCATAGCTGCGCCGGGCTTTACATATTCTTTGTCCACTGTCACCGTAAGTTCAGAGCGCACCGTTACCGTCACGGTCCTCGTCCTTTTTGAAACGGAGGTAACGGCGTTCAGCGTCACTGCGGTATCTGCAAGCACGCCTTCTACTGTGGCCGCTCCGCTGGCGGGATCGATAGAAATCACGGATGGGTTCCCGCTCGTCCATGTAATCGACTCTTCCCCTTCCTCCGATACGTATACCAGAGGAACCGTAAAGCTTTTTGTTACGGAAGACATCGAATCTCCCTCTGCGAACTGCGGCAGTGGAATCGGCGTAACCACCTTCCCCTGGCTTATAACAAGCATCAGCTTTCCGTTATAAACGGACCAATACTCCGGTTCCAGGGCATTTAACACCGTCTCTCCCGAAAGCTCCTCCTCCGAAACCGCCGATGATGAACCGAAATCTTTTCCGGTAATATAATAACAGTTGGAAATATTCGCCGTATTTGCCTGGGCGTCCTGCGAGGAACTGTAGCCGTTTATCGCATAGCCGGCGCTTCCTTTAAACCAAACTTCTCCCACATTCACGCAGGAAGACAAAGAGCCGATTACCCCCTGCTGATGTATTCTTCCGAGAATACCTCCGCAGCGTTCCTGGGTATTGGCAACCGAATTTTCGACCGTCACCATAGCGGCATTGTACAGATTCGTCATCTCTACCTTCTGGGTGTTTGTCCTGGTCTGCCCCACAATGCCGCCAACGCCAATCAAGTCTCCCCCACTGCTTCCTTTTATATTGATACTGCCGCTTAAGACCGCAACGTTGTTTATTTTTGCATAACCGTTTACATCCCCTGCCAGAGTTCCGATAATATCGCCTCTTCCCAGGGTATGCGTGATGGAAACGTCCGTAAAATTCAGGTTTTTCACTTCTGCATAATCCTGTGCCGAAACGCTTCCTATCATGGCGAACAGTCCCGACGCATTTGATTTCTGGCTGCCGGCGCTTCCGTCGTATGTAATCGTAAGCCCCTCTATGACGTGGCCTGCCCCGTCAAACGTTCCGGAAAAAACGCGTTCCCCTTCAACCAGGGCATATTCCGGCCCGTTGGCTCCTCCAATCGGAGTCCAGTTTCCTTCGCTTCCCAAATCAATATTTGACGTAAGCACATAATCCCCGTCCATCGGATAGGATGCGTCTTTTCCAATTTTTGCAAGTTCTTTTGCACTGGAAATAGAAATTACGTTTGACGCCGCCTGTACTTCGACGTCTCCCGCCGGCGCGAGGCTTAACCCGGAAAACCAAACTGCAAACGCAAGTACAAAGCTAAGCGCCCTCTGCGGCATACCGCCTTTTTGATTTCTTTTCATAGTTCCTCCGTTCTCTGCTTTTTTCACAGTAAAACATATTTCAATTGCTGCCTGTTCCGTTTATTTTATCATATTTTCAGATGTCTGGCATCCTTTTTTTATAAAATTCACACATAATACATCTTTTCAAACAGCTGCCATATGATGTAAAATAAATAATAAAGATTAGAGCGTGTTTGACGAATGTTTTCTGACAGATATACGGACTACTTAGCGGGGATTTGTGCCAAATAAGGAAGGCGTAGCGGGCTACGTTGACCGAATGAATGCAGATTGAACTACTAATGTTCAATCTGATGGCGCAAATATCACGCTAAGCGGGGGATGCAGAAGAGGAGGCGTATCCTACATAGAGCATATCTACTTTTAAAATGTGGTTGATCAGCCAGCTGACCAAAAAAGAAAGCAGGTTTGCGGCGGTTTCATTCTGGGCTTCATAATCGTCTTCGGCTGCGTCTAAATCAAATTCCATAAGCTTGCTTTCAAAATCGCGGTGCTGCTGTTTATGCTGCTGGATTTGATCGTAGCGTATGTTTTCAAGGAAAGCTTCTTCATGAGAGAAATGGCTTTTTGTGTAATCAATTAGTTCTGATATCAGACAGGTAAGCTGTTCTGTTTTATCCTGTAACAGATCGTCGTTTAACAGATCGTGCGTATCCTGCGCCAGTTCAAAAAGGCGGGTGTGTTCTTGGTCAATGGCTTCAATTCCTGTAAAATAATCCGGTTTCATTTCGTACATGGTATGTTCTCCTTCCTTTTTGTAAAAAATATAAATACACTGTTTTTTATTTTAATGCCTTTTGAAGGAATAATCAAGATGGAGCATGTTTTTTCAGTTGTTGTCCAGGATCTTTGGTGTTATAATAACACAGTGATAACAGAGAACGAACGGGATTTACAGGAAGGAGAATTTTATGCGTATCGGAATCGGTTATGATGTGCACAAATTGGCGGAAGGAAGAAAACTTTTCCTGGGCGGGGTAGAAATCAGCCATACGCTTGGGCTTTTAGGGCATTCGGACGCGGACGTGCTTGTGCACGCCATTATGGACGCGCTGCTTGGGGCTGCGGCATTGGGGGATATCGGAAAGCATTTTCCGGATACGGATGAAAAATATAAAGGGATTTCCAGCTTAAAGCTGCTTTCGCATGTGGGAGGGCTGATAGAAAAGAACGGGTATTACGTCGAAAATATTGACGCTACTATAATTGCGCAGAAACCAAAACTGCGCCCGTTTATTGAGAAAATGGAACAGAATATCGCGCGGGAATTACACCTTTTGGACGATCAGGTGAATGTGAAAGCGACTACGGAAGAAGGGCTTGGGTTTACCGGCGCTCAGGAGGGGATTTCGGCACAGGCGGTTTGTCTTTTGGGACGGTTTTATGAGAACAGCGCCGCGGTGTCCGGGCATGCATGTAAAAACTGCTTAAGCTGCCCCGGGAAGGACTGCGGTGAAAACTATTGACAAAACCTAGATCTCTGCATAAACTATAAAAGAACAGCCAAAAGCAGCGAACCGGGAGCCGAAAAACCACGGATAACTTCGTCTCTTAATCCGAGACGGGGTTTTTTTGTCTTTTTGGCGCGCCAAAGCGGCCGGTTGGGCGCATATTCAAAAAAAGGATGTAAATATGGGACTTTTCGGGTTTATCAAAGAAGAAATTCAGGTCATACAGGAGCGCGATCCGGCGATCAAATCGCCGATGGAGGTATTTTTATACCCTACGTTCCGCGTTATGTTAAGCTACCGCAGGGCGCACAGGCTCTATGAAAGGGGGCATTTCCTCCTTGCGCGGTACATATCCCAGCGCGCTGCGAGGAAGACGGGGATTGAAATCCATCCGGGAGCCATTATTGGCAAAGGCTTTTTTATTGACCACGGCAGCGGCGTTATTATTGGGGAGACTACGATTATCGGGGACAATGTGACGCTTTACCAGGGCGTGACGCTTGGCGGTACCGGCAAGGAAACCGGCAAGCGCCATCCGACGCTCTGCGATAACGTTATGGTAAGCGCGGGCGCAAAAATACTGGGTTCGTTTACAATCGGGGAAAATTCCAAAATCGGGGCGGGAAGCGTAGTGCTTGAGGAAGTGCCGCCGAACTGTACCGTTGTAGGCGTGCCGGGCAGGATTGTAAAGCGCGGCGGAAAGGGCCGCGCAGCGACATGGATCAAATCCATCTGCCCGATCCGGTAAAGGAAGACATTGCCGCCCTGCAGCATGAAAATACGGCGCTGTATAATAAAATCATAGATTTGGAATCGAAGATAAAAAAACTGGAAAAGGAGAACACAGGCAAATGAAACTATACAATACGCTGACAAAGCAAAAAGAAGAATTTGTCCCATTGGAGGAAGGGAAGGTAAAGATGTACGTCTGCGGGCCAACCGTGTACAATTATATCCACATCGGAAACGCCAGGCCGATGATTGTTTTTGATACGGTGCGGCATTATCTGGAATACAAGGGCTACGACGTAAACTTTGTATCCAATTTTACGGATGTGGACGACAAAATCATCCGGAAGGCAATGGAAGAAGGCACGACGGCCGATGAAGTGGCCAAACGCTTTATCGGCGAGTGCAAAAAGGATATGGAGGGCATGAACGTTTGCCCGGCGACGACGCATCCGCTTGCGACGCAGGAAATCGACGGCATGATCGAGATGATTGAAAAGCTGATCGAAAACGGATACGCATACGCGGCGGCGGACGGCACGGTGTATTACAGGACGCGCAAATTTGCCGGTTACGGCAAGCTTTCCCATAAGAACATAGACGATCTGCAGGCAGGCCACCGGGACATTAAAGTGACCGGGGAGTTAAAAGAGGACGCGCTGGATTTTGTGCTCTGGAAGCCAAAAAAAGAAGGCGAGCCGTACTGGGAATCCCCCTGGGGCAAAGGACGTCCCGGATGGCATATCGAATGCTCCGTTATGTCCAAAAAATACCTGGGGGATGAAATCGATATCCATGCGGGCGGGGAAGATCTGATCTTCCCGCATCACGAAAATGAAATTGCCCAGAGCGAAGCGGCAAACGGCGTGCCGTTTTCTAAATACTGGATGCACAATGCGTTTTTGAACGTGGACAATAAGAAAATGTCCAAATCGGTCGGAAATTTTTTCACGGTGCGCGAGATCAGTGAGAAATACGACCTGCAGGCGCTGCGCTTTTTCATGTTAAGCGCGCATTACAGAAGCCCGCTGAATTTCAGCGCGGATTTGATGGAGGCGGCGAAAAACGGTTTAGAGCGGATAGTAACGGCGGCGGAACATCTGGCGCATCTGAAAAAGGCGGCGCAGCAAGGGGAACGGACGGAGGCGGAGCAGGCGCTGTTGGCGGAAGCGGCTGTATTTACGCAGAAATTTGAAGCCGCAATGGACGACGATTTCAATACGGCAGACGCGGTTTCCGCAATATTTGAACTGGTGAAATTTATCAATACCAGCGCTTCGGCGGAGCATACCGCATCTTATCTGGAAGCGCTGTATGCGCAGCTCAATACGCTCTGCGGCATCCTCGGTATCCTTTTGGAACAGGACGAGGAAATATTAGACGAAGAAATTGAAGCGCTGATTGCAAAACGCCAGGAGGCCAGAAAAGAGAAAAATTTTGCCCGTGCAGACGAAATCCGCGATATTCTGTTAGAAAAAGGAATCCAGTTAAAGGATACCAGGGAAGGCGTACAATGGAAACGGGTATAAACGCTTTTATCCGACGGCAGTTTGACGTAAAGGATACGGATATCCGCACATATTCCCCGCTTGCGCTTGCCTACATTGGGGATGGGATTTTTGACCTGGTGATCCGCTCCGTTGTGGTCGGGCGCGGAAACACCAGGGCAAACGAATTGCATTGCAGGACAAGCCGTATTGTCAAAGCGCAAACGCAGGCAAAGCTAATCGAAAGCGTTCTTCCACAGCTGACGGATGAGGAAGCGGACGTCTACCGGCGCGGGCGCAACGCCCATTCGGCCACGATTGCCAAAAATGCCAGCATGTCCGATTACCGGAAAGCAACCGGGTTGGAAGCGCTTTTGGGCTACCTCTACCTGACCGATCAGTTTGAGCGGATATTGGCGCTGGTCAAAGAAGGTTTGGTTTTGATAAACGAAAGGATATAATATGGAAAACGAGACATTAAAAATAGAAGGTAAAAACGCGGTGTTAGAAGCATTCCGTTCCGGAAAAACCGTTGACAGGCTCTATATTTTAGAGGGCTTAAAGGACGGCCCTATGCAGACGATTTTACGCGAAGCCAAAAAAAGGGATACGGTTGTCAGTTTCGTATCAAAAGAACGCTTAGGGCAGCTTTCGGAAACCGGGAAGCACCAGGGCGTTATCGCATCCTGCGCGGCGTACGAATATGCAACGGTGGAGGATTTGTTAAACCGGGCAAAAGAAAAAGGCGAACCGCCGTTTTTTCTATTGCTTGACAATATTGAGGATCCGCACAATTTAGGCGCGATTATCCGTACGGCGAATCTGGCCGGGGCGCACGGCGTTATTATTCCCAAACGCCGGGCGGTAGGGCTGACCGCCGTTGCCGCGAAAGCAAGCGCGGGGGCGATTCATTATACGCCGGTGGCAAAGGTGACGAACCTGACGAATACCATGAAGGAACTGAAAAAAGAAGGAATGTGGTTTGTCTGCGGCGATATGGGCGGAAAATCTATGTATGATCAGGATCTGACCGGGCCGGTCGGGCTTGTGATAGGCGGCGAGGGGGACGGCGTTTCCAGGCTGGTTGCAGAACACTGCGACTTTACCGCTTCCATACCGACCAAAGGGGATATTGATTCATTAAACGCTTCGGTAGCCGCCGGAGTATTGGCATTTGAAATTTTACGCCAGAGGGGTGCAAAAAAATAAATGGCAGATTATACATGCTGTTCGGACGAAGAACTGATTGAAAGGCTAAAGGATAATGAAGCCGGGATTATGGAGTATATATTGGGAAAGTACAAGCCGTTTGTGCGCAAACGGGCAAACGCACTGTATTTGATTGGCGGGGATACGGACGATTTGATCCAGGAGGGTATGATTGGACTGTTTAAAGCAATCCAGGAATACAAACCGGGAAGGGACGCTTCGTTCTCCCATTTCGCGAGGCTGTGCATTGAACGGCAGATGTATACGGCAGTCGAAGCGTCCCGGCGCAAAAAACACACGCCGCTGAACACCTACATTTCGTTTGACGCTTCGGACGACCGGGGCGTTGCGTTAGCGGACGTACTTTCCGGCAGCGCAAATGAAAATCCGGAAAGCCTTTTGATAGGTAGGGAAGAAATAGAACAGCGTTTTGCGGCGCTTGAAAAAAGCTTAAGCAAAATGGAAAAACAGGTATTTGATTATATGATAGAAGGCCTTCCGTACCGCCAGATTGCAAAAAAAATGGGGAAATCTCCCAAAGCGGTTGACAATGCCATACAGAGGATGCGCATGAAGGCGGAAGGCGTCGGAAGATAGCCGTCTTTTTTTGGAAGGGATGAAAGTATTATGATCGAACGAAGTGATTTACTGGCATTTCATTTTTATAAGAAAGAAAAATTCACGGGTAGTTATTGCGGCATGCGTTATCTGATAGAAAAAACAACCGAAGGGGAAGCGGAGTTGTTTGCTGTTTACACGTGGCCGCAGCCGTATAATTTTGAGGCGACTTTGCAGGAAGATAAATGCAGGAAGACATTTCCGTTTACTGCGGAGTCGCTGGAGGAAATTACAGATTATCTGAACAGAATATATGAAAACGGCTATCATAAAAAACAGCCTAATGCGGAAAAAGGGACTCGAACCCTCACGCCTTAAGGCACAGGAACCTAAATCCTGCACGTCTGCCAATTCCGTCATTTCCGCAAACAAGATATATAGTATACGTTTTTTCTTGGGATGTCAAGACCCTCATGGCCCAAGTTCCTAAAGTTTTGTAACAGTTGTTACTGTTCACACCCATGGTGTTCACCGTAACGAACAGTTTGTCCTTCCGGTTTCACTGTTACAAAATTTTGTCTGCTTTTACTTTTCATGCGTCTGTCGTACTATGTTCTTGTATTGGCCAATCTGCCGCGCTTCCTTACCGTAAATCTAAAAAGTTAGTTTGTTTTTACAATAACTGTCAGGCGTGCTTTTACGCCGTCTTCTTTGGCATAAATATACGCCTTTCCCTCGCTGGCCGCAGTAATCACGCCATGTTCGTCTACGGACGCGACACTGGTGTTGGAACTTGAATACTCCGGCCTGTTCTTGGAAGAAACCTTCGCTTTTGTCTCGTATTTTTGCCCGACGGAAAGCGTAACGCTCTCTGTTTCAAATGAAACCTCCGGTTTTTTCACGGTTACTTCACATGTCTTGCTGGCGCCGTCTACGGTGGCGGTAATTCCCGCCGTGCCGTTTTTGACTGCCGTCACCATACCGGTTTCATCGACGGTGGCGACGCTTTTTTTATTTGATTTCCATTTGGGTGTATGCTTGGAGGTGGATGTGACGGAAAGCTTTACCGTTCCTTTGCGGTAAAGCGAAACAGAAGTGCGGTTTATCTTTAGTTTTGGCGTTTTGACCGTTACCTTACAGCTTGCCGAGGTCTTGTCGGCAGTTGCCGTAATCGTCGTCGTTCCTGCCTTTTTGGCGGAAATTACGCCTGTTTCGCTTACGGATGCAACGCTTGATTTTGCGGATTTGAATTTGACCGGATGCCCGGTAGAAACGGAAGCCTTTAATTTGGCGCTGTAGCCGATTTCTAAGGAAATCTGTTTGGCGCTCAGCCGGATCGCGGTTTTATTTACCTTGATTTTGCAGCTTGCTTCCCCGTTTTTGATTTTGGCTGTAATGATTGCGGTTCCTGCTTTTTTTGCGGTGACTTTGCCGTAGGTATTGACCGAAGCGACGCTTTTGTCACTGGATGAAAAAGCAGGTTTTTTGCCGGTAGACGTGACGGCGGACAGATAAAATTCATCCCCGATATTTAACGTTTTGGAAAACGTGTTCAGTACGACAAATTCGTACCCGGCTAAGGATGCGTGTACGGCGTCCGGTTGTAAAACGGAAAGAAACAGCATGGAAACCATGCAGATGACGGCGAATGCCGTCCGATAAGATGTTTGCCTGTGTGACATATAATTCCTCCATTCCGAAACGGAAGGAAGATGCGGCAAATTGGCATGGAAATAATATAACACGCCGTCAGGGGTTTGTAAACAGAAAAATTGACATTTTTTCTGATTTCGTTATGATAGAACAAAAGACGGAAAAGAAGGTGATTCATTTGGATTCTAATATGACGGTTTTACTGGTAGAGGACGATGAAATTCTGGCCGGGGAGATCCGGCAGTTTCTGGAAAAATGGGGCTACCGGGCGGTTTTGGCAAGCCGTTTTGACGATATCGCGGCTGAATTTCGGGCGTGCCTGCCGCATCTGGTTTTGATGGATATCAACCTGCCGTTTTACGACGGGTTTTACTGGTGCGGTAAAATCCGCGCGGTTTCGGATATCCCGATTCTGTTTATCAGCAGCAAAAACGACGACCGGGA
>OFHN01001903.1_pt1 | contig 13406 bp, 9 predicted proteins | sample 1521321 | NCBI WGS metagenome assembly OFHN01 (sample SAMEA3504130, study PRJEB24116) | mouse gut metagenome | biome: mouse gut; feature: mouse-associated habitat; material: faeces | place: Denmark | collected 2011
ATTTATGAGACTACCAACTTTTTATGAACAAAATCTTATCCCGAACTGGGGTAATAATTGATTATCGAAATGTATCAAATCTATGGCATAAGTAGTCAATACAGCTGAATGATATTTGCCATTTTTGCCGCCGCTAGGAATATCCAATAATATTGCATGCTCATTCTTTTCCATAATTCTCAATGAATTGTGATGCTATCTCAGTTAGTGTATTATCTTCATCAAGATAACCCATGTCTTGTAAAAAATTAAATAGAGAATCAATACGTGGCGATGTTTCAACTGGATACCGCTGCTCTATTAAAACAATCCGTCCATCCTCAAGAATAAACTTTCTTAGGTCTGAATTATTCTTTCCCATTTTAGCAATGGCGACCACAGTATGCTCCTGCATTATTTGCACTATCAGAGATTCTATAAAACCGGATATAGAGAATGACAGATAACGCTCCACATAAGATCTTAACCCTTCACTGAGTATACCTCGCTGACGTTTCAAGTCATTTTCCCCTTCAAACTCCTCTATATCTTTTGTGTTATTCTCAAATTCAGTATAAAGTCTCAACATGAGTCTTATTGCATGTGCTGCTGCAGAAATATAATCTTGTTTACTGACGTAATCCCTTAATTCATCATAGATTATATTTATATTATCACTCACATTTTTCCTCCATTCGTCAAGAGAGTTATAATTCATCTCTTTCTCTATAACCGACAATAAAGATTGTTTAATATCTTGAGAAAGTAGTGCTATTGGAGGATTGTGTAATTCATGAGTTTTGTAGAGTATTAAACAAAAGAGCAAGTCAATACTATAATGCAAACCTTCACATAAATAATAGAAATACCACCCAAATGCGACCTGTAAATTACCGTCTTCAGTTATATGCAAAAAACGATTCTTTACGAACTCCTGAATCTCTACACCATTTGAAATATCATTTAGGAGCAAATAGATTGTTTCTCTTCGCAAGGAAGAGTCCTCGTCACTTTTCGTAAGCAAATTATTTAAGAACAGCCATTCCTCAGAGCCTACAATTATGCGATGTATTGCTAAAGATTGTAAGTCTTCTATTGCTTCTTCTTCCATCCAGAATACATTTAAGAAATAATTTCCGGATGTTTTCATCAATACTATTTCTGACAGCATCAGCTAACTCTTTTCCTTTGTTACGAAGATAAAATCTGCCTTCTTCAATTTTTACAAGTTCATAATAAATAAGAGAACCAAGATAGTACTGGCCAAAAGCTCCACTCTTGAATGTCCAGTACTTATCTTTAGATTCATAATCAGCACCATCTGCAATATCATAAATACCATCCTCTATTTGCTTATATCTACCTTGTGAAACAAACAAAGCTCCAACCACAGAACCAACATTCTGTTCCTTCATAATTAGTGCCATTGCCAACTCTGCACGACGTATAAAATTATATTGATGCAGAGATATTTGACCAGCAACTTCAAGTTTGTCATATTCACTAAGTAGCCAACAATAAAGGCTGTAATAGCGGATGTGACGGGTTAGATTGGTGAGCCCAGGTAACAATTTGCTATAGGTTGCAATTGAACTATTCTGGATTCCCAATGGGTCACGCCCACCTTTGAAGCCATCGTTCGATGCCCAAAATACATTTGTGATTTCAGATTGCTTATATTGTGCCATTGTACAACAGATTGAACAAAACACTAATAGTACATCTCAATATATTGGTATGCACGTTCAAATACATCATTGTCTTTTATCTGATACTTAACCCAGAGGATAGCACGTAGTTTCTTTTTGATTTCTCTGCGGGCTGTTACACTTTGGAAAGCATCATTAAATTGACGTACAATGTTAACCACTTCATTATCTATATCATTTACAACTTGTTCAACGATAATAGGTGTGTCTTCGGTCTTTATACTTTGGAAAAGGTCTGTTAAGGCGGCACGAGCTTGAGCACGTTTATCCTGAGGTTCATCCTTTTTCTTTTCTTCTTCAAGCAAGTCTTTTGCTAATGCAAGAAGTTGTTTCAAGAAATCAATACTGCTGATCAGGTTTTGTTCCATTCGTTCTCGGAGTTCATCCAATTTCTCTGCAAATTTCTTGAAGTTAGGATCACCTTTGTGCTCGCCCAATCTCAATCGAAGTATTTTCTCTACTTCAACAATCTTCTTCTCACGTGCTTTTTCATCTTCAAGGACTGCATCTATCACATCGGCATCAACTACCAAATCCTCTAGTGGAGTACCAATGTCAATAGTTTCAATGTTGCGATGTATAATCTCTATGGTCTTAGCTCCAAGCAAAGTCCAGATAAGATTACCACCACTTACAGGACGCACACTTTGATACACTTGAGCCAACCAAGTATAATCATTTTGGTATTCGGCCAAACAAGCATCGGGAGAAACTATCTCCCACGCTTTATTGAGACGGGCAAAGTGGCGGCCAAAGTTTGTCTTCACACCATCATCTTTCAAGCATTGTTGAGCAGCAGTAAGCCCCTCCCATCCACCAATAGTTCTATCAACGCCAGGGAAGAACTCAATACATTGTTGCATGAATGTAGGTATAAGACTTTTGATTTCATCGATATTCTGAACAATGGTCTTAACTGTCTCTTCATCAAAAGCAAGACTCTTTGCAACATCCTCAAATACACCAACAAAATCAACAATCAATCCACATTTCTTATTCTCATTGTAGGTACGATTGGTTCTGCAAATAGCCTGCAACAAAGTATGATTCTTCATTGGTTTGTCCAAATACATACACTGGAGTATAGGTGCGTCAAAACCTGTTAGTAGTTTGCTTGTTACGATCACAAATTTTAGCGGAGACAATGGGTCTCTGAACTGATCAAGCAACTTCTTTTCCTCATCGCGACTACGCTTATATGCCTTATATTCATCTGCTTTATCTCCAGCAGTATGCATTATAATTGTTGTTTGGTCATCTGTGCCAAGAAGAGCATCCAAAGCCTTTTTATATTTGACGCAACATTCTCTATTGTAAACAACAACCTGAGCTTTCATGCCTGTTGGTTCCACATACTCTCTGAAATGAGAGACAATATACTTACAAACGTCATTGATTCTTTTTTCTGCAGTAAAGAATGCATCAACACTTGTTCTTCTTACCAATTCATTCTTGTCTTCTTCGCTAATCTGGTCGGTAAGTTCGTCAAACTCCTTTTGCAATTTAGCATCGTCCAAGTGCATCTCGACTGGAACGGTCTTGAAATTAAGTTCAAGAGTTGCCCCATCTGCTACTGAATTTTGGAATGTATATTTTGATATGTATCCATATTTATCCTCCTCGGCACCAAAACATGCAAATGTATTATGGTCATTACGGTTAATAGGTGTACCAGTTAATCCAAAGAAGAATGCATTTGGCAGTGCTGTGCGCATCTTTTTACCGAGGTCTCCTTCTTGTGTTCTATGAGCTTCGTCCATCAAGAGGATGATATTATCACGTTCATCAATTACCTCGCCATCATTCAAATCACCAAACTTAAAGATGGTGGTTATCAAGATCTTTCTTTGATGGATCTTTTCCTCCAGTTCTTGTTTTGATGATATACTATCAATGTTAGGTATCTCTGCACGAGTGAAATCACCAGTAATCTGGTCTTCCAAATCAATTCTATCGTCCACAATCACTACTGTTGGCGCTTTTAGCACTTCCTGACGACGAAGTTTTTGAGCCGCAAATACCATCAACCACGACTTACCAGAACCTTGGAAATGCCAAATCAAACCTTTACGAGGGCCAGAGCCATTTATATATGTTGACAGAACACGTTGAACAATAGCTTCGCCACCCCAATATTGTTGGTAACGACATACAATTTTAATTTTTCTGCCTCCTGAGGTTCCTGTGAAAACAGAATAGAAACGATATATATCCAATAGTCTTTCAGGAGTCATCAATGATACATAGTTATGCTCAACATCCTCCAATGTACCATGCTTACGTTCCTCATCGGCAAACCATGGGCCCCATTTGTCAATAGGGCATCCAATACCAGCATATTGAAGTTCTCTACCTTCACTTGCAAAGGTTAGAATATTCGGAACAAACATTTCAGGGATACTCTTCTGGTAATGCATAATATCAGTAGCACCATCAGCCCATGTTACAGATGCCTTAACAGGAGTCTTTGCTTCACCGATAACCATAGGTATACCATTGATGACATATACAAGGTCTAAACGCTTGCCTCCCTCCTTACTCTTTCTCGGATACTCCCACTGATTAGTTACTATGCAACGATTCTTATATTCATCATCCTTGCCTGCAAAGAAACGAATGTTGATATTATCGCCATTATCACCAAATGGGTATGAGTTTTCTTCAAATAGTAACTTGCGGAACTTATCATTAGCTGTGATTAGTTCATCAGAAGCTCCGCCACTTGTAATACAAGCTCGAAGCTTATATATAACCTGTTCTGCTTGTTCAGGAGTAATAGGATTCAATGCCAGCAGTGCCTCCATGAGCCATTCTACAACAAGAACTTCATCAGGAAGTCTCGGAACAAACTGCGGTTCCACATATATCCAACCGCATTGTCCTGCTGCATTAATGAGCATTTGCTCAACTGTATTTTCTTCGTTAAAGTATGCCATATGTTATTATATTTTTGTTTCTAATTGTAATATTCTGATTTATCGGCCTGTTGAGCAATGCTTACAAACTTCATCTGTTCATTGTAAGGGGGCAATTCTATTTTCAATTCAGAGAATGAAGTTTGATTCAATGATTTGAATGATGTGCCAGTCCCCATTTTCTTAATGTTGTCTTTTTGATACATTAAAGCATGATAAAGAAACTCTACGTTACATACGTTATCGTGGCACTTTGCTCTACATATAGACTGATTGGTTGCACATTCTATCTTATTGATTGCCATTACTCCGATACTACCTCGACATACATACATCAAGGTATCTACTGGGATAATCTTGCATGTAGCATATCCGGCTTCTGTGACCTTCTCGCAAGTGTCATATACATACTTATTTTTCATGTCCTCTGCAGATACCCATGGCTTATCTCCATTCCAATATTCAAGATTTGCCTTAGAAGGCGTACCTCCAGTGGATACATCAGCAAACGATTTTAGCATTCTCAAAGGATACCCCTTCTCTTTGAACATCTCGATAAATTGCGATTTGCAACCAACAAATTCTGATTTATCAGCCTGATTGTAAATGCTGGCAAACTCTTCTTGAGCCTCAATTGGAGGAATAATGATCTTCGCATTTCCAATAGACTCCTTGTTAAGTGTCTGGCCTTTTACTGCTTGCTTTGCACCTAGTAACCAGTTCTTGTTTGCAATAAGAAAATGCAGGAAGTCGATATTGAATTTCTTCTCATCAAAACCAGCAAAAGCCATTATTGCCTCGTTGGTATATAGATCTTCTGAGGTAATAGCAGTTCTTCCTATAGAGAGCTTAAAACTCATTATAATCGTACCTTTGGGCACTGCTTTGATTCCTGAATCAGCTATTGCATAGTCTGTAATGTATTCGCTAGTATCTCCTGTATAACGCGTGTATGAAGACATGTCGGATATAGAAACCCATTTGTGGGTTCCATTATCCCAACACTCAGGATTATTGCGTGCTGGAGTCTTACCCATCGATAGCTTAAATTCATCTTTTACTAATGATTCTGTCCAACCCTTGTCATTAGTATTCTGATTTCCAAACATCTCGATAAATTGCGACATACTAACCAATGAATTTATGATGAGACAATTTCACATTATTCTGATTCACCATTGCATATTGCAATGTCGTATCGAGACTCTGATGACCGAGTAGGTGCTGGACTTGCTCAATAGGCATGCCCTTATCTATTGCCATTGTTGCCAATGTTCTACGGAATTTATGTGGATGCACTTTTGGAATATTCAAATCTTTCCCCATCTGGCGCAGTCTAATCTCCACTCCGCTAATCTGCAATCTATCATAAGGAGCCAGGAGTGAGACAAACAACGCTTCATTGTTGTCAGTACGGCTGTTTATGTATTTCTGCAAATGAATCTTTGTACGAGCATCGAAATATACCTTACGCTGCTTATCACCTTTGCCGGTAACAATACACTCCCTGTTGTGGTAGTCTATATCTGAGCGATTGAGCTTAACCAATTCTCCAACACGCATTCCTGTTGATGCCAATAGATCTATCAATGCCAAATCACGCGGATTTGAGCAATGGTCCCGCATCAATTCAAGAGATTCATCAGTATATGTTTCCTTTACGGTTTTACCCACTTTTACTTTATGGATTCTTCGTACAGGACTCTTTACTATATAGTTTTCTTCTTCTAACCAAGAAAAGAAACTGGATAGTATGCGTCGAATATTATCTACCGTTACCTTGCTCGCGCCACTCTCGCTTTGATATGTATTTAAATAATGCCGTAAATCATCAGTAGTTATGTGGATAACCTCTTTACCCAACTTAATCAATGCATTATTTATAGTACTGCGATAATAGGCGATTGAATTAGGAGAACATCCTTCAACTTTCTTGGCTGAGATAAAATTCTCTACCAAAATCTGATTATTACTTTCTGCATTGACAGAATCTTTTTCAGTCACGACAATGTTACGGAAGGTGTAATCAAGCACCTTACGCAACTGGGCCAACTGCTCATTATTCAATGAACCGAGCATAGCCTGTTCTATTTCGTTAATCAAGTTCTTAACCATAATCTTACTATATTATAAAGGTTCGTCAATTAACGCGCGACTAATTATTCATGCACTACAATAATATGAACTTAGTCACTCATGAGTGACCAAGTAAAGTGACTAAGTCAATGCTCGTTTGTATTTTTGGCTCCGACTATTAGGTTTCTCGGGAATAGTCATTACCAAGAATCCTCCCTCTATAAGTGGGTCAATATAGCGATGCTTTACATTATATCTGTGTTTAAGACCAAGATGCTCCATGATTTCAGCCATACTTCGAGGAGTAGAACAAAAATCAATTATATCATTAAGTGTGTCACTTAACTTAGTCACTGACTTAGTCACATTTTCCTCATCGGTGACCAAGTTAAGTGATAAAGAAGGCCTCACTATAACCTCAAAAGCTGTAATCTTATCCACATTGAACACTGGTTCGGGATTTCCATTCTCTTGCAATAAGTTCTTTACACGCTGAATTCCACGATTGAACATGTTAACGTACTTCAATCCACGCATAGCCTCTGCAACAATTGGATTACGATAATCATTTACCGTTGGGAAGTTCTCAGGACGAGCCTCACCATACAATCCTCCAGCATTAAGAATCTCAATACGATCCTCATATTGATAAAGTCGAATTGGCATATTGGACTGGTAATCCCTATGCATACATGCATTCATCAACAACTCTCTAAGAGCCAAGTCAGGATAATTCAACACATTCTTCTCACGCAGCATGCTAATAGGCATAGGGCGAGAAGTCACCACAGCATCCCTAACAAAGTTTTCCAATTGCGGTAGCATTTTACTAAGACTTCCTTTAATCTGTCGTTCATTAACGATTTCACTACCACGGTCTTTACCTGCAAAATGAACGTATTGTACATAGCACCCATGCATATAATACTGAGGGTCTTTACCAAAAAGAATCATTGCAGCATTTGTAGGACATTCATGTGTAAGATCATACAAATGAATTGCCGCCAACTGTTCCTTGATATTACGGCTATCGCTAGCCAATACTTCGTGGTCAATTATCTGAGGAAGATATTCTCTTTTGATGAACTCCGTATCAATATCTTTTATGGTTGCGCCAAAACAAGGAGTGGCATCAAATGTTGCCATATATGAAGTTCTACGTTCAAACAAAATTCGTTCTTCCGCTTCACTGGCAATATCCCTGCGAGGACCAATACGAACAAATGTCCTACCGCGATATCGTACAGGTGGAACCAACGAAGGTGAAACTTCTGCAACAAGCAAATCTCCATCCTCATATTCAAATCTTTCCACCGACATAATAGGAAGAGGCAATATATTACCATTTGAACGTATGGCTGAAATCTTTTTTAGTAAATCATCATCAACTTTCAACCCCGATAAAGTTCCATTATCATACGCACCAAGAATCAGATACCCATTCTTCTTGGAATTAGGTAAATCGTTTGAGAAAGCACATATTGCTTCTTGAAACTTATCCATATCTCCGGTAGATGTGGTACGCTCTATTCTATATGTCTCAGTGCTCTTCAACAGCTCACGTACTTCTTCTTTTGATATCATAGTGATATATATTAGTTGTTTATCAAACTCTTTATTACTTGGTCTATTGCGTCAATCGATTTGCGTAATTCAAATTCTGATTTATCGACCTGTTCTGCTATGAAAACGAATTCAAGTTGTTTGTCCATTGGCGGTAAGATACAATCAAAGTTTCTTAACTCAGTGAGCGGCATTCGTGGCATTTTAGTACCTCCAGCTATATCATTTGCATAATTAACGAACTGATTACCCCGCAACAGATGACTCAAAAATACTTTATGCAATTTACTAGGCTCTGGACGTAATGGAACCAGTTCTGTCGTTGCCATTCCAGGCTCATCTGGTATCACAACCTTGTTTAAATAAGGCCTTAATTTTGAGAATAGTACATTCCCTTCATCAAAGGATTGAACAGACAAAGCATTCTCAACATCTTCATAGACCTTCTCTATTATCCTACCAGTATTTGATTCTATCATATCAAGATTCAATAGCCAGATTTTGCCAGATAGTTGCTCTTTAGAAGGCATTTCCGGGGCGACATCTTTAATCTTAGCAGTCTTCCAACCTTTTGTATTCGTAACAGGATTACCAAACATCTCGATAAATTGCGATTTCACCATTTCTCGAGTAGCATCAAGAAGCTTCTTATATGATTGTTTTAGGCGATAAGCTGACATCACTTTTTGGGCAATTTCTAATTGCTGCTTAATTGGAGGCAACTCGAATTCGTAATCAGCACGAGTACTCCAGTTTAGAAAGTAATTAACACCACCACTTTTATTTTCTTCACAATAATTCCAAAAATCATCACTTTGCATAATTATTGCTAAATATTCTTGTGTGAGAATACTTTCATCTTTAGTTTCTATTACAAAGGTCTTTTCTGAACAGATTCCATCAAAATCAGCAATACTACACTTCTTTAAATGAGGATTTCGTGTAACAAATAGAATTTGCCCTGCAGTAAAGCCGCAATAGAACATTGGTCCAATTGTTGAACCTTTTATTACACCCTTCTTTGTAACATATAACTCACATGAATCTATATGTTCACCACCTACATAATAGATTTTCTCAGTATTGAATCTATCTTCTCTTGTATATGCTCGGTGTGCAACCTCAGAAAACTTGACTATGCTCATAATAAATCTATTAAATTGGTAAATGACTCGTGTAAAGACTCTGAGTTTGACTTCCAATTTTCTAAAAGTTCAGAAATATCTTCAATATCTTTTGGATCGTTGGATTTTACATAGAATTTTGGTGAAATGCTATACTTGTTATCAGGGATTTCATTATTGTTAATAATCTTTGAACGTCCGTCAATATTGGTATATCGGGTATAAATACTCGTTATTATTGAAATATGCTCATTGGTTAAATAACTTTCAGTATTTTTCCGTTCCACTAAATCGGTAGCCTTTATTAAAAGAATTTTATTTTTCCTATCAGTTGGTTTATTTGATCGACAAATAAGAATACAGGCCTCCATTGGTGAATTAAAAAATAAATTTTTCCCAATACTAATAACGGCATCAATAAGATCGTTCTGAATGAGCTTTTGACGTATATCTTTCTCTATAAGTCTATTAAGAACACCATGAGGCAATAGAATAGCACATCTTCCATGATCATTCATAGATGATAAAATATGCTGTATGAAGGCATAGTCTGCTTTAGACTGAGGCGGTGTTCCTAAGAAATTGCGTCCCCATTTGTCGTTTATAAAAGCCTCACGATCCCATGTCTTTATAGAGTATGGCGGATTTGCTAATACGATATCAAACTTACGCAATTTGCTTCCATCGACAAAGGCGGGGTATGCTAAGGTATCTTCTCTGACAATAGAAAAGTCTTCAACGCCATTTAGATAAAGATTCATTCGAGCAATAGCACTGGTAAGTGCATTAATCTCTTGCCCAAAAACCTTTACTCCTTGCCATGGTTCACCCTTTTTGCGAAGAAAGTCCAAACATTTTACAAGCATACCACCCGAACCACAAGTAGGGTCATAGATGCTTTCGCCCGGACGAGGTTGAAGTATCTCTGCCATCAAATCCACAACGGTACGGTTGGTGTAAAACTCCTGTGCCGTATTACCAGCATCATCGGCAAACTTGCCCACAAGATACTCATATGCCTGTCCCATCTCATCTGCTGGACACGCTTTAAGCGACAAATTGTAACGTGAGAAATCTTCTATCAAAGAGGTGATAATGTGGTCGGGCATCTTGGCTTTATTGGTCCACCCATCTTTAGGGCCAAAGATACCTTCCAGGCCTCCGATAACACGTCCATCGGCATGTTCGCCAGGGTTGGCTTGTTCAATAGCAATAAAGGCTTCGACCAAACGCTGGCCAACATTCTCAGTACACTCACGTACATCACGCCAATGGGCACCATCGGGAATACGAATTACTAATTCTTGAGCTTGAGCATTGGCATACTCTATACCGCCTTCGCAAACATAGCCTTCAAACTGCTCATCGTATACGTCAGAAATTCGTTTGAAGAATAGCAAAGGGAAAATATATTCTTTGTAACCAGCAGCATCAATCTGACCACGAAGGCGAGTGGCTGCTCCCCAAAGGAACGATTTCAAGTCTTCCAATGAAATAGGCTCATCGGGATTTCTATAATATTTTACAGGTTGTTCCATAGGGTTATAAGTTTATCAGTTTTCTAAATTCTCCTTCAAATCTCTTTACCTCCTCGTATGCCGCCTTGAACTCTGCAAGCACTTCTGCATATGGACGGATTTCCTCTTTGTGATATTCCACGTATTTATTAGGAGAAAGGTCATAATCCTTAGCCGCAATATCATCAAGAGTCACCACTTTAGAAAAGTCTTCTACATCCTCGTAATTGGTGTAGAGTTCGTATAAACGATTTACATCTTCTGGAGAAAGTATATTCTGTGCACGCTTTACGGTGAGAATCTTTGTGCCATCAATCATCAGTACTCGCGCACTATGTGCAGCCGGTTTCAAACGTCTTAATATCAAGAAACAGGGAGAAAGAGGTGTGCCATAGAAGAGTTTATCGCCTAATGTCACAACAGCTTCAACCAAATCGCTCTTTACCAATTTCTCGCGAATGCGGCCTTCTTCATTTCCACGAGATAATACACCTTGAGGCATAACAACCGCCATACGACCATTGCCTGATGCCATACTTTTCACCATGTGCTGAATCCAAGCATAATCTCCACACGAATCACTGGGTGTTCCCCAAACATTACGACCATATTTATCTGAAGACCATTCTACTGAACCCCATTTCTCAAGTGAGAAGGGCGGGTTAGCTATAACGCAATCGAACTTGGCAATCTCTCCATTCTGCAAAATCTTGGGTGAACGAAGTGTGTCGCCTTGCATAATATTAAAGTCACTGGCGCCATGTAAGAACAAGTTCATCTTTGCAATGGCCGAGTTGACAACGTTCTTCTCCTGTCCGAATATGCTTCCACAGCAAAGACTTGAGTGATTCATGTGCTGTACCGCCTCAATCAGCATACCGCCACTACCACATGCTGGGTCATACACAGTCTCACCTGGTTTCGGATCGAGAATGCGTACAAGCAAGCTTACGACCGAACGAGGCGTATAGAACTCTCCAGCTTGAGCCTTACTGTCATCCGCAAATTTCTTCAGCAATATCTCATATGCATCACCCATCAAATCAGCTGGGTAATCATTGTTGCCCAATCTACGGGTGGATAGATGCTCTATCAAATCACGAATCTTACCATCAGAAAGGTTTTTCTTATCGGTCCACTTCTGTGCGCTGAACATCGACAACACGCCGTATAGTGTATCAGGATTTGCTAACTCTATACCTCGCATCGCACCAACAATTGCAGCACCAAGATTCTCGGAGCGTTCGCGAATATCACTCCAATGACAACCATCTGGAATTACAAAACGATGTTGTTCAGGCAAGGATGCATACTCCTCATCGCCACCACTTTCTTCAAGCGCAGTTTGAGTCTCTTCGTCATATACATCAGATATACGCTTAAAATAGAGGATTGGTGTTATATAATCTTTGAAGTTATCTTGACTCACAGGACCACGCAATATGTTGCATGCCTCAAACAGAAAGTTGTACAGATTCTGCACACCTTCCATTTTAAGGGTTTTCTCGTCTTTGGGAACCAGAGATTCTTCTTTATTTTTCTTTTTTGCCATAATATATTGCTATCATATGAAGATAGTGAATTATTTTGTAGAGTTAAGAAGCTCTTTTACATCTATATCGAGCACTCGAACTATTTCTCGGAGTGTTGCCACATCGGGCTGGGATGTATTAGTGCACCATTTAGAAATGGTTGCAGGGTTTTTGCCTAAAACTTCTGCAAGCCATTTGCTAGTTTTCTTCTTTTCTACAAGAACTACTTTTATTCTATTCATGTCGTTCATGACGTAATTTTTATTGCTTTAAACGCAAAGATAATTAAAAGTCCATTAAAACCTGCAATTCCTATAATAATTCTTTTGCAAAAATGTTTTTTCCCCTTATTTGTAAAAATCAAATCGCCGCTACCACCATATTTCTTGGTGATAGCGGTCTTTGAAAAACTATCGGGCGCGTCCCTTATTCTGCTTCACACTGTATTTAGCCATAATGTATTTGACAGCATGTGAGAAGCATCTTCTTTGGAATGCAAAATCAGGTTCGTCAGGTCTGCGACCATCCCAACGTAAGTCTGATTCATTTCCTCCGCCTCCACCCCCTGATGGAACTACATAATCTCCACCTATAAGAGCTGTTGCTACAGCACATAATTCATCACGTAAAGATGGTATCGAAAGGTAGTCAAAAGTCTTCAATGCCAAATTAGACCAGTAATTCATACATTCAGTAAGAGTCTTGTTTTCTGCTTTCAACGTATGGACTTCTTTCATATCCACCAAAATGTTCTGGCGAACAGCTTCAACTTGATTAGCAGCTTCATTTCTATAAAGTTCTTCCAATTTACGCCCCATAGCGGTAAATTGCTTCTCGATAATTGTATTTTGGCGTTCCAGCCACTTATCGGTTCCAAACATTGGCGGTTTTTCTGTAATCTGTGGCGCATTAAACTCAATCTTGTAATTCTTGAACGGTCTATTCACAGAATGAATGTTTTGGATATCTTTCAGTAACGAGTCTAACTCCT
>OFHN01001916.1_pt1 | contig 13349 bp, 13 predicted proteins | sample 1521321 | NCBI WGS metagenome assembly OFHN01 (sample SAMEA3504130, study PRJEB24116) | mouse gut metagenome | biome: mouse gut; feature: mouse-associated habitat; material: faeces | place: Denmark | collected 2011
AGAATCCGGAGTGCAGAGCACTCCGGATTCTGATAACAGCAAGAAAAGACAGATGTATATATGAAAAAAGCGCTGTTACTGATATTCTTTCTAATCTTCCTGTTCGCCGGATGCGATAATGAAAAAAAACAGGATTTTTTTAAAGGAACCGTTTCTGAAATTACGCAATCCTATATCATTGTAACCCCAAATGACGGCGATCCAATCAAAGAGATCGGCGATACCATCTACGTCCCGAAAACCGTTGTATCCAAAGATCTGCCGGAACTTACCTTAAACGAAAACGTTCAGATTGTTTATCGCGGATACGAACGTTTCGAGGATGCAGTAAAGCTGGATATTGTATTTGCCATTTATAAAGAATCTGACCTCAAAGAATTGAATGGGACTGCGGAATGAAAGGATAACGGAGTGTTTGATCTAAGAATCAGTTGATCCAAGCGCATTTTGTAAACATCCCTATTATCATAATAACAGTTATAACTTTCGACAACCGGCTAACGCTTCTTTCCGGACAATATCTTTGATCTAACCAATTTACAAAAAATGAAATGATACAATAGCCGGCAATTACTCCGCTAAAGGAGATGCCTGACCGCTCCTTCGGTGAAAAAATGAAAAACAAAGCCATTACGTTACCTATTATGAGCCAGATCTTGACTATAATATTTGTTAAAATTTTCATTTTTGTATTTTCCACTTGCTCCACCTCTCCAATAAATTTTTATATTCTCTCAAATACTCGCCATATTTTGGGATATTCCGTAGGATTTTCTATAATTGTATATCTTACGGCTGAAATCTTTTTATTCATAATGTCTATATATGCCTGCGTCCACCAATCTTTCTGCTGCTGCTTTATATATGAAATTGCAGCGACAAAAATATCGGCAGATAATGCAAAAATACTTGCTTTCTTTGAAAGTTTGATCAGTTTTTTTATCTCTGCAGCGGTCATAGAAAGCCTTGCCGCTTGATACCAATTGGCAAAGGCCCCTGTTCCGGAAACCGCGTCAACAGCTTTTTTAATCGCTTTTTTATTTAACTTTTTCTGATATATTATTTTCCCCGGCGGCAATGCACGCGAACTAGTATCGGCAGCTCCAAGCGCTGATTCAATTTCCGCCTCACGAAATTCCTGATCTGTTTCAATCTGATTTTTATATTCTTCCGCTTTATCCTGCGGAACAGACACTACAATATAACGCTCATCTGATGAATCCAAAACAACATCCACCAAATTATTTTGAATGTCCTGGCTTACAATATCAGGCGTGGATTCCGCCGCATATGTAGAAACTGACAACAGAAGTGTAAAACAGAGAATCAGGCTCGTCAACCGAATCCTTTTATTCATTTTTGTTTTCATTTTAAATTCCTCCTGATAAATTTTCAAATTTTTTCATCAACATAAATTATAACCAGCTAAATATAATGAGTTGTAATAGACCTCATAAACTATTTTCCAATGGAACCACCTCCTCTTGTTTGGTGTGAATCTTACAATTCGTGTATATATTTTTGAATTGAAGAGATTTGAAAAACGATTGGATCACTGAATTATTATGATCCTTGTTATACATAATATATCCGAAATATGCATTTGTCAATAGTATATTGTAACTCTATGTATTGATTTTTATTATGTATTGTATTATCATACAGCTAGTATATATACCGAATAGGGAGCCGCATATTTTAATGGAAAAACAAAAATCAAACTTAACAGCCAACTTAAAAAAAGCAACCATAGAAATGCTTCTTTTAAAACTACTATCTGAAGAAGACATGTACGGTTACCAGATGTCATCAGAATTAAAAAAGAGGAGCAATGGAAGCTATACCATCTTGGAGGGTTCCATGTACCCTATTTTATACCGCTTAACAGATCAAAAATACATTTCTTTCTTTGAAAAAAAGGTAGGGAAACGCCAATCCAGAATATACTATCATTTAGAAACTCCGGGTGAGAAATATTTAGAAGAAATGAAACACTCTTATTCTGATTACATTAACTGCATCTCTTTTCTGCTAAATTCTCAAAAAGGAGATCTCTATGAACCATAAACTGCAAAAAGACGTTAAGCGCTATTTGAGAACAATTTCAAAGCAAATTCCAAAAGATTATCCGAATAAAAGCACATTAATGGATATGCTTTACCGGAATTTGGATGAATATCTGACAGAGCATCCGGAATCTACACTAGATAGTATGATAGAAGAATTTGGCTCACCAACAAAAATTGCCGCTTCTTTTATAGAAGAAATGCCTGAAAATACTATCGTAGAAACTTTTCAAAAAAAACACCGGCTTTACTTCACTTTATCTATTGCTTGCTTTTTATGTTTTATTATTTTTGTTTTTATCTTAAAGTATGTATACAATTGGTATCAAAATGATGCGCTAATTGCCGAAGAGACGCTTTATGTGACGGATGATACAGAATTTCCTACAGAATGGAAAGAAAAATTTGAAAAAGGGGAGGATTCGGATGGTCAGCAGTAAAAAGATCTTAATTAAAAATTACACGAAGGAACTTTCCAAGCACATTCCAAAAAACTATCCACACAAGGCAAAAATATTAAAAAGAATAAAGCAAGATTTACAGATTCATATGCAAGAAACGCCTTCTGCTTCCTGGGCGGCGATTTTAGAGGACTTCGGATCTCCTGCTGAAATTATAGAACTTTTTATATCCGAATATTCGGGAATGGAGATAAAAAATAACTTACAGAAAAAGATACAAGAGCGGATTCTTGTTACACTTTGTATCCTATGTTTCTTTTGTTCCCTTGGTTCCTTAGGATATATGTATTATCAAGAGAACTATCAACCATCCTTTAAAAATGAACCACAGTATATTTTAGAAAACGGTGCCACAATTCCTTTAAAAAATATACAAAACGATTGATCTTGAAAGGAGAAAATTTAAAATATGAAAAAATTACTTTCTTTATTAACATTACTTTTAGTTGTAAATGTCATGATTCCTACAGAAATATATGCAACAGAGGCTGTGCAGCATATGCCTTTGTCCGATTTTTCTGATTCAGAAGTAATTTATCAGGATGACGACATTGTCATTGAATGCATGCTTGTACCGTCTTCTAATATTCAACCTTTTGCAGCCAAAAATAAAACTGCAGCTAAAACTATCTCCATTAAAAAAACATCCGGAGCTTTAATTGGAACATTTACCTTAAACGCTTCTTTTCGCTATACCGGAACATCTGCTACCTGTACAAAAACTTCACATTCATCTTCCATCAAAAATACAAAATGGCACTTTACATCAAAAAGTTCTTCCTCAGACAAAAACAAAGCTATCGGATCCTGTACAATAAAAAATTCCTCTACCGGAAAATCCAGATCTTTCTCTATAACTATCACTTGCAGTAAATCTGGGTCCATCTCATAATAAAAACAAAGCTTGATCTCCTTTCACAAAAAAATACCGGCGCTTTCCCTTAAAAAGAAGAAGCCGGTATTTTTATGCAAAAAAGCCTTGTATCTTTTACTCCGTTGTTCCGTCAGTATAAACAATCGATTGAATCTCATATTCAAAGATCAAGTCGTCATAATTCGTACCATATAATTTTACCTCTTTATCCTGAAATTCATTGATGTCGATCCCCAGATCTTCAAAGACACTTTTTCCGTTTGCCGGAATTGTTTGTCCGGTAAAATCCAACTGAATATCCAAAATATCAACGCCAAACAGGTCTTTCGCTGTCAAAGTGCCCGAAACTCCTTTGATATCCTTCTGCGTTTGATTAAAAACTTCAAAATCGAAGTTTACTCTGGGCGAATACCTTCCCACTTTATAATCTACATTTTTATTATTCTTATCAAAAAAGAACAGACTATATCATTTACCTCATATAGTCTGCCCTATTTTCTCTTTCTTTTTCTATTAATTTATACCTATTCTTTTGTTTTCAGCATATCCGCCCCAATGGCGGCGTATCCGCTTTATCCTTCCGTAAGCCCTCTTGTCTTAATAATAAACTTCACATTTCCTCTCACATCATCTTCTTTTCCGCCAAAGGACTCATAAGATCCTCCCGCATCCAGCACTTTCTGGATACGGCCGGTAAATTCTTTGATATCGCCGTTGTAACTGTTGACGAGTGTTTCGATGCCCTCTTCGTCAAACTTCACGATACCCTCGGCAAGCTCCTTTGAGCCGTCCGCTAACTGCTCGATCCCGTCTGCCAGCTGCCCGGTTCCTTCCTTAAGCTTTGCGGCGCCGCTGTTTAACTCGCCGTTTTTGGATGCAAGCGTCTGGCTTCCGTCATACAACTGCTCGATCCCGTTTTTAAGTTCCGGCATCTTTCCGGAAATCGTTCCCACGCCCTTATACAGCGCATTCATACCGCTGACAAGGCTGTATCCCGACTTTGCATCCTTGGTTTCTATGCGTTTGGCAATCTGTTTTTTGGCGGATTCTGCACCTTCTACTGCCGCCTGGCCCGCTGCCTGGCCGGCTGCCGCTTTTGCTCCCTGTTTGACACTGTCTGCAACGGAAGTTCCCACCGTATCTTTTGCCTGTGCTGCAATCCCTGTCACTACCTGGGGCGCTACCTGTTCCGCCACTGCCCCAGCCACCTGATCGGCTGCGGCCTCTGCCGCCTGGCCCGCGACGTTCTCTGCCACCTGATCGGCAACGCTTCCCGCCGTCTGCTCGGCTGCGCTGCCCGCTACCTGGTCCGCAACGCTGCGCGCTACCTGATCAGCCACGTCGCCCGCTGCTTTTCCTACGTTTCCAAGGAGACCTTGCAGCTGTGCTTCCGCTGCCTGTGCCACCGACGCCTGTACCGACGGATTCTGCATTGCCTGTTCCACAGTCATGGCTCCGCCGGACTGCTGCGCCGCCTGTACATAACCTGCCGCCAGAAAGGAAGCCTTCAGCTGGTTTTTTACATCCTCGGAAATTGCCCCGGACGCCGCGTTTACCGCCTGCTCTCTTGCCGCTGCTGCGATCGTATCCAGCTGTCCTTTGATCGCCTGTGACGCCTGCGCCTTTGCTGCAGCTGCAATCGCCGGTTTCTGTTCCGCGATTCCTGCCGCTGCCTGTGCCTTCGCTGCCGCTGCGATCGCAGGCTTCTGGCTTTGGATGCCGGCCGCCGCCTGCTCTTTCGCCGCCGCTGCCGCCGACTGTTTTACGGCATCCGTCGTGACGGACGCATAAAATGCGCTTGCTGCCTGTGCTTTGATATTCTGATAACTCTGCGGGTTAGAAGCGTCTGCAAACTGTGTCTCTACAGCCGTTTCTGCCGCCGTCTTTGCCGCTGCCATTGCCGCATCCTTTTCCTGTGTTCCCATCGGCGCATGCAGCGCCGCATCCAATGTTTTTACGCCGTCGTTTAATGTACCCACACTGGAGACCAGATCCGATATTCCGCTCATCAAAAGACCGCTCTGCCCCTTTAACGTGCCGATTCCGTTTGCCAGTGTCTCTGCGCCGTTCGTATACGCCGCAATTCCCTGCGCAAGCGTATCGGTTCCGCCGGAAAATTCTCCCATCTTTTGATCCAGCGTATCCATTCCGTCTTCCAGTTTGCCGGAACCGTCTTTTAACCGGCTTACGGCATCTGTCAGATCGTCTATTTTTTCATCCATCCCGGAAAGGTCCATTGAAGTTCCTGAGGTAAATTCAGATGCTCCCGTTACAACCGTCATCGTCATATCCAGCTGAAAATCTTCGGCGTCCGCCGTCACTTCCACAAATTCCGGTATGGAAACATCTTCTGAAAAATCACGGTCTGTGACATGTAAACTTTCGGATAATCCCGGAACGGCTGCCCCAACGACAATCTGCTTCTCCCCGTTGGAAATGACTTTTCCGTTTGTCACCTGTATATTGGAACAGCGGCTGTCTAATACCATGCCCGAAATGACCAGAAACGGCACATATACATCCCCCTCTTTCTGATGATTGCTGTAATCAAAACGAATTGTAACGGTTCCGCTTTTTCCGGCAAGCTCTTTTGCCGATATCTCTTTTCCGTCCAGATAATACGTGATCTTTTCTGTTACTGGCGCCTCTTTTGACGTCGTCCCCTGATAATAAATATCGTTTCCGTCTGCCTTCCAGTCTAAAACGCTGCCGTTTTGTTCAAATGTTTCGTCTCCTTTTACATTTTCAATCTCTTTTAAATCAGAAACATCACAAAGGCGATCTTTTCTTTCCGGATTTTTGAGCCATTCGCTGACAATCGTCTGCTCTGCATTTCCGTTCTGGTCGGCAAAAATATATACGGTCTCCTCTTTCCCGGCTTCTTCCAGGACTTTGGCATCTTTGGAAAACACTTGCAAAAGAGCGTCTTTCGTATCTCCGGCATCCGTTTCCTCTGTCGTTTCTTGTTCTGTTTTTGCCTGTTTTGCCGCATAGACATTGTTAACGGCGGCGCTGCTCCCGACCACGGCTACAATGAGAACGCCTGCCGCGATCCGTATCAGATATTTATGTTTAAATTTTTCTTTTAATTCTTTTAGCTTCATTCCAAGTTCCTCCTGAATATTTTTATTGATTTTCTTTTATTTTCATCCTTACACAACACGCCTGTTTGTTGTAATTCTGACTTCCCAAACGCATCATCCGTTATAATACGCCCTGCTTGCACAATTTCTTTTCCGGCCGCGCGCCTGGTTCTGCCTGAAATCCTCTGCTTGTTTTCAGGATCAGACGGTCAAACAGCAAAAACATCGCCGGCAGGACAAACGCAACGACAAGCAGGCTGATGATCGCGCCTCTGGCAAGCAGCATACACAGAGAACTGATCATGTCGATACTCGAATATATACCGACGCCAAACGTTGCCGCAAAGAAGCTTAACGCACTGACAAACACCGACTGCAGCGACTGGTTTAACGCCGCCGTGACCGCTTCTTTTTTTCCCGCGCCGCGGCTTCTTTCCCGTTTATATTTATTGGTCATCAGGATCGCATAATCGACGGTCGCGCCAAGCTGGATCGTTCCGATTACGATCGATGCGATAAACGGCAGTACGGTTTTTGTATAATAAGGAATTCCCATATTGATAAATATCGCAAATTCAATCACGGCAACTAAAATGACCGGCAGGGACACGGATTTTAAAACGGCTGCAATGATCAAAAAGATCAGTACGATCGAAGCTGCATTTACGATTTTAAAATCCCTGTCTGTAATCGTGATCAGATCCTGGGTACAGGGCGCTTCTCCAATCAGCATTGCCGTTTTGTCATACCGTTTGACGATATGACGAATTGCATCGCACTGCGCATTGACTTCGTCTGTTCCCGTTTTATATTCCGACAACACATAGATCATCTGATACGTCCCGTTATCTAAAACTTCCCTGATATGCTCCGGTACCATCGCATCGGGAACCAGCGGTCCCGTTACGGCGTCTAAGCCCAGCGCCGCTTTCACGCCTTTTACTTCCTGTAATTCTTTTTCCATCTGATATGCCTTCTTTTTCGTCAGGCTGCTGTCCGCAAGAATCACATGTGTCGCCCCCATACGAAATTCTTCTTCCAGTGCGTCTCCTGCCGCCACGCTTTCCAAATCCTTCGGCAGCGTGCCTACCAGGTCGTAATAAACCTGATTGTGGTTCTGGGCATAAAACATAGGTCCTGCGATCACAAGGAACAATAGTATAAAGACGGGATAATGCTTCGTAACAAATCCGCCGATTTTTCCCAGATCCGGCAATAACGGCTTATGCTTTGTCTTTTCCAGCCATTTGTCAAAGACGAGCACCATCGACGGAAGAATCGTCACACAGCCGATGACGCCGAATACTACGCCTTTTGCCATTACAATGCCAAGATCCATACCCAGCGTAAACGTCATAAAGCACATGGCAAGAAATCCCGCGATCGTCGTAATGGAACTTCCAACAACAGACGTCACGGTCTGGGAAATCGCATGTGCCATCGCACGTTTCTTATCCCCCGGATACCTCGTCTGGTTTTCCTCGTAACTGTGCCAGAGAAATATAGAATAATCCATCGTAACAGCAAGCTGCAGTACCGCGGCAAGCGCCTGCGTGATAAATGAAATTTCTCCGGCAATCCGATTCGTTCCCAGATTGTAAATAATAGCCATACCAATGCTCAATAGAAAGACCGCCGGTATCAAAAACGAATCCATCGCAAGCCCCAGCACAAGCGCGGATAAGACTGCGGCGATCACAACATACATTACCGCCTCGCTGTTGCAGATCTTCTTAATATCCGTTACGACTGCGGACATTCCGCCAAGCAGGCAGTTCCTCTCGGTCAGTCCCCGGATTTCTTCGATCGCCTGAAGCGTTTCGTCTGCCGACATGGAAGTGTCAAATGTAAGGATCAAAAGAGAGCTTCCCGTATCTGTATTCCGCAGCGTATCCCTAAAATCACTTGGCAGCAGTTCTACCGGCATGGACAAGTCCGCTACGCTGCCGTACCAGAGCACGTCTTTGACATGATCTACTTCTTTCAGCTCTTCTTCCAGAACGGAAATATCTTTGTCTTCCATTCCGGAAACGACGCACACGGAAAACGCTCCCGTTCCGAATTCATCCAGTAAAATTTCCTGTCCCTGCATCGTCTCGATATCCTCTGGCAGATACGAAAGTATATCGTAATTGATCCTTGTCTGCAGGTATCCGATCGCTGAAGGTATCAAAAGCAAAACGCTTACCACCAGAATCGGAATACGGAATTTTACTACTTTTTTTCCAAAACGTATCATTTTGTTCCTCTCTTTTCTTTATTTTCTGATTTTCCCTCAGGTTTCCTTTCACCTGCTGCATAACATTCAGGTATCCTTCGGGATTTCATATAGAACTATATAAAAAAAGACCGGATATGTGAATATCCAATCCCTGTTTTGTGTCTGACTTCCTATACAAATCTATGGATTTGTATAAAGATCAAAACACACATTTTGCTTTGTATCGATCTACAAATTTCAAGCTTCTGCTGATTTTAAGGATTTCCCTTATATTTGCATGTTTAAAATTCAGGAAAGCCTATTATTGAAACAAAAAAAACAGAGTGTATTTATACTTGTAAATTTATAATGACGCATAAAAATATAGTCAGAACCCCAAAAAACAATACATTTAATATTATTTTTAAAAAATACAAATGAGCGTATTTACAAAAATATGTGTATGTACTATAATAAACATACAGAAAAAACATTCAATAATAATAAAAAAAGTAAAGGGGGGATACTATTATGATGAAACAACTTACATCTGTTTTTCTTACTGCATGCGTTATCTGCCTGCCATCGGCATCCGTTGCCTCAGATGCCATGCCTGCCAGACAGGAAGAAAAACAATACGTGGTTCTGGCGGAAGATGAACAGACGTATGACATGATTTCAGAAGAGATTGACACAGGCACGGCAGAAAAAATATCCGAGTTAGAAAACGAACATGTAGTGACCGCCAAATTAACCGAAAAAGAGGCCTCGGCGTTGACAAAAGCCGGGAATGTTATCGTAGAAGAAGATATTGTCCTCTCCGGAAGCACGCAAGAGGAACTGACCGAAGAAGATGTATGGATGCAGAAAGCAGATGCTAAGCAAAAAAAGCGGGAATCATTGGAGGATGGCAGGGAATCGGAACAGGATGCAGAGATAAAACCCGAATGGAACCTTTTGGCAGTCAATGCAGACGGTACAACCGAAACAGAGGGAACCCCTCAAAAGGCAAAAGTGGCTGTTTTGGATTCCGGCGTGGATTATGTAACAGGAATTAACCTGGCAGGCCATGTAAACCTGATCGAAGGGGAAGAAGAACTTTCAGAAATTTTTCAGGACGCTACCGGGCACGGAACCGGGATCGCAGGCATCATTTCGGGTAACGGTGAGACAGGAATTTTAGGCGTAAACCCAAATGCAGAAGTCTATTCCGTGAAAGTCTTAGACGAGGAGAACCGGAACGTTTTACGGATATCAATGCAGACGAGACCTATGTAGAGGGGCGGTGGAAAGGCTCAGACCATAAAGGAGCAGTTGACAAAGGAAGCAGCGGCTTAGGATTCAGCAGTACAATGATCAGCGTCATAAAGCAGGGAGCGGTATTTCCGGACAAAAACCAGGCGTGGTCAAAAGGAAGGCTACACCCCTGGTGGCATGGACGCTGGCAGACGGTAGGGGAAACTGTCTGGAGAGACGAAAGTAATAAGAGCGAATTAAAAGAGAAAAAAATGACGTCCTTTATTCAAGATGTAAATTATTGCGCTGTTTTAGAAACAATCTCGGATATCGCCTTTGAAGGCGGAACAATCAAAGCCTATATGGAATATGACGATGCTGCCGGAATGGATATCCATACCTACCGGGAGATCGTATACGACATAAAACATTTGAATTTCAACAATATTTTAAGCAGCAACACAAAAGCAAACCGGAAATATTTTTTATATGGCTGCGCAATACATAGCATAACGGATGCATTTGCACACTCTACGACTAATGCGAACGGAGTAAGGATCTCTCATAACGGTACGCCACAGAGCGCGGATGAACCAAATTATTATTCCGGACGTTATAAAATGGCTGCATATACTGCAGGGTATATTTTAAAAGGCGTAAAAAATAATGAGATTCTAATAGATGGAAAAGCCGTACTGCAGGTCATAAAGAGAAAATACGAAGGCGGGGATGCAAATTTTAAAATGATCAAAATAAAACCATATTTAAATATAAACGGATACAATGCCGCAGTATTAGATAAATTAAATATCAATGCTCCCACCGGATAGCTGGATAGCAGAGATTATCTTATAAAAATTTATTTTATTATAACTTAAAAGCACGCCCTATTCTCTGGCCAAACATAAGGATAGTAGGAGGAAAAAAATCATGAACAGAAAGAAATCCATATTTATTCTGTTACTGTTATGCGTATTAATGATCCCCGCAACATACGCATCTGCATCAGATGTCATCGGGAACAACAAAAACGGCATTCCGGATAAGGGATTATACCGGGATATCTTAAATAAACTGGGGAAGAAGCCAAAAGAGACATTCACAAGACAGGAAGCGGAACAGATCCGTTCACTGTCCGTATATTCAAACATCAAGAACATAAAAGGGATCAAATACCTGAAAAACTTAAAAAAACTGAGTATAGAGGGAAAACGGTTGAAAAGCTTAAACGGCATCCAGGGACTGAAAAAGCTGGAAGTGATAAACATGTCCGACAACAACATCAAAAGTTTAAAGCCCTTAAAAAACCTAAAGAACCTGAAAAAACTGGACGCCAGCCGGAACAGGCTGAAATCTACAAGCGGATTGGAAAAGCTAAAGAATTTAAAAGAACTGAACTTAGAACGCAACCAGCTGGAGAGCATAAAAGATTTAAAAGACCTGACAAACCTAAACCGAGTCAACCTGTATTTTAACAACTTAGGAAGCCTAAAGGGTCTTGGAAAGCAAAAAAAGCTTGTATTTCTGGATGCCAGTTGGAATGAACTGACGGGGATCAAAGAATTAAAGGAATTAAAAAGCTTAGAGTTTTTGGATTTATCGAGGAACCGGATTACCAGCTTAAAAGGATTAAAGAAACAGAAAAAGCTGACCGAACTGTATATCAAGCGGAACAGGCTGACCGGAATGCAGGAAGTCGGGAATCTGACAAAATTAAAGGAACTGGATGCAAAAGAAAATTATATCAAAGACTTGCAAGGGATGGGGAAATTAAAAAATTTGGTACGGTTGGATGTTTCTTTCAATGATCTGGAGAGTCTGCATGATATCCAGAATATGAGAAAGTTGAAACTTTTGGATGCGACGGATAACCGTCTGACAAAAGTGGATGAAGCAGCAAGCATTAAAAGTTTGGAGTATCTTTTTATTGGTTTCAATCAGATCACAGATCTGCCAGATTTGAAAGCCCATCCTAAATTAAAAAGTGTGATTTTCGGATATAATTTAATAAACCAGACGGAAGCCGAATTAAGGGAGAAACTCCCAAATGCTTATCTTTCTGTAAAAAACAGTTTATTTAAAAGCAATTTAAAGGAGCAAAATATAAATTATACAATAGATTTTATGGAACCATCCAGTATAGAACTGATCAGCACAAATACAACAAAAATATCAGGACGTGTTCATATGCCCGTGGAAAAAATTCAAATTACACTAGACGAAAATTTAAATGATGACGACGAATTCAAAACGGAATATTTTGCAAATGTAGACGAAAACGGTTACTTTGTATTTGAAAATTTGAATTTTAAAAGATTTGCAGGCGGAAAATGTGATCTGGATATACTAATGTGCTTTGAATATAATGAAGAATATAAACAGTATACCGGACGTTTTCTTCGTAGTTATCAACTAAGATAAAAATTAAGATTTCAGCTTTTGAAAGTTTTAACGCAAGTCTTGTATTCCGGCTGAAATATAACTTCTCGAAATCTCAATGAATGAGATTCCAGCTAAAAATTGACAACTGAATATCGTGCAGAAAAAGAAATTTGTGAGAATTTCCCAGGCATCCAGATGTTGCAGCATCATGATGCCGTAGAGGCGGCAGTACCACATCTTCGTAGAGCGTGTCTGCCGGGAAGCACGCTCTAAAAGAGGGACTACAGAGAAATCACCTCCAGTCGATTGAAATAAAGTATAATGAATCGGCTTCGCCGCAAATTTTGAGTGATTTGTCAAGTGTTTTTTGAAACAGGTGGGCGATTTTTTGAGACGGTGTCTGAAAGCCTTATAGAATAAGGGCTGCAGATTCCGAGAAGTTATAAAAGCAGACAGGAGGATATCGTCATGCATAGAAAGAAAACCATATTTATTCTGTTGCTGTTATGTGTATTAATCATACCTACAACCAGAGCATCTGCCTCGGATGTCATCGGCAACAACAAAAACGGCATTCCGGACAAGGGCTTATACCGGGATATCTTAAATAAACTGGGGAAAAAACCAAAAGAAACATTTACAAAACAGGAAGCGGAGCAGATCCGTTCACTGAACGTGTTTTCAAACATAAAAAATATAAAAGGGATCAAACACCTGAAAAACTTAAAAAGACTGGATTTAGAAGGAAAAAGGTTAAAAAATCTAAAGGGAATCCAAAGCTTAAAGAATCTGGAAGTATTAAATATATCAGGCAACAGGATCCAAAGCTTAAAGCCATTGAAAAACCTCAAAAAACTGAAAAAATTAGACGCCGGCTATAATTGCCTGAAAAACACAAACGGATTACAAACATTAAAAAACTTAAAGGAGCTGAACCTGATTGTGAAGGCGGACGTACAAGGAAGCGTGGAGGCGGTGAAGCAGTCTCTGGTGAAGCTGTCCAACGAGGAAGTTGTGGTGAAATGCATCCACGGCGGCGTGGGCGCC
>OFHN01001917.1_pt1 | contig 13349 bp, 11 predicted proteins | sample 1521321 | NCBI WGS metagenome assembly OFHN01 (sample SAMEA3504130, study PRJEB24116) | mouse gut metagenome | biome: mouse gut; feature: mouse-associated habitat; material: faeces | place: Denmark | collected 2011
GGCGGCCCAAATTTTTTGCGAAAAGGGGTTGACAAACCGCTCTATATGTATTATTGTATTAATCACATAATACAATAATACAAAGGAGGAACGCCTGTGGACTGGAAGCTGGACGACAGCCGGCCCATCTGGCTCCAGCTCAGCCAGCAGCTGGCCCGGCGGATCATCGCCGGGGTTTACCCTCCGGGGAGCCGGCTTCCCTCTGTCCGGGAGCTGGCGGCGGAGGCGGGGGGCAACCCCAACACCATGCAGCGGGCCCTGGCTCAGCTGGAGCTGGAGGGCCTGGCCCGGGCCGACCGCACCGCCGGCCGGCTGGTTACCCAGGACGCCGCCGCCCTGGAGGCCGCCCGCCTGCGGGAGGCCCGGTCGGTGGTACAGGGCTATGTTCAGGCCATGTCCGCCCTTGGATATTCCCGGGAGCGGGCGGTGGAGCTGTTAAAGGAGGAATTTTCATGAGCGACTTTCTGATTGAATGCCGGGGACTGTACAAGTCCTACGGCCTGCGGCCCGCCCTGAGCGGCGTGGACCTGGAGGTCGGCCCCGGGCGGATTGTGGGTCTGCTGGGGCCCAACGGCAGTGGCAAGACCACCCTCATCAAGCTGCTGTGCGGCCTGCTCCAGCCCACCACCGGATGGCTGGCGGTGGACGGCCAGGCCGTCAGCCCCTATACCAAGTCGGTGGTCAGCTATCTGCCTGACCGAATGTACTTCGCCGACTGGATGCGGGCCGCCGACCTGTTCGACCTGTTCCGGGACTTTTATGCCGATTTTGACTACGAGAAGGCCATCGCCATGTGCCGCTCCCTGGGGGTGGAGCCCCGGGACCGGCTGAAGGCCATGTCCAAGGGCACCAAGGAGAAGGTGCAGCTGGTGCTGGCCATGGCCCGGGACGCCAAGCTCTACCTGCTGGATGAACCCATCGCCGGGGTGGACCCGGCGGCCCGGGATTTTATCCTCAAAACCATTCTGACCAACTACAACGAGGAGGGCACCGTCCTCATCTCCACCCACCTGATCTCCGACGTTGAGAAGGTGCTGGACGAGGCCATTTTCCTGAAGCAGGGGAAGATTATGCTCCACGAGACGGTAGACAACATCCGGGCGCGGGAGGGCAGAAGCGTGGACGCCCTGTTTCGGGATATCTTCCGGGCGGAGCCCATGTTCGACGGGGAAAAGGAGGGATTTTGATGTTGTTCAAGCTGTTAAAATACGACTTCCGGGCCATGTGGAAGCAGTTTTCCCTGATCTGGGGGGCGGCCCTGGCCCTGGCGCTGGCAAATCGGTTCAGCATTTTCTGGGATGTGGATGACCACGCTATTGGCCTTAGCGATACCACCACCTCGGGCATTACAGTTTTTGCCTTTATGTCCGTGATCACGGCCATGTTCGTCATCGCTGTCATCTTTGTGGTCAACCGCTTCTCCAAGGGGCTGCTGGGCGGCGAGGGCTATCTGATGTTCACCCTGCCTGTCCGCCCCTGGGAGCTGGTGGCCTCCAAGCTGATCTGCGGGACCGTCACCTGGATAGGCTGCGGGGTGGTGGCCCTTTTGTCCCCCTTCATCATGGCCCCTGTGAACTGGCTTGAGCTGATGCAGTTCCCCTTTTGGTCGGATATCCTCCGGGGCATTATGAAGCACCCCGGCACTCTGGCCCTGATGGCCGAGTTCTGTCTGGTGATCCTCGCCTTCATCGTGCTCTTTATTTCGGTGATGTACCTGGCTATGGCCATCGGGCACCTGTTTTCCCGACACAGGAGGCTCATCAGCGTGGCCGCCTTTATCGGGCTGTATATCCTCATCGCCAACGTATATGGCCGGGTGTTCTCCTACCGGTTCATCCAGTCCCTGATGAATACGGTCAACGTCAACGCCTACAGCTCCATGCTCACCGCTGCCGCCATCATGCTCATCCCCGCCGCTATTTTCCTGGCCGCCGTGTGCTGGATTCTGGAGAACAAGCTGAATCTGGAGTGAAAAACAGCCTGGACCCGAAGGTCCAGGCTGTTTTATCTATTCTAAGCACCAGATTTTCCGGTTCTCCTGGTGCTGCCGCCTGGCGGCCTCGGTGTTGGTCATGGGCACCTCGCCGCTCCAGACGCCCATGCGGCGGGTGGGGCTGAGGACGTCGTCCCGGCGGTCCAGCCGGGCCAGCAGGAGGGGGAGCTCCCGGCGGACCGTCTCGGGGGCGGGCTCCTGAAAGACCACATATCCCTCCACCCGCTGGCCGTGAAATACGGTTCGCTCCAGCTCCTTGGTGTCCACCGTCATGTAGACCTCCCGGTCGGCAATCAGGCGGTAGATCCCGGACTCCTGGTCGTCCAGCAGCAGACACATGCACCGCCCCTCCTCCCGAATCAGCTCCAGGGTGAGGCGGAAGGTCTGGTACATCGTCTTTTTCAGCCGGCGGATATAGGTGCCCTCCCCATGGACGGCGAAATCCAGCTCCAGCCGGTCCAGCTCCCCGCTGTAAAACCGCTCCAGCGTCTCCCCCAGCTCCCGGACGGTCCAGCCCTGGTGGGGGACTGTCTCCGGGACGGGCCGCTTTTGGGGGAAAAGGCGGTACAGCAGGGACAGAGGGAAGGACCAGCCCCGGCGCTGAGCCCTGACCCCGGTGAGAAAGGGCAGGCAGGCCTCCGGTCCCGGCTCCGGCTCCGGCGGCAGCTGGCCCGCCACCCGGTCCGGGGCATTCTCCTGGGGTGAGGAGGGGTCGGCCGCCGGGGCGGTTTCGGTGGGGGTCAATTGGTCGGAGGTAAGCAGGCCGCCGGCCCAGGGGACCAGTCGGCTGAGAAAGTCCTCCAGCTGCCAGCAGTTCCCCTGGGGACCGCCGCCCTCCGGCTCCTCCCGGCTCCAGGGGGTCAGGTACTCCAGAATATCCTCCCGCTCCACGGGGAAGTGTCGGGTCAGCCGGGCCGCCCGGCGCTCCGGCCCGGTATCATCGGCGAAGCCGTCCCCGAGGTAGCCGGGCACCGTCCGGAACTGGTCCACCGGGCTGCCCTTGTAGAACAGGGCGTAGCCCCAGATGGCCTCGTCACAGATATAGGCCAGCAGAACCGGGCAGTTCAGCCGTCCGGACAGGATGCGGGGCACGCTGGTGTCCAAAATGGCCCGCCTCCACCGGACAAACACCCCCTCCCGGCGCTCCGCCCACTCCATCCGGTACAGGGGCAGCTCAGACATGTCCAGCCTGCCCATGTACATCACGCCGGGGGTCAGCCGCTCCAGCTCCGCCTGGACATGCTTGCGCCGCTGGTGGGGACAGATCAGCACATTCAGAAACCGGTCCATACCGCCGCCTCACTCTCGGGCCAGAAAGGCCTCAATCTCCTCCCGGGTGGGCAGGGCGGGAATGGCCCCCTTCTTCTGGACGCACAGGCCGCCGGAGGCGTTGCCGTACTCCACCGCCCGGTTCACCCGCTCCCGGGTGAGCTGGTCCGCCCGGTCAATCCCCTGGAGGCGCAGGCTGGACAGAAAGCCGCCCCAGAAGGCGTCCCCCGCTCCGGTGGCGTCCACACAGGTCACTTTGCGGCTGGGCACATCCCAGCGCTCCCCGGCAAAAAAGGCCCGGGCTCCGGCGCCCCCCAGGGTCTCCACAATCACGGCGATGCCGAACTCCTCCATCAGGCCGGGCAGGGCGTCCTCGCCCCCAACCATGCCCACCTCCTCGTCGGATACCTTCAGCAGGTCCACATAGGGCAGGATCTCCCGCACCTTGGCGTTGCAGGCCCCCTGGTCGTCGTTCCACACCACATTGCGGTAGTTTACGTCGAAGCTCACCAGCTTGCCCAGCTCGTGGCCCAGGCGCAGGGCCTTTATGGTGGCCCCGTCCGCAGTGGGGGCGGCCAGAGAGAAGGAGCCGGCGTGGACAATGGCGCTGTTCTGGATGTCCTCCTCCTTCACGTCCTCCTCCCGGAGAAACATGTCGGCCCCGGGCTTGCGGGCGAAGGTGAAGCTGCGGTTGCCGTCGGGGGCCAGGGTGACAAAGGCCAGCGTGGTGACCGCCTCTCTGCACAGCCGGGGGTTAATTGCCCGCACCCCGTTATCCTCCAGGGTCTTCACCAGGAAACGGCCGAAATCATCGTCCCCCACGCTGGTACACAGCCCCGCCGACAGGCCGCTGCGGACCACGGCTATGGCCGCGTTGGCCGGCGCTCCGCCCGGGTTGCGCACATAGCTGGCCGGCTCGCCGCCGGGCGTGAAGTCGATCAGCATTTCTCCAATACTGTACAGATCCATAAAAACCGCCCTCCTGAATATTTTCATTGGCTCACGCCATGTCGGGACCATTATATAATACCTCTCCCGGGAAATGCAAGAGGTGTTTCCTACAGAAAGCGCGCCCCCCGGTCGGGAGGCGCGCTCGGCTTATTTGACCACAATGACCCGGATGCGTCCCCCTTCGGACTCAGCCTTGTCATACCAGGCGGTGACGCTGCCGCCGCTCTCCTCCGCCCGGGCCAGGCTGGACAGGAGATACCGGCCGTCCCGCTGTTCATAGACCAGCACGTTGTCGGCCAGGGTATACCTCTGGCTGCCCGCTATAAACTGGTTTCCTGTGACCTGTCCCGCCTTGGCGGCGGTAAGCGAGAACATCCGGTCGGGGTTGGCGGGGTCGCCCAGAAGCTGAATGGGACCTCCGTTAACCCGGAAGCGGGTGGTGGAGCCGGGCAGGCTGTAGGTCACGCCGCCCAGGTCGTAGGTGTAGCTGTAGTAGCTGCTCATCCCCTCGCCCAGCTCCTCAAAGCGGGTGAGGACGCCGTACTGGTACGCGTCGCCGGTGACGTCGTTGAGGATGAGGATATCAATCTCCCCCTGGGGGTTCAGGGAGTACCAGCGCACCTTGCCGCTGTCCAGCTTCAGTCCGGCCAGCCGGCTGGGGTAGATCACCGCGCCCCGGTTATCGCTCACGTCCAGGATCTCCACCCCCTGGGCAAAGGCGTACTGATTCAGCTTGGCGCCGTCGGCGCTCACCTGGCCGCTGAGGGAACTCCCCCCAAGGCCCCGGAGGGTGACCTCCCCTCCGCTGCCGGCCACGGTGGCCCGGACCACGCTGCCCACCTTGTAGCCCCCCCGGGTCTGGTACTGGTAGGTCTGGCCGTCGGTGCCCAGCAGGGTGACTGTCTGGGCGGTGTATGTGCCGCCCGAGCCGTCGGGATAGCTGGATTTGGCCACGGCGGTGACGATGCCCACCGTCTCGCCGGCGCTGGCGGCCACGCCGCCGCTCCGGCCCAGCAGCAGGGTGACCGTGTCACCCAAGTGATACTGCCCCAGGTCTGACAGGGCGTAGGAGGCGGCGGAGGTCTCAATGGGGTAGATCCGGCCCGCCACCGTCACCGAGGTGGGATTGGCCCCCGAGGGCTCAATGGCCTGGATGGGCCCGGTAGCCTTCTTGGCGTAGGCCCAGACGGTGCCCATGGCGGCGTTCCAGTAGACCACGTCATAGCTCTGCACGGCGGAGACAGAGACCAGACTGCCGTTGCGGTACACCTTGCCGGGGGAGAAGGGCAGGGAGGACTGCCAGCCGCTCTGGGCCACGACGGGTCCCTCCATCTCCCCGTTGATGAGGGAGACCAGGTCGGGCTTGCCCGAGGCGTCCAGGCTGTGGCCCAGCTGCTGGATGTAGGGGGTCCCCTCCCTGGTTTTGGCCGAGAGGAGGTTATAGAAGAGGTAGACCGCGTCCTGGCGGGTGAGGAGGGAGGCCGCCTGGCTGGCGGTGACACCCCGGTTCAGCTTCAGGCTCTGGTACATGGACAGCTGGCCCGAGGGGTAGGAGCCGGAGAAGTCGCCGGCCTCATACCCCAGCAGGGAGAGGACCATGGAGGCCGCCTCGGCCAGCTTGATCTCCTGATTGGGGCGAAAGGTGCCGTCGCTGAAGCCGGAGACCAGCCCCCGGTTTACCGCCGCCTCCACATAGCCGCTGGCCCAGTGGCTGCGGGGTACGTCGGGGTAGGGGGAGGTGGCCGCCTGGCCCACTCCGTCCCCGCCGGGGGAGGCCTTGACGACCATGGTGACAAACTCCGCCCGGGTCACCTTGGCGGACAGGTTCAGGTTGCCGCTGCCGTCCCCGGACATGATGCCCAGGGCGGTCACCGCCTGGGAGGCGTCCTCCAGGGAAACGGCGTTCCCCGCCGCCGAGATGGGCAGGGCAAGGGCAAGGGTCAGGCAGAGAGACAAAAGCGCGGAAAAAAAGCGTTTTATTTTCATGGTGTAACTTCCTTTCTAGCTTAGGGTGTGGGGCGCGGCGACCCCGGCGCGCCGTTTTATGCGAGCGGCGTGCCCAGTGGTCACGCCCTACAAGCGCTCAATCGTACCGCAGCGCGTCGATGGGGTTCAATTTCGCCGCCTTGTTGGCGGGCAGGTAGCCGAACAGAATCCCGATGCCCACCGACACGCCGAAGCTCAGGCCGATGGCCCCCAGGGTAGGTGTGGCGTTGAAGGTAATGCCGCTGGCGCCCATGCTGGCCACCAGCATACCGCCCAGCAGGGCCTCCAGAGCCTTGGCCAGCAGCCAGCCGAAGCCGATGCCCAGCAGGCCGCCGATGGCGGAGGTGGTGCCCGCCTCAATGACGAACTGGCTGCGGATGTCCTTCCGCTTGGCCCCCAGAGACTTGCGCACGCCAATCTCCCGGGTGCGCTCGGTGACGGACACCAGCATGATGTTCATAATTCCGATACCGCCCACCAGGAGGCTGATGGCGGCGATGGCCACCAGCACGCCCATAGCCACCCCCATCATGGCGTTGATCTGGTTGGCCTGCTCGGCCATGGTCATGATGTAGAAGTAATTATACATCCCGTCGTCGGTACGGAAAAAGTCGTTGAGATAGGCCTCGATGACCCTTTTGCCGGCGTCTGCGGTCTCGCCGGAGGTGCTGGTGAAGATGTACAAATTGACCCACCGGCTGCCCATGATCTCCAGGGCGGTGGTGTAGGGGATGTAGATCTGGTCGTCCTGGCTGCCGGGGAGCATCTCCAGCTCGGCGTTGCGCTTGAGCACCCCCACCACCGTGAGGGGCCGGCCGTTGATGGAAAGCTGTTTCCCCAGGGCGTCGCCGCCAAAGGCTTCTTCCTCCAGATAGGCCCCGATCACACAGATGTTTTCCCGCCGCTCCACGTCCATGTAGCTGATGAAGCGGCCCTTGGCCAGCTGCTCGCCGTCGATGGTGTAGCCGGTAGCGGCGTTGTACATAATCTCGCTGACGCCGTAGAGGCTGGTACGGTCGAATTTGTCGCTGCCGTGGCGGACCACGGCATTGACCCCCAGATAGGGGGATACGCCGGTGAGAATGTCCGCGTTTGCCTCCACCATGTCATACATATCCTCCGGGTCGGGCAGCATATCCGCTGTGCCGCCGAAGAACTGGGCCTGGATCATGTTGATGCCCAGCTTATCCACCTGCTGCTGGACCATGCCGGTGAGGCCGTTGCCCAGGGAGAGAATCACAATCACCGCCCCCACGCCGATGATGATGCCCAGCATGGTGAGAAGGGCCCGCATTTTGCTTGTGGTGAGGGATTTGATGGCCAGGCGGAAGGACTGTCCGAAGTTCATGCGCCCACCTCCTCGTCCTCGTCCTCCCCATGGGGCTGGACCACCGCCCGGGGGTCATGGGAGTCCCCGTCGTAGATGATCTTCCCGTCCTGGAGGCGGACGATGCGGTCGGCCTTCACGGCGATGGAGTTGTCGTGAGTGATGAGGACCACCGTATTCCCCTCCTGGTGCAGCTGCTTGAGAAATTTCAGCACCTCCCGGCCGGTGCGGGAGTCCAGGGCGCCGGTAGGCTCATCGGCCAGAATCAAGCTGGGGTCTCCCGCCAGCGCCCGGGCGATGGACACCCGCTGCTGCTGTCCGCCGGAGAGCTGGGAGGGCAGGTTCTTTCCCTTGTCAGCCAGCCCCACCCGCTCCAGGGAGCGCAGAGCACGTTCCCGCCGCTCGCCGCTGTCCACCCCGGCGTAGAGCAGGGGCAGCTCCACGTTCTCCAGTACGGTGAGCTTGGGAATCAGATTGTACTGCTGGAAGATGAAGCCCAGCATCTTGTTCCGAATTTCTGCCTGCTGGTCGTCGTCCATGGTGGATACGTCTACGCCCCCCAGGCGGTAGGTGCCCGAGGTGGGCACGTCCAGACAGCCGATGATGTTCATGGCGGTGGATTTGCCCGACCCGGAGGAGCCCACAATGGCCACAAACTCCCCTTGGTCGATGGTCAGGTCCACCCCGTCCAGAGCGTGGACGGTCTCCTCGCCCATCTGGTATATTTTATAGATGTTTTTCAATTCAATGAGGTGTTCCAAGGCTCATCGACCTCCCTAGTACACAACGACTCCGCCGCCGCCCGCAGCGCCCGCGTCCATCCCGCTCTGGGCGGGCACCAGGACGGTCTCCCCTTCGCTGAGGCCGGAGGTAATCTCCACATAGGTGCCGTCGCCCCCGCCCAGAGTGACGGTGCGCTCCTCCGTCTTTGTGGGGTCGAGTACGGAGGTTCCGTCAGGGGAGAGGCAGCCCTCCAGAGGGACCAGCACCGTGTCTCCCCGCTGTACCGCCGCTGCCGGGATGGACAGGGCGTTGTTCACCTGTTCCACAATGATGTCGGCGGATACGTTCATTCCCGGATTCAGCCCGCCGTAGTCCTCCAGGAGGATGGTGGCGGGGTAGGTGGTAAAGCCGTTGGTGGTGGTGCCGTTGATGCTCACCCGGTCCACCTTGCCCTGGAACACCTCGCCGGGGATGGCGTCGGCGGTGATGTCCACCGTCTGGCCCTCCCGAATCTTGCTCAGGTCCAGCTCGCTGATGTTCATTTCCAGCTTCAGGTAGCTCAGATCGTAGATGACGGCCAGCGCCCCCGACTCGATGTTGTTCACGTTGTCCCCGGCCTTGATGTTTTTCTCTATAACGGTGCCTGAGATGGGGGCGGTAATGGTGTAATTCTCCAGTGCGTCCTGAGCCCGCTGGAGGGAGAGTCTGGCGTTTTCCAGAGCGATGGACAGGTCCTCCAAAGAGCTCTGGGCGGCGGTCCCGCCCAGGGTGGCCAGGGCGGACCCGGCGGACACCTTGCTGCCGGCGGTAACGCTTACGCCGGTGACCTCGCCGCCGGCCTGGGCTGTCACGGTCTGGCGCAGAGCCTCCTCAAAGTTGGCGCTGCCGGCGCAGGCTACGTCTCCCACCGAGGCGGTGGCCGAGTTGGCGGCGGTGAGGGCTCCGGGGTTGTTCACCCGGATTTTTACATTCCGGACCAGGGCGCCGCCTGCGCCCACCAGCTCGGCGGAGGACACCGACTCCACCGTGCCGGAGAGGGTCTCCATGGTGCCGGCAACGGTCACCTGGGCGCTCTGGCCGGCCCGGATGTTCTGGGCGTCGGCGGAGTGGAAGGGGAGCACCGCCGTCAGGGTGGAGGTGTCGGAAATTTCGGCGATGGGAGTGCCGGGGGAGACCAGGTCCCCCTTCTGCACCAGCACCTTCTGCACCACCCCGGCTCCGCCCGCACGGACGGTGAGGTTGGCGGCCAGATCATCGTAGCTCTTCTGGGCCTGCCGCACCGACAGCTCGGCCTGCTGGATGCTCATTTCAGCGTCCTTGGCGTTTAGGCGGTAGAGGACATCCCCTTTTTCCACCCGGTCGCCTACCTCGAAGGGGGCCTCCAGCACCTCGCCGGTGACCAGAGGCTTGAGGTAGTAGGAATCAATGGGGGTGACGGTGCCCGTGCCCGACACTCCGACGGTCAGGTCACGGCGCTGTACGGCGTCCGGGGTGTACTGTCCCATGGCGGGGACGGCCGGTCCGGATGGCTTGAAGAAAAACCAGTACGCCGCCAGCAAGGCCGCGGCGGCGATCAGACCCCGGCGCAGCCACTTTTTTCCCTTTTTGCTCTTTGGAAGGTGAAGCTTGGGGAGCTTCCGCCCCTTTTTTCCTTCGGACGCCTGAGAGGTCTCGGGCGCCATGACAGTCGTTGTTTCCATAGTAAGTCTCCTTATTCCGGTGTTCCGTTGATTGATACCTGGGACATTGTACTGGATAAACCTTACATTTCTCCAAAGAAAAGATAAAAGTTTCATTAAATTTTTCCGTCCCCGGTTTGAACCAGCTTACACCTTCCCCTTGGTGGAAAGTCAATAGTATAATATAAGTATCATAATAAAAGAGAGAAAAAACCAAATAGAAAAAATTTTTGCCCAGGCGCAACGGCGGAGGCGGAAAATTTGTCTATTTATATTAGGGAGGTAGAGAAATGACGGACATACAGATCATTGAGCTGTTTTTCCGGCGGGCGGAGGAGGCTATCGTACACCTGGCGGAAAAGTACGGCGCAATGTGCCGGACAATTGCCCGGCGCATTTTATGGGACGAACAGGACAGCGAGGAGTGCGTCAATGACACCTGGATTCAGACCTGGAACGCGATCCCGCCCCAGCGGCCCGGCTACTTAGGCGGTTTTGTGGGCCGCATCACCCGAAACCTGGCCCTGAACCGGCTGGCCTATAGCCGCGCTCAAAAGCGGGACAGCACCCTGGTGGAAACCTTTGTGGAGTTGAACGACAGCCTGCCTGATCCCGTGGACAGTGTGACGGACGAGGTGATTTTCCGCGACTTTCTTGACCGCTTCCTGCGCCGGCAGAGCAAGGAACACCGCCGCTACTTCCTCCGGCGGTACTGGTACGGCATGAGCGTCCGGGAGATTGCCCAGGAGTGCGGCGTGGGAGAGGAAAAGGTCAAGTCCGCCCTGTTTCGCACCCGCGGCAAGCTCCGCCGGGCTATGGAGGAGGAGGGAATCTGCGTATGAGCGAATGCGTATACGAACGATTTCTGCTGTTTATGAACGCTGTGGCCGACGACCTGCTGGAAGAGGCCCTGTCCGTTCCAAAGCGCAAGCACGCGGTTCTTTGGGGGGGCTTGGCCGCCGCCTGCCTGTGCATCGTCCTCGGCGTGCTGTTCCGGCAGTCGCCCGCCGCGCCGGGGAGCGGCGTCACCGCCGCCGATCTGGCCGGGTACGGCTATGAACTGCCCCTGCCGGCGGACGCCCGAGACGTAAGCTACGACCTGCTGCCCAGCTCCAGCGAAACCCCCATCGCCCAGGCGGAATTCGACCGGAACGGCCACGCCGTTACCCTCCGGGCGTGGAGGACTCAGGAGCCCAGTGATATCTTCGACGGCGAGACCTGGACCGATCAAATGGACTGGAGCGCCGGCGGCGCAGCCCTGAGCCTCCGCTCCAACGACAAGACCGCTCAGGTCAGCTGGTACTCCGATGAAATCCAGTGGTCCGTCCGGTCCGACATGACCCCCGCCGATCTGCTGGACACGGTGGACAGCATCTTCTCCACTCTGGGCGGACAGCTGAACAATGCCCCGGAGGGCGCGGGGGACATACACTACAACGCCTTCCATCTGGACGGCCTGGCGGTGGGGGAGACCACCTTCACCCTGGACGGCGTGGGCTGTGTCTACCGCATCGCCGTCACCTACGACACAAGCTCCGACTTCGCCGACATTTCCGGCGTGGAGGAGGAGTTCGGCCATCGCGCCGAGGCCGAGGTGGGCTGGTGTCCCGCCCGGCTGGCCTGGAACGACGGCGGCGCGGGCAAGGTGGTCTGGTTTGACGTGGTTCCCGGCCAGCTGTACAGCCTCAGCGTGGACACGGGAGCCAGCCGGGAGAGCCTGCTGGACCTGGCCGGCCGGCTGTTCCTTCCCGCCCAAGACGAGCTTTGATAGGAGGTTAACACCATGAAACATACAAAACGCCTGTTTTCCGTTTTGCTCACCCTCTGTTTGCTGCTGGGCATTCTGCCCACCACAGTGTGGGCTTCTCACCCTGCTAAGATCACCCAACAACCCACGGCGGAAAACAATTACACCGTGAAAGCGGAAGCCGGCCCGGATGAACTGACCGAGGGCTTCCAATGGTGGAAAAAGATTTCCGTCCCCGAGACCTACAACTTAGTAGAATCAAACCCAGCAGAGAATGAACTGGGTGTGGATTTTGTTTATACCGATGGAGGCTCTTACGCCGATGGGCACTGGGTCGCGGATAGGGATGTATTGAGCCCAGCCCCTATATATAGAGTCTCAATTGATTATATCACTTCGCCCGGCGATCAGGTCACCGTGCGAATCCCCTCTGAGATGGTCAACGATACTCTGACTGTCAAAAATGGTTCCGGCGACAGTTTCCAGAAAATGAGCGATGGCGTCTACACCGCCACATTTGATGATGACGGAGGTATCCGGATAAAGAGCGACAGCGAATTTACTGCTGTTATTACTGTGGACCGCTACTGGACGGCGATGGAGGGAGAGACCAACCCCTCCCTGAGCACCCGTGAGCCGGGAAGCTACTACTGTGTTGTCAGCCATGAGAGCGGCGATTTGATGTCTAACATTGTCACCTTAGTGTCGCCGGAAGATCAGCCCACCGTTGACTGGCTGGCAGACCCGAATGTTCATATGCTGGCGTTGGGGCCCGTCCAGGTGACCGCGGACAATTACGATGATATCTTTCGCGGCGTCCCCGAGAACGTCGCCTCCGGCAAGGCCTCCTTCGCGGTGGTGAACGGTACTCCCACCCTGACCCTGGACGGCGTGAACGTTAACGAAGGGTATCCGCTAGATGTAATAGCGGTTGGGCTTCTTTGCAGCGACGAGCTGACCATCGTGCTTGCCGATGGAAGCGACAACAATATCACCATTAGTGGTAAATATGCCATGGGCATCATGACCGGAGATATGAGCAATTTTTCTCCTCTGACCGTTACGGGCACGGGAACGCTGACGGTCTCCGCCTCCGCCTCGGATATACTGTGTTTCGGCGGTTACGTCGGCGGCATTCAGGTGACCGGCGGAGCGGAGTTCACGACGACGGCGTCCACCCCCTCCGACCAGGCGGAATGTATTGGCCTTAATATAGATGTGGGGGGAAACCTTCAGGTCAGTGACGGCGGCGTTGTGAGGATCAGCGGCACAACCGCAGCGGCAGCTTTCGGGGACGATACCGTCCAGATTCTGGCGGATGGGTACTCCATCCAGGGCAGCACTACGGCAAACGACTTTGCCAACCTGGCTGACGCCGAGCTTAAGAAGCTCAAGGAGGACGGGGACGTCTTCACCCTCAAGGTCAACGATGAATTAGCCAAGTCGGTGGTCATCGCCCCTGCCCACAGCCATACCTGGGCCGGGGCTTGGACCACCAACGATACCCACCACTGGCATGAGTGTACCGCCGCCGGCTGTCCCATCACCGACGACGCCGGCAAGGACAGCTACGCCGCCCACGCCGGCGGCACAGCCACCTGCACGGACAAGGCTGTCTGTGACGCCTGCGGCAGTCCCTACGGCGAGCTGGCCGGCCCCGACTTCACCGGGGAC
>OFHN01001920.1_pt1 | contig 13332 bp, 13 predicted proteins | sample 1521321 | NCBI WGS metagenome assembly OFHN01 (sample SAMEA3504130, study PRJEB24116) | mouse gut metagenome | biome: mouse gut; feature: mouse-associated habitat; material: faeces | place: Denmark | collected 2011
AATGGGGCCAGAATCCGGCCTCTTGCCGTAAGGCAACTTTCAATAGGCCGGATTCATTACTGTGAATACCATGGGTGTGAACAGTAACCAGTGGAATTATGGAGGAGATAGGGCGTATGAATATGAATGACTATAAGGCATATGTTTCTGCCGAAACTATGATGGGACCAAACAGCGTAAGGATATTAGCGGAGTTATTGGACAAATATCCTTTGCAGTTTGCTCCCGGCGATAGGATACTTGATTTGGGATGTGGGACAGGGCTGACAAGCTTTATCATTGCCAAAGAGACAGGAGCAAAAGTTTTTGCAAATGATTTATGGATTAGCGCAGAAGAAAATCGGAAACGCTTTGCGGAATGGGGGATTGGAGGGCAGGTAACGCCCATTTGTGAAGATGCGAACAACCTTCATTTTGAAAAAAAGCAGTTTCATGCTCTGATTAGCGTTGATTCTTATCATTATTTTGCAGGAAGCAAGGGATTTTTTCAGCAAAAGATTTTGCCATTTATGAAAGATAATGGAGTGGTTTTGATTGGAATCCCCGGCCTGAAAAATGAATATACGGGCCGTGCAAAAGAACTTCTTTCTAATTGGCTTGGGGATGACGCTTATATGTTTAAAAGTCCAAAATTCTGGAAAGGGCTTATCGGCGGCGGCGATAGAATCGAGTTGGTGAAAACATGGGAAATGGATTGTTTCAGCAAGGCATGGGACGATTGGCTTAAAACGAATAATAAATTTGCGCTCGGCGACAGGCAATACTTTGAAACAATTATTAAACCGTATACTTGTTTTGTGGGTATTTATATTAAGATTAAAAAGGCATTATGATGAATTGCCAATACTTTTCGAATATACTTAAAACTGCAGCGGACACTGTTTGTAAAGAACCGTCAGCCAGAGGGCAAACACGCTTTAGGCAGGGATAGTAAAAGATAATTTATTACCGGCAAAAAAATTTAGACGATAAAAATTTGTATATTGAAAGGCAATAGATTTAATGCTATACTTCGAAGTGGGAAAGAGAAATAAGAGCTATTGAATCAGATATTACATTAGATGGATGGTATAAGAAATAGATGGATACATATTAAAAGATTTGCAGGCTTAACAGTTTTAGTGTTGCGCGGGCATATGCAGTTACAACTAATTTCAAGTTTATATATGCATGTTGCACGGGAAGCATGATATGATGAAGTAAAACAGTATGGGAATGCAATAAATACAGGAAAAATAAAAATGGCATATAATTGACGCAGTAACAGGAAGACTGGATGGAACGGATACCTGTAAACAGTTTAAAAAAGGAGAACAGAATATATGGAAGCATACAAAACAGAATTTATTGAATGAGGCTGTAAAAAATCTTGTGTCTATGGAAAGTAAGATTTCCTGATAAGAATTTGATATGTAAAAGTTTGTCGAGAGTGTCAGATTATTTGTGTAAGTTCTCTGGACTGCCATTCTTTTACTTGCGGCAGGATCTTATCCGTGATCTTGCTGACCATTTCGGCGGACACTTCAATCCCATACAGGTCATTTAACTGGTCATGGATATCACGGGTACTCATTCCACGTGCATATAGTGAGATCACTTTTTCTTCGATTCCAGAAATATCCCTTTGGTACTTAGGAATTAACTTTGGCTCAAATTCACCGTTGCTGTCTCTTGGCACATCAATCTGGAACTCACCATATTGGCTTTTAAGCGTTTTAGTCGAATGGCCGTTTCTTTTATTATCTGTCAGTAGAGCACCTTTTTGATTTTTCTCATAACCAAGAGCAGCATCCAGTTCTGTTTCCATAAGCTCCTGAAGAATGTCTTTAAAGCTTTCTTTGAGTAGGGAATAAACATCTGCCACGCTGCTAATGTTATATTGTGATCGGTGCAACGTATTATACACTCTAATATCGTAAGATTTCTTTTCCAAATGGAGAAGAATCATATAGATGGCACTCCTGATAGGGTATGCTCTTATCCCATCAAATAACTTTGAACCGGGAACTGGCGAAAGGTCAGTTCTCCACAATAAAAAATATTTAAAATATGGAGGACAAGCAAGTGAACAAATTACACGTATTAACGATTATGGATGTGAAAGAATTGGTAGAAGGTAAAACAGTTACAGTATCAAGCACGGATGGCAGCGCAATATCCGTACATATGAAAAATGCTGTATTGATTGCAGATCCGGAAGCTGGCACAGATGGAAAAATTACCCTTTTTGAGCCTGATACTGGATGTAAGATTGACTTGGACAGCGACAATTTCATTGAATCCATACGTGGAAATGAAAATGCTATGGTGGTCAGATTCAGTAATGGCATGGGTGGATTAGATATTGAAATTACGGGTAAAACGTTATCTTTGATTCATCCGATCACAAATAAATATGCCAGGAAAGAGCCAGTACACAAAAATTTTGTTTCAAGATATGAGTTTATTAACCGTACGGGCGTTTTTGTAACACCTGAATATTTTGAATACATTTATGATATGGAATTTAAGAATGCAAATGTATCAGCGGATGAATTTGTGGATCATTATGGGGAAAAGTATTCAAACTGCATACAGGAAGTGCCGTTAAGTGGAACCTTCAAATATGAAATCATGGACGAGAGTATGTCGTGTTTGGCATTATATGAGGACGTTTTTGAGCCTAATTTATGGGAAATTGTAAATTCTTTGGCAGTAGAGTATGAAGCTGAGCGTCAATTAAAATGGGAAAATATTGAAAGTTATAAATCTGCTTTACAGGAAGCATATGGGATATTGGGCAAAATGCAGCTAGAAAGCAAAAATCCATCAAAATACCAGAGTTAATAAAAATGATGATTATAAGGCGGTATCTCCTGTAGGTGCTGCCTTGTAAAGAAAAATATTGTATTAGATAGAGTTTTGAGTTAGGCGATTTAGGTTATGTTATGCTAGGTTAGGGTCGGTTACGCTACGTTCTGCTCAGTTAGGTTAGCTGCTATTGGCAGATTATAATCGCTTTTGTTATGATCTGCCAATAAAAATAGAGAAGAAGTTCAAATAAATCATGCGAAAAACAACAACATTACAAATTAAAAACGCAATAAAAAATAACATTCTGATCCTTATAAAATCAGAAATTTACAACAAAACTACACAGGAAACAGAAATAATTCCAAATGATATATTTTTAGAATCGTTTGATTATTTTTGTGAATCCAATTTCTTTATGGATGCTATTGGCTGGCATTTTGAGAGGAATTTTAAAACAAAGAAATATGAAATCGAAGCTGGAAGGATGGATGGATCTGTTGATGTCATTGTTACGGCTAATTTTCGCAAAAATGATGGTGTAAATGAAGAAGATGTAAATGGAATGTTGCTGAAAATTGATGAGGAGGAGGAATGAGCCGATGGCAAGCGATGATTTCACAAATAAAAATATATTTGAACTAATGGAAGCGCCTATAGAAAAATTAAAGGAACTGTCAATAGAAGAATTTGCAGAAGAGATTAACGGCAAAAGGGTACATATCCATCCCTTTACAGAGAACAAATGTCTAGATGTAAATGGGAACATCTATATTTCAGCTACAAATGTAAATATACTGATACAAAAGGAATCCGATGGACATAGGATCGGCATTTGGGGAGTGTCAAACGCAGATTCACAATTATATGTCAATTTATCAGAGGATATTATATTTGGGATATATTCATATAGGAATGGTAAAAGTTACAGGGTTGCTTTTGAAGGGAATAGTCCTGATCTGTTGATTATTGTTGTTGGTGGGAGAGTAGATAGGAAATAAATATAGAAGTAGGAAGTGGTGGGGGGGGGAAAAACCAGGCAGAGTTAGACATGCTCCAAGACCTGATAGACGCAAAGAAAGACGCTTTAAGGTCAGAGAAAGACCTGCACGACTACCAAAGGGATATCCAGAATAAGACAAAGGATATCAACACTATCCAGATGCAGATTGCGGCATATTCCGGCGACACGTCCCAGGAAGCAATGGCAAAGCAGCAGAAATTGCAGGCCGAACTCAATGAAAAGAAAGATGATTTGAAAGAAACGGAATACGACAAATACATTTCTGACCAGGAAGACATGCTTGACAAGCTGTACGGTGAATACAATGAAGCGATACAAAAGAAGATGGATGACTTCATGGGGCTTGTACAGGAAGGTCTTGACACCGCAAATAAAAATACAGCCCTGATTTCGGATTACCTCAGCAGCATTGCAGGGGAAAATGGATACCTAAATCAATTCAAAAACCTGTTTAACGGGGCAGGCGGGATCAAAGATGGTGTAGATAAAAATGTTTCAAACATTACTGCAAACGAAACAAAAGGAAGCGGCACAACCACCACAATGCCGACTGGACTGCAAAGGGTTGATATTAGCGGCACAGGACAAACCAATACAGAAGCAAATGCGGGCAATGCGCAGCATAAGATTGAATTAAACAATGCCAGCCACCGTGACAACGCAAAAGAATATATCTCCAAACATGCAAGCAAAGCAAAGAAGAAAAAAGGGGAATACTCGGATGTAAACCAGAAAATTTATGACAATAAAGCGAAGTCATATAACGGCACTGGGAAAGTATTGTCTTCGGATGAACTGAAAGGCTTGTCAAAGAAGCTTGGCGTGGAATATGACGGCGCATCGAAATCAGGGAAGCTTTATAAGAAGCTGAAATCCATCAAATTCCCTGGATTTAAGAAAGGCGGCGTGGTGTCTGTTGATGACATTGAAAAGCAGGTACATGACAATGGTGACACAAGCCTTGTATCCGTACAAAGCGGGGAAGCGGTTTTAACGCCTGTACAGACAGATTTGTTCCAGAAGTTTACGGAGAAAATGCCAGAAATGGTACAGGCATTTGATATGTCTGACTTAGTGAAAGTGCCGAATTATATACAGGAGTTACAGGCATTGCATCCAGTGCAGAGGGACACAGGGACAACGGCTGCTTTTGGGGATGTACATTATACATTTGAACTTCCAAATGTTGTGGATGAGAAAAGTTTCTTACAAACAATACAAAGCAGCGAAAAAGTAAGAAGGTGCATCAAAAGCTTTACGATTGACCGATTGGCAGGTGCAGGAAGGCTTGCATATAAGAATATAAGATAAGTAATTAAATAGTATCTCCGTTATTGGATAATGAATAGTAACGGAGATACCTCATAGAAAGGACGGTAGAATATGAAAAGCATTACAAGTGAAATAATTGATGAAACTATTAATAGGTCGTATGAAAATATTAGAGAGGATTTCTTTAATGATTTTTGGAAGAATTATAAATATTGTGAAGAAATTATAGAAGAATCACATGGAAACACAGATGATGTGCAAAAGCAATATTTAGCTTCGGATTTTGCAGCATTTAAAACAGCAAGGGATCATTGCATTGAGATATTCAGAAGTGTTTTAAAAGAATTGCTGTGCAATTAAAAAGGAATATTAAATAAAAATAGATAGGAAAAACCAAATGGGCGGCAAACAACCGCCCTATTTTAATGCAATTTTATGGAGGGAATACAATGTTTAACAGAGATGCAGAAAAAGAAACCATAAATATATTGTTACGTGAAAATAAGAAGTTAAAGCGGGATAACCAGAGACTTAGGGAATCACTTGGGGAGTTGGAGCGGTATAAAGCGGAATACCGGAAATTGATTGAAGAATTAAACGAGGTAAAAGAGGTATATATTGAACGTATGGAAGAATTTAACCAGGTTGAAAAAGAGTGCCGGAAAGCATTGAATCAGATTATGGATAGAAAAGAAATCGTATCCGGTAAATAGAATAAGTGAAAATGATTAGACAGGATGCCAGTATATAATGCGTGTGCAGGATTCGGTAAAATATCCGTGTCCTGCTGCACATTTGAATCATAGAATATAGATGAATTGAAAAACTGAATATTGATTGTTGATTACGGCACTGTGGGATTAGTTCTTGCGGTGTCTTTATTATATTTGAAAATGTAATATTGGAGGATGATTTATTATAAGCGAAAAAGTTTTAGTAGATAAAAGATTATTGAATATTAGTGAATTTTGCAATTATTTAGGAATCGGGCAGACAAAGGCAAGAGAGTTATTAAGAGGGCGTAACGGCTTTGGCGTGCAGATTGGTAATCGTTGGTATGCTAATAAAATAAAATTAGATGCATGGATTGACAGGCAGACCATGTGAAATATATCCAAATTTGAAAATTGTAAATATAATATATAAAGCAGATTGAAAAAGATAAGTTGATAGGTTATACTGAATAATCATGTTTACATTTATCTTTTTTGATTTGCCCATATGACGGAAAGGAGAAGATTGAATGGGTAAGTCATTAAGTGGAAAAGAACTTGGAAATGGAATTTCTCAACGTAAAGATGGAACATATTGTGCGAGGTTTATGGATCGGTTTGGCAAAAGAAAATCCATTTATGCGAAAACATGCAGTGAAATCAGAAAAAAGTTGAGAGAAAAACAGTATGAAGATGAAAAACAGATTAATGTAGTTGAAACTAATATGACGCTTGATGAATGGTTTGACGAGTGGCTTAATACATGCAAAAAAAATTGCAGGGACACTACAAAAAGAACATATGCGATTCAATATAACCGTCTCCGTGGAGAACTGGGATGGAGAAAAATAACGAATCTGAATCTGGTTATTGTCCAGAGGGCTTTTAATAATTTGAAAAGTGATGCTTCTAGAGCAGACTGTAAAGCAATACTTGTTGATATGCTAAATCGCGCCGTGGAATCGGATTTGATTATCAAAAATGTTGCATTATCCGTTAATACTGTGATTGATCACGATTCAAGAAAAGAAAAAAGGGTTTTAAAGCCTGAAGAAATTGAATTGCTGTATAAAGCGTCCAAAGATGGAAGGTTATACCCTATTTTCGTGATTGCTTTAAATACAGGGATGCGGATCGGCGAAATAATAGGTTTGACATGGGATTGCGTTGATTTTCAGAATAGTATGATATATGTTACTCAAACATTATGCTACATGCCAAACAACGGAAATGCTATATATGAATTACATCCTCCTAAAAGTACGGCTGGGAAACGTAATATTCCAATGACAAAATTAGTCAAAGAAACATTAATGGAGCAAAAAACTTGGAAGGATAATGTCAATGACCGATTTGAACCACAGCCCGGATTTGAAGACTTGGTATTTACAAGTAAAACGAATCATCCATTACATACCGCTAATATTAAGGATTCTATTAATTACCTTTTGAAAAAGATTAATGCTGAAAACCCAGAAATAAACTTTGAGCATTTTACGCCACACTGCCTTAGACATACATTTGCTACAAATTGCATAGCAAACGGCATGAAACCTAAGACATTGCAGAAATTGTTGGGGCATAATTCATTGCAGATGACGATGGATTTATATTGTCATGTATTGGACGATACATTGAAAGAAGAATTAGGTGCATTTAATGAAATGGCGTAAAAAAGGTGTAAAAATCAGTTTTAAACGGCTAAAACCCTTGAAAATAAAGGAATTCAGAGGTTATTACCTGAAGTTTTATATGTTCCAGGTTTGTGAGGAGAAATAGGGCGGGAATCCTTGCAGAGACTATGTGGATAAAACTACGGAAATTCAAGAGATGAATTTATCGACGAAGTCCCTTTTTTGTGGTATGATAGTGTTTAATGATCAGGACAGAAAGGGGTATGTTCTATGTCCCATGCATCGAACGCCAAGCCGGAAACGGCGCAAAAGCATATTTGTATCGGCATGCTGGCTCATGTTGACGCGGGCAAGACTACGCTTTCAGAGCAGCTTTTATATGAAAGCGGCATGATCCGCACACCCGGCAGGGTGGACAAGCAGAGCGCTTATTTAGATACGGACGCTATGGAGCGCGAACGGGGTATTACGATTTTTTCCAAACAGGCGGTTTTAAGGCTGCCGGGGCTGACGGTTACGCTGCTTGATACGCCGGGGCATGTGGATTTTTCCGCCGAGATGGAGCGCACTCTGCAGGCGCTTGATTATGCTGTTCTGGTTATCAGCGCGGCGGACGGCGTGCAGGGGCATACCCGGACGCTTTGGCGGCTGCTGGGTGGATACCGGATTCCCGTTTTTTTGTTTGTCAACAAGATGGATCTGGTTGAATCGAAAGAACCGTTTTTGATGGAGGAATTAAAACAGCAGCTTTCCGACTGCTGCGTTGATTTTAGCGATCTTTGGTCCGAAGCGTTTCTGGAGGAGGCCGCTATGTGCAGCGAGGAAGCGCTGAATGTTTTTTTGGAAACCGGGAGCATCGGTACGCAGCGGATTTGCGATATGATTGCCGCCCGGCAGATTTTTCCCTGTTATTTCGGCGCGGCGTTAAAAGATTTTTGCAGGGGCTGCGCACGTTTATGCAGCCCCGGACATACCCGGCGGAGTTTGGGGCAAAGGTGTTTAAAATTATGCGGGACGGCGCGGGGAGCCGCCTGACGTGCCTGAAAATGACCGGGGGAAGCCTGAAGGTAAAAGATCTGCTTTCCAATGCCGACGGGACATGGGAAGAAAAAGTAAATCAGATCCGGATTTATTCCGGTGAGAAATACGAATCCGTAAACGAGGTGAAGGCGGGGGAGATCTGCGCGGTGACCGGGCTTTCGCATACGTATCCGGGGCAGGGGCTCGGCAGGGAGGCGGCTTCTTTTGCGCCGTTGCTGGAACCGATTTTAACGTACCGCGTCCGCCTGCCGGACAATACGGACGCGGTGCAGATGCTGCCGAAGCTGAAAGAACTGGAGGAAGAGGATCCGATGCTCCATGTCCTGTGGAATGAGGCGCACCAGGAAATTTTAGTACAGGTGATGGGCGAGGTGCAGACGGACGTGTTAAAAAGGCAGGTGGCGGATCGGTTTCATGTAGAAATCGGATTCGGCGCCGGGCGGATTGTTTATAAAGAAACGATTGCGGATACGGTGGAAGGGGTAGGGCATTTTGAACCGCTGCGCCATTATGCGGAGGTGCATCTTCTGCTTTCGCCGGGAGAGCGCGGCAGCGGCGTGGTGACCGCGTCGGAATGCAGCGAAGATATCCTGGACAGAAACTGGCAGCGCCTGATACTGAAGCATCTGCGGGAACGGGAACATGCCGGCGTGCTGACCGGTTCGGCCGTTACCGATATCCGGATTACGCTTGCGGCGGGACGGGCGCATCAGAAGCATACGGAAGGCGGGGATTTCAGGCAGGCGACTTACCGGGCCGTCCGGCAGGGGCTGATGCAGGCAGAGTGCGTGCTGCTGGAGCCTTATTACGAATACCGCCTGGAGGTTCCGGAGGCGTTTACCGGGCGGGCTATGACGGATATGAAAATGCGCCGCGGCAGTATGGAAGGGCCGGACATAAAAGACGGGCTTGCCGTATTAACCGGGAAGGCCCCAGTTGCTTTGCTGCAGGAATACGCCAAAGAGGTGGCGGCTTATACGAAAGGGAACGGCAGGCTGTTTTTAAGCTACGGCGGGTACGGCGCATGCCATAATCCGGAGGAAGTGATCGGGCAGACGGGGTACGATCCCGATGCGGATCTTTTGAATCCGTCAGGCTCTGTATTTTGCTCCCACGGCGCGGGGCAGCTGGTGGAATGGGACCGGGTAAAGGAATTTATGCATGTGGAGAGTGTTCTTGCCGCAAAAAAAAACGAGTTTGAGGCGCCCCCGGCCGTAACGGCGCAGAGCCTTTCTCATGAGGAGGAATGGCTGGCCGCAGAAGAAGTGGACGCGATACTGGAACGGACGGTTTTTGCCAACAAAAAGGGAAAATCTTCCGCAAAGAAAGGTTATCGGGCCGCAAGGCGCATTTCTGCGGAGGACGGCGCACGGGCAGGATACCGGGCGCAAAAAAAAGAGGAGCCAAAAGAAGCATACCTTTTGGTGGACGGATATAATATAATATATGCGTGGGAACCGTTGAGGACGCTTTCTGAGACCAATATGGACGGCGCGCGGGGCATGCTTCTTGATATGCTCTGCAACTATCAGGGCATGAAAGGCTGCCGGGTGATTGCCGTATTTGACGCGTACCGCGTAGCGGGCCATAGAACGGAAGTATACGATTACCACAACATCCATGTGGTATACACAAAAGAAGCGGAAACAGCCGATGCTTACATTGAAAAATTTGCCCACGAAAACAGCAAAAGGTATCATGTTACCGTGGCGACCTCGGACGGGCTTGAACAGATCATTATCCGGGGCGCGGGCTGTCTTCTTTTGTCCGCAAAGGAATTTGCCGAAGAAATCGTCCGGATGAAGGAACAGCTAAAGGAAGAACATCTGGCGCCGCAGAGGGGCGGCCGCAGCTACCTGCTGGACGGGGTAACAGAAGATATCAAAGAGCAGTTAAAGGCGATTGAGGAAGAAAGCGAGGGAACGGAATGAAACATGCAGCGAAAAAAATCATAATTATTGTATTACTGGCGCTCTTTTTAGGCGTTTATTATTATATTACACTCCCGGCGGTGAATATACACTCAGCCGGATTCTGGCAGTGCCTGCTGTTTTTGACGGCGTTTGTTACCGTAATGTATCTTTTGGTAAAATCGGGGCGCAGCTTCCGCAGCCAGGGAATCCGGATGGGCGCAAAAGAAATGTTCCGTGAGTTTAAGCTTGCAAAAATCGGCCTGGCGGTATTTGTCCTGATTGGCGCAGTCTATGCGGCAGGGGCAATCCTTTCGTCTCCGATTGTAAACGCGGCGAAATACCAGAAGCTTCTGACCGTGCAGGAAAGCGACTTTTCTAAGGATATCAAAGAGGTCGGCTATCAAACGATCCCTTTGCTGGATAAAAATTCCGCCGAACTGCTCGGCAACCGCAAGATGGGGAGCATGGTGGATATGGTGTCCCAGTTTGAGGTCAGTTCCGAGTATACGCAGATTAATTATAAGAATACCCCGGTGCGCGTCGCGCCGCTTGTGTACGCCAGCTCGATTAAATGGCTTACGAACCAGAAGCAGGGCATTCCGGCGTATATCCGGATTGATATGGCGACGCAGAATACCGAATGCGTCAAATTGAGCGCGGGCATCCGCTATTCCGAGTCGGAGCTGTTTAACCGCAACATATACCGGCATCTGCGGTTTCGCTATCCGACGTATATTTTCAGCGAGCAGATTTTCTTTGAGATTGACGACGAAGGCACCCCGTACTGGGTCTGCCCGGTCAAAAAGTTTAACATCGGCTTATTCGGCGGGCAGACCATCGGAAAAGCCGTACTCTGCAACGCGATTACCGGGGTGTGCGAGGAGTACGACGTGGAGGACGTGCCGACCTGGGTGGATAAGGTGTATTCCGCGGAATTGCTGACGGGATTATATAATTATCACGGTATTTTAAAGCACGGTTATTTTAACAGTATTTTAGGGCAGAAGGATTGCCTGCAGACGACAAACGGCTATAATTACATTGCGCTAAACGACGACGTCTGGGTGTATACGGGCGTTACGAGCGTCAGCGGCGATCAGTCCAACGTGGGTTTTGTGCTGATGAACCAGCGGACCATGGAAACGAAATTTTACCGGATTGAGGGCGCGATTGAAGATTCCGCCATGTCGAGCGCCGAAGGCCAGGTACAGAATCTGGGCTACCGGGCGACGTTTCCGCTGTTGTTAAATATTACCGACGAGCCGACGTATTTTATGGCGTTAAAGGACGGTGCCGGTCTGGTGAAAAAATATGCGATGGTAAACGTCCAGAAATACCAGTGGGTAGCCATCGGCGATACCGTACAGGAATGTGAAAAAGCGTATTTGAAGCTGCTTACGACAAACGGTATTACCAAGAGCGAAACGTCCGGAGTTTATGAAAAGGCGAAGGGCAGGATTGCGTCTGTTGCCCCGGTTGTGGTAGAGGGCAATACGCATTATTATATCTGCCTGGAACAGTCGGAGGAGATATTCGATGTAAACGTGGCGGATACGACGCTTGTGGAGATTGTAAAATACAAGGCCGGGGATATGATTTCGTTTGAATATGAGATGGCGGAAAGCGGGATCTGTACGGTTGTGTCTCTGGAATAGGCTTTGGCAAAAGAAGAAGGGGTGGTATCATGGCGGATCACAACAGTATTATGGATGCGTTAAAAAAAGAGAAAACGGTAGCTTATTTTGATCTGGAGTTCTGCAACGAGCGGACGACCCACCACAATGTCCCGGTGGCAGCCGGGGTAAGCTATCGCAGGGGCGGCAGGGAACTCGAAAGCTATGATACCCTGATCTGGTGCGGGGATGAGTATGAGCTCTGGGACGAGCACCTTTTGCGCATCGGGTATGAAGAGCAGACGCTGCGGAAATTCGGCAGGCCGATGGAAGAGGTGACCGGGGATTTGTTTGCGGCGCATGAAAAATACAGGCCCGAATATTATATTTCGCTGGGCAGGCAGGACGAGGAGCTTTTGAAACGGTTTATTACAAGAGAACCCGAAGGCTGGGAGTTTTACGACGCCGTGCGGTTTCTGCCGGGCAGGCTTTCCCTAAAATACGATATCAGCCTGGAACGGTATGCCTATATCTGCGGGATTCCGTTTGTACACAAATTTCAGCCGCTTGACGACGCAAGGTGTTTGGCGGAGATTTTTGCCTGCGTGTGCAGGGGCGGCGCGGATATGGCGCGCAGGCGGGAGGTAGAGGAAGAGTATGACAAAAAGATGTTTGTGGCGCAGTATAAAAATAAGCGGCAGGCGTATGAATATCTGCTGGGGCTTGAAAGTTTAACGCCGGCGCAGAAGGAAAAGATGCGGGGGTATGAGGAGTATCTGAACGGGAACCGGAAGAAGTTTCTGGAATGCGCGGGAGATTTGCAGGCATAAAAATTCGCTTTTAGATTCAATTTGTTATTTGGCGTTTCATATTGTATAGTTTTTCTGATTTCGCAACATAATAAAAACATGTCTGGACGCACGGTTTGCAGCGGATAACAAAAGCTGCCTGCGCTGCGGTTTTAGGACATGTTTTTATTATGGAAAGGAAAAGGGTCGAAATATGAAAGCGTATTTGGAAATTCTGGAAGTACATGGAAGGGAAATTATGGATTCAAGGGGAAACCCGACGGTGGAAGCCGAGGTGTATGTAAAAAATCACCAGACAAAACGGGTTTCCGCCGGAAGGGCGGCCGTTCCTTCCGGCGCGTCTACCGGACAGTTTGAAGCAGTGGAACTGCGGGACGGCGATAAACGTTACGGCGGGGCGGGCGTAGAAAAAGCGGTTTCGCATATTAATGAAAAAATAGCGAAAAAACTAGTTGGAAAAAACGCTTTGGATCAAAAGAACGTGGACGCTCTTTTAATCGAACTGGACGGGACGGAAAACAAA
>OFHN01001926.1_pt1 | contig 13311 bp, 9 predicted proteins | sample 1521321 | NCBI WGS metagenome assembly OFHN01 (sample SAMEA3504130, study PRJEB24116) | mouse gut metagenome | biome: mouse gut; feature: mouse-associated habitat; material: faeces | place: Denmark | collected 2011
AAACTACATTACGCATAGCGATGGAGAGGGATTTTATGGCTTTTATTTAATAGATGAATAAATAAAATTTAGGAGGAAAGATGAATAATATTGAAAAAAAAGTTAGTATAATATCTTTAATGATTATACTTATCTTATTTTTTGTTGCAAGAAGCATATACATTTATAATGCAAAAAAAGAAAGAATTTATGTTGGAGGAATAAATACAACTTTTTCTGAGATCCTATCGGAAAAAGATAGACTATATTCAAAATATGAAGGTTACATGAAATGGGCTGAAGAAACAGGAACAAATGATGAGTACCTACATTTTCTAAATATATTGTATTCAAGTCCTATCATTGGAATTGATCCTAAAGATGCAAGAGCATTAAATTATACTGTACAATTTCCTTTTTTTGTAGATAATGTTGATGATGGAAGATATCGAACGTGGACATTATCTTCTTGTACTAATCCGATAATATACAAAATTGAATTTTATGAATTTAAGGGTAGTATCTATTTGAAAGTATGGTATTCCACAGATAACTATTACGAGGGATATACAGCTGTATATAAATTTGCAGAAAATGTAAAACAAGAACTGTTGGATGCTTATGCACTTGCCAAAGATAAGGGAAAGTTTGAAATACAATAATCGCAAGCGTCAAATCTAAAAGTGAATTGACTGCTATAAAAAACTGCAAGAATCTATATAGTGTGACAGAATCTAAAAAATTTAGTATAATATATCAGATTCCGGCAGAGCGGAAGACCATGTTTGAAATGCCTGCAGGAAAGAGAATAACGGCTGTTGAATGGAGTGTAAACTGAACATAGACAGTCAGTATGTAAAATTGGAGATGAATACAGTCCATAGTGGCTGTGTCCATCTTCAATCATTTTTCAAGAGAATTTCAAGCACAAGGTATTTGCGAATATGAAATTTTACGACCAGTAAAACATTCCCCTATCATATAAGGCTTAGGACTTGTTTGTGTTTTATGAATATCCTCAAATTTGTTATCTTTTCCGAAATATGGTATAATCCACAGGGAACAATATTCAATCCAACGATTTCAGAAAGGGAAAAGGAAAATGGTCGATAAATTAGACGGGTTAAGCATGGATATGGAAGCGGCAAACAAGGAACGGCTGAGGGCTGTTTTCCCTGAATGCTTTTCTGAGGGAAAACTGGATATAGACAAACTGTTATCCCTTTGCGGGGAATATATCACCGATGATTTTGAAAAATACGAATTTAGATGGAAGGGGAAAAGCGACTGCCTGCGGATTGCCCAGCGGCGCAGTACGGCGACATTGCGCCCATGCCCCTCCGAAAGCGTGAATTTTGACACGACCCAAAACCTCTATATCGAGGGCGATAATCTGGAAGTGCTGAAGCTGTTGCAAAAATCCTACTTCCGCAAAGTGAAAATGATTTACATAGACCCTCCATACAATACGGGCAATGACTTTGTATATGAAGATGATTTTGCCGACCCTATGCGGCGGTACATGGAAGTAACCCGGCAGACCACCAAGAGCAACCCTGAAACGATGGGCCGCTACCATACAAACTGGCTGAACATGATGTATCCGCGCCTGCGGCTGGCCGCGAACCTGCTGCGGGACGATGGGGTGATTTTTATTTCCATTGACGATAATGAGGCAGCAAATCTCCGTAAATTGTGTGATGAAGTTTTTGGGGAAGAAAATTTTGTTGCCCAAGTAGTATGGAACAAAAGAGTTTCCCCTGCAAGAGATGCAAAGTTTTTTAGTAGCGACCATGAATACATTGTTATCTATGGAAAAAACAGGCTTGAATTAGTTACCAACAACTTACCAAGAAGTGAAAAAAATAATGCTTACTATAAAAATCCTGACAATGACCCAAGAGGGCCATGGAACTCTGCTGCATATACCTGTAACAAAACAAAAGCAGAACGCCCCAATTTATATTATCCAATCATTAACCCCTATTCTGGCGAGGAAATATGGCCAAAGGAAAGTGCAGTATGGGCATATTCGCAAGAAGCATATCAAGAGCATGTAAGAGAAAACCTCCTTTATTGGGGTATTGATGGAAAATCGGCTCAACCAAGAAAAAAAGCATTTTTAAGTGAAGTTGGAGCTGTAATTCCACGTTCAGTATGGAACCATTCTGACGTGGGAAGCACGCAAAAAGCAACTTTAGATAACATAGAAATATTGGGTGGAAGAATATTTCCATACCCTAAACCCCCATCATTATTGGTGCGTATACTGCAAATTGTAACATCTAAGGATAACGATGACATAATCCTCGACTTTTTCAGCGGCAGTGCCACCACCGCCCATGCCGTCATGCAGCTCAACGCGGAAGACGGCGGCAGACGCCGCTTTATCATGGTACAGCTTCCCGAAGTGTGCAGCGAAAAGAGCGAGGCATACAACGCGGGATACAAAAATATCTGCGAAATCGGCAAAGAACGCATCCGCCGCTCCGGGAAGAAAATCCTTTCAGCCGATGGCGGGCAGGTTTCCCTCGACGGGGACAAGCCTCCCCTTGATGTTGGCTTTAAGGTGTTTAAGCTGGATACGTCCAATATGAAGCTATGGGACGATACCCCCATTGAGGATGGCGACCTTATCACGCTTTTTGACCGTATCGATGGGCATATTGACGGCTTGAAGCCTGACCGCAGCAATGAGGACCTGCTTTATGAAGTCCTTTTGAAAATGGGCTATCCGCTGACCGCTGATATTGCTGCCCTTGATGTCGACGGGCTTACCGTTTCCAGCATAGCGGGCGGGGAAATGCTCATCTGCCTGCAGGAAGGCGTGACAGCCGACCATATCGAAAAAATGGCCGCATTGTCGCCATTGAAAATTGTCCTTGCCGGACGCTGCCTTGCGGACAGCAGCGCAAAGGCTAATGCTTTCTATCTGCTAAAAAACAGAGAAATTACGTTGGAAGTTTTCTAAAGGGAGGCGGCGTTTTGAAGCTAAAGTATAAACAGCAGGATTTTCAAACCGATGCGGTAAATGCCGTTTGTGCCCTGTTCGATGGACAACAGCGGCAGACCTCTGCGTTCACCATGGAGAGCAGCGGCGGGCAGACAGAACTTGAGAATTTGGGTATCTGTAACGCCCTTTCCATAGACGATAAGCATATGGTTGAAAACATGCAGGCGGTACAGCGGAAAAACCGGCTACCCCAGACAGGGGATTTGCAGGGGCGGCAGTTTTCCATTGAAATGGAAACAGGGACGGGCAAGACATACGTTTATACGAAAACCATTTATGAATTGAACCGTTTGTATGGCTTTACCAAGTTTATCATCGTTGTTCCCAGCGTGGCAATCCGCGAGGGCGTATATAAATCTTTGCAGAGCACACAGGAGCATTTTGCCGCACTCTATGGCAATACCCCCTGCCGTTATTTCATCTATAACAGCGCAAAGCTGTCTGATGTAAGGCAATTTGCGTACAGCGCAAATATCGAAATCATGATTATCAATATCGATGCTTTCCGAAAAGCTGAAAATGTCATTAACCAGCAGCATGACAGGCTGAACGGTGACGCGGCGATCAGATACATACAGGCTGCACGTCCCATTGTCATCATCGACGAGCCGCAGAGCGTGGATAATACCCAAAAGGCAAAGGACGCGATTGCCTCCCTTCAGCCATTGTGTATATTTCGCTATTCTGCAACACACCGGGAAAAAATCAACCTGCTTTACCGCCTTACCCCTATTGACGCATACCAAATGGGACTTGTCAAACAAATATGCGTATCCAGCAACCAGGTGGCAGACGGTTTTAACAGCCCGTATGTCAAATTGCTTTCCGTTTCCCATGAGGACGGTTTTCGGGCTAGGGTCGAAATTGATGCACAAAATAAAAGTGGAAAAGTGAGCCGGAAAACATTCACCGTTAAACCGGGTACGGATTTATATAAGCTGTCTGGCGGGCGCGCTCTTTACGAAGGCTGCGCTGTTTCCGGCATTGACTGTACGCCGGGTATGGAGCAGCTTGAACTGTCCAATACCGACATAGTACGGCTGGGCTGCGCCATAGGCGGCATTGATGAAAATAACATCAAGCGGCTGCAGATACGCCGGACGATGGAAGCCCATTTGGACAAAGAATTGCGATACACCAAAAAAGGTATCAAAGTGCTTTCCCTGTTCTTTATTGATGAGGTAAAAAAGTACCGTGACCCTGAGGGCGGAAAAGGCATTTATGCCCAGATGTTTGAGGAACTCTATACGGAGCTGATTGCCTTACCAAAGTATGCGGAGCTGCGGAAATACTTTCCCGCTGACGCAGGGTGTGTCCACGACGGGTATTTTTCACAGGATAAAAAGGGCAATTATAAAAATACCAAGGGCAATACGTTGGACGATACCAGTACCTACAACACGATTATGAAAGATAAGGAGTGGCTCTTGTCCTTTGACTGCCCCCTGCGCTTTATCTTCTCCCATTCCGCGCTGAAAGAGGGCTGGGACAATCCGAATGTGTTCCAGGTCTGTACGCTCATAGAGCAGAAAAATACCCTGACCGCCCGCCAGAAGGTAGGACGCGGCCTGCGCCTTTGTGTCAACCAGGACGGGGAGCGCATCGAGGACAGGAATATCAACCTTTTACACGTTATGGCAAACGAAAGTTTTGCGGAGTTTGCGGATAAGCTGCAAAAGGAAATCGAGGAAGAAACGGGCATAAGGTTTGGCATATTGCAGCTTGACCTGTTCAGCGGAATCGTGTTCGAGGAAACAAAAACCGAGGAAACGCCATTAACCAGCCAGCAGGTTGAAACACTGCTGTCCCATCTTGCAGGAGAGGGCTTTATGAAATCTGCGGACACGCCCGCACCGGAAACTGTGCCCCAATTGCCGGAAGAACTGAAAATAGCAAAGCAAAGGGCAGTTGAGGTGATTGCTCGCGAGGGCAGCATAGCCCCTGCGGTAGTTACACAGTTGACGGCGCAAAAAACAGTCGTTGTCCAAAGCACGCTGACCTATGACGATGCGCAGCAATTATTGGTTCACTTTGAAGAAAAAGGCTATATCACGAAATCCGGAAAGATTAAGGACAGCATGAGAGCTGCTCTGCAGAGGGGGACGCTGGAATTGCCGCCTCGTTTTGAAAGTGCAAGGCCGCAGCTTGTAGCCGCTATCCGCCGCACCGATGCAAAGCCCCTTGTCCGGAATATTTCCCGCGATGTAGTGGTAAGGCTGAAAAAAGAAGTTACCGTATCGCCGGAGTTCATGGAGCTGTGGGATAAGATAAAGCAAAAAACCACATACCGCGTCCGGATTGATGAAGATGAATTGATACGGCGCAGTGTTGCCGCCATAAAGGACATGGCACCGATTCCTAAAGCGCGGATTGTGACACAGACAGCAGATTTCCAGATAGACCGGCCGGGTGTAACCTATATGGAACGCGGAATAAAAACTGCTGACGTTACAGATAGTTATTCGTCCCTGCCGAATATCCTTGCCATCCTTGACGGGCAGACATTGGCACGGCGCAGCGTGATTGCGGAAATCTTAAAGAAAAGCGGCAGAGGACAGGATTTCCTGAATAATCCGCAGATGTTCATGGAGAACGCCGCCCAGATTATCCGTGATGCCTGCTATTCCCTTGCTATCGACGGCATCAGCTATAAGAAACTGCATGGAGCAGAATATTATGTGCAGGAAATCTTCGACAGCACGGAACTGATTGCAAACCTTGACCGAAACGCAGTGCCTGTTTGTCATAGCATTTATGACCATGTAATATATGACAGTACGGTTGAAAATGAGTTTGCCCGCGCCCTTGACGATGATGATGATGTAAAGATGTTTTTCAAGCTCCCGCCCCGGTTCAAGGTAGATACGCCTATAGGGACGTATAACCCGGACTGGGCGGTTTATGTGGAGATTGATGGCATGAAAAAGCTGTATTTTATTATTGAAACAAAAGGCACAACAAATGAAGGGGAATTGCGCGGGCGGGAAAGGCAAAAAATCCATTGCGGCAAAGCGCATTTTCGAGTGCTTGACAGCGGTGCAGAGCTGTATACCGCAGAAAGGTGGCCAGAATTTAAGATACGTAATATCAGTCAATCTTACATAAAGAATGCTATAAAAGCAGTGCCGTAGCGGTCGATTACCTCCGGCGGGATGGCGTGGCATATTATCGGTAGCCGCTACCGATAATCAAACCAGACTGTCACATCGGAGGTAACTACTATGAACGAATTGAAACCGCGAACCCATGACGAGGACACTGGCATTGACTACATCCTTGTTGGGGACTACTACATCCCCGCCATCGAACTGCCGGAGGATGATGACCGCCCCATCGGGAAGTGGGGGTGGATGCACCGGGCATACCTGGAGGAAACAAATCCGCTTCTGCTCAATCACCTGACCTTGACGGGAAAGCTGCACACCTACCTTGCCGACCTCAACGAACAGGCGCAAGACCGCTATCGACTCATCGTCCGGCAGATGATGGAGGGTGAGGGCGTGACTGAAGATTTGAAGCGACGGTCGCAATGGGAGTGGGTTAAAGCCATGAGCAGCATTTCCAGTCTTGCTGAGGAAATCATCATGAGAGAGATGATTTATTCATAAAGCAAATTGAATCCGGTAATACCAAATACAGGCCGTTCTGTGACATCCGCAGGACGGCCCTCTTATTGAAAAATATAACTAAGTGAGGGAGAAAACCATAAATTACAGTTGAAATTGGCTTTGCGTCATGCTATACTATAAATTGTTATATTTTGGGCGGACTCTATTGATATGCGTTTTCTTTGACGCATTCTTGAAGCGTCTAAATCAATACATAATATGCACCAGACTGACCTGTTGCGTATTGAGAAAGGACGGTATTGAAAATGGCTGCGAACAAAGAAAAAGCACCGTATTCCGTGGTCTCCTATTTCTGCGGATGCGGCGGTTTGGATTTGGGCTTCCGCGGTGGATTCAATTACCACAATGAAGATTATCCAACACTTCCCTTCAACATTCTTGCGGCTTACGATAATGAGCCTCGTTGCATCGAAACTTACACAGATTATTTTGGGAAAGGACACGCATCTGTAAGGGATCTTGCCACAACCGATCCAAAAGATGTGCCAAAAGCTGATATATTGATTGGCGGATTTCCTTGTCAAGAATTCTCCTCCTGTGGTCCACTTGGAGGACTGGAATCCGAACGAGGCAAACTGTATAAAACTTTAATTGCCTATATGAAGGTTCACAATCCCATGATTGTTGTTGGCGAAAACGTAATTAATCTTGAGCGGATGGAAAATGGGGACGTTCTCAAAATCATTGAGAAAGACCTTTCTGCGGCGGGATATGTTGTTAAAATATGGAAAATGTTCGCGCCTGATTATGGTATTCCTCAGCGGCGAACAAGACTGCTCATCATGTGTGTTCGGCAAGATGTTTTCAAAAAATATGGCTTTCCAGAAGAGCCAGAAGCAAGTTTCAAAAACGCTCACAGAAGCATTGAGTGGGCAATCGGTGACTTAATTGATGTTACTGATAATTCCATACCAAATCAGGGAGATTATTTCGCGGCTTCTAAGGCGAAAAAAGGTAATGGACAGGGTGATGAAAGTAATCATAAAGATAAACCCGCTTACACCATTCGGGCTAATCCCAAATCGAGGGTGCAGTTTCACTATTCATTAGGGCGAAGATTGACAGTTCGGGAGTGCGCGAGGATTCAAACTTTTCCCGATAACTTCAGGTTTAAGTTTTCTAAAACCGTAAACATATCACAAATTGGAAACGCTGTACCACCAGTATTAGCCTATCAGGTGGCAAAGAGCGTAGCAAATTACCTTAATCGAATTGGAGAGGAAAACGATGAGTGTTAATGCGTTGGACATTACCCCAACACCTCGAATCCTACGTACTTTAGGTGAAATACCATTTCAAACATGGCAGTGTATCGCTGAATTGATCGATAATTCCATTGATGCTTTTCTTTCGAGCGTTGCTTTAGGAGATGCGGAAAGAAGAATAACAGTAACTTGGTCTTCTGATTCGGTAGGAGCCATCTCAAGAACTGTAGAGATATCAGATAACGCCGCTGGTATGTCAATCGACCAGTTGCAGAATGCTGTCCGCGCGGGCTATACAAGCAATGATCCCATCGGCAACTTGGGACTTTTTGGCATGGGCTTTAATATTGCTACGGCCCGCCTCGGAGAGGAAACAACTATCCTATCTACAAGAAGCGGCGATGCCGAGTGGGTTGGCGTTAAAATTGACTTTCAGAAGCTAATCGACACAAAGAAATTTGATGCGCCTATTATCCGAAAAGCTAAGAGTAATCCAGAAGAAAGTGGCACACAGATAACAATCGCTAAGTTAAAGGCTGGTATTCTCAGCGAATTATCAAACAAGGAATCCGAAATTCGCCAAAAGTTGGAGCTTATTTATACACCTCTTTTGAGCAACCAGGATATTACCATTTTGGTAAAAGGGAAGCAGCTACGTCCAAGGAACTATTGCGTGTGGTCTGAATCACGATATGTGAGATACAACAATCAAAATGTCGCGGCTCGTATAAATATAGACCGCAGTTTTGGGTCGGCCCTCTTTGATATGAGCAGGAATTGCTATTTGAATCCAGACGAGGCCGAGGAATACTACACAGCTATGCAAGAAGGCAAAAGCCTCCCAGCACATATTGTGGAGCGGGAGAAAAGGCTAACCGGTTGGTTGGGCATCCAACGATATGCCGATCCAAATGATTTTGGTATTGACTTTATTCGCAATGGGAGAAAGATTTTGATATCAGATAAGTCTTTCTTCCAGTATGAAAATCCGCTTACCCTGCAAAAGGAATTACAATACCCAGTCGAACTCGGCACTTCTATTGGTGGAAGGATTGTCGGTGAATTAAATGTAGATTATTTGTTACCAACTTACCAGAAGAACGACTTTGACAGATCTGACACATCCTGGGCTCAAACCGTTGAGGCAATATGTGGAGTTGGACCATTCTTGCCAAAATCTCGCAAGGCTATGGGATTTACAGAGGAAAATATTTCTCCGTTGTGCTTGCTCGTCAATGCGTACCGACGTGTTGATAAAGGCACAAAGTGCTTGTTCGCGCCCAATGATCTCGCGAAAAGATATGCGGCGGAATTTCGGAAAGGTACCCGTGATTACCTTGATGACACGAAGTGGTGGAAAGCCGCCCAAGAAGAAGACCAGAAAAATGGAAGTGGTACCGCAACTACGGCGGTCAATACTGGAACATTACCATCAGATGATATAAGTGCTTATCTTGGCGGAGGAACCCCGAGTGGGAGTGTTGGTATAACCGCTTCCGCGGGTACACCAACAATAGCGGTGGGGACATCGGCTGATGGGACAAGTCAGGCTATACCAGAAACATCTTCCATGGATGATTTGCTTCAGCGATCAGTTCCTGTACAGCAGTTAACAGGACGCCAATATCCTTTTGGCCGTACAGGGTCTTTGAATATTAGGGCCTATAAATTGACGCAGGGGGAAATTAAACAAAACGGAGAACGGAAACCGTGCCACTTTAATTCAGATGGCATTGACTGTGATTTTGTGTATGATCCTAATCATCCTTTGCTGGCGCAATATCCAATTACCCCCAAGATGCTTCTGCTACAGTATATGGCTGAAAAACTCAAAGCGAGGGATTCTCTTTCTGATATTGTCTCTGTGTATGCTGCATTAGTTTCCGTATCAATGGAAGATACCAGAATTGACAGGCAAGCTTTAGTGGATAGAGCGAACAGCGCATTTGAACTGCTCCGTGAAAAACTTAGCCAGGCTTTGCGCGACCGGGCTGAGGATGTTGTTCAGTGTATTCATGAATCTACTGGCGAGGTAGAAGAAACCATAGCAAATATTCTTAATGGAAACTCAAGCCTGCTGATACCGTTCCAGAACATGACCGCTGCCGGGTTTGACGCTATTGAGTTCGTGCCTCCAAAGACGCTCTATCGTTTGGTGGATCGGTTTCCTGATGAAGTCTTTGATGGAAAAGCTTTCTCTACTCCTTACTTAAATATCAGTCTTCGAGATGAAAACGCGACACAGCGCGCGAGAGAAGATTCCAAAGACAGGATACTCTCATTCATCAAGGATGCGTTAAGGTTTGTAACAGGATATGGCCAACGTGTCCAAAAGGATGAGCTTACAAGGGCTTCTCTTAGTGTCGATTTTCTTGTCAGGGAGCTTGAGCCATGAGCTTTTATACGGACGATATATCAAACGGCTATAATTGGAAAGGTTTAGAACGGGCTATCGCTCGCATGATGGAACACTTGGGCTGGAAAGATATAAACGTGATTGGAGGGGCTGGTGACAGGGGTGGTGATGTTCTTGCTACCCGCGCTGAGGGATCACTGGTTAAGTCGTGGGTAGTCCAATCGAAGGCTGTAACGGGAGATCGATATATTGGGCCACAGGCGTTGAAAGAAGCAATCAATGCCCTTTCATTCTATGACGCGAATATAGCTGCGGTAGCTACGAATGGTGAGTTTACAAAAACCGCTCGGCAACGGCAAGAACAGTTGTCGGCTAATGGGTACACACTAAAACTGTGGAATGGCGCTTTCTTAAAAAGCCTTGTTGAGCAAATGCCAGAGAATCATGCTGGTTTTAGAGAACTTAGGCCGTATCAGGATGATATTGTTCATAAGGTAGTCGCGTCTTTTGATGAGGGAAATAAGCGAGCTTTCTATATTGTTGCTACAGGACTTGGAAAAACTGTAATCGCGGCTACAATCGCGCGACAGTTATGGACTCGTGGATGTCACCGTATACTCGTTTTGTGTCACGCAACTGATTTGGCTTTGCAATTGGAACAAGGATTTTGGCCCCAGCTAACAAAAGATATACCGACATCGGTGTTTTTTGATGGACTGCCACCGCGAAACACGGAAGGCATTTCATTTGGCCTTTATCAAAGCCTATATGGTTATCTACCGGGAATCGATCCTGACCAATTCGATGTGGTTATTGTTGATGAAGCGCACCACGCTCTGGCGTATGGCTTTCGCACATGCCTTGAACACTTGAAACCGAGGTTTCTTATTGGTATGACCGCTACACCTTGGCGCGGGGACGGGCAGAGCTTAACTACTATTTTTGGTAATCCGGTGGCAAAGGTATCTTTGGTTGATGGCATGGCAATGGGCTACCTGTCAAAGGTTGATTACAGAATTCTTTGTGACAATGTTGATTGGGATAATATGCAAGGTATGAGCGAGCAGAACCTGTCTATTAGAGACTTGAACAAAAGGCTGTTTCTTCCTCAGAGAGATGAGGCGGTCATTTCAGAACTGAAAGCAGCTATACATGAAGTCGGCAGGCCCAGAATCGCTATCTTCTCCCCTTCCATTGAGCATAGCAACCGTTTCGCTCAAATGCTTTCCGCATCTGGCGTTCCTTGTGCCGCTTTATCAAAAGTGGATAAATCAGAGCGGCGGCGGCGGTTGCTCGCGTTCGCGTCAGGAGCTTACCAGGCGATATGCGCGGTTGATGTAATGAATGAGGGAATTGATATCCCGGATGTTAATATTTTGATTTTTCTTAGAGCCACACATTCCAGAAGAATATTTGTTCAGCAGTTGGGACGCGGTCTGAGATTATCAGAGGGAAAAGACAAAGTAATTGTATTAGACTTTGTTTCAGATATACGCCGAATGGCGGAAATGATAGATATGAATAATGAGGGCAAGGCAAAAGGCGCCGAACATGAAATTGTGTACCTGCAAGAAGGTTTTGTTTCTTTTTCTGACGCTCGTGTTGAAAGTTTCGTAAATATGTGGTTGGAGGATGTTGCCGATCTCAGCGGCTCCGATGACGAAGTGAAGCTAAAGTTTCCGGAGGGCTTTTAAGATGGCCAGTACTTTACCGAAAAATATTCAGCGAAAAATAAAAAGAGCTGTATTCAAAAAAGCGGATGAATTTGGTTACAGGGAATGTGGCCGTATTGAGAGTGGTCGTTTTCTGGACCAGCTTGTAGATGATCCAGAAGTTGGTCATGTACTTGTTGAATACATGGCAAAGGAGAAGGTGCGAACCTACATAAAAGACGGTGTACTCAACGCTTACGCAAAGTCTTTAACCCAAAAAGCGCTTGCGTCATCAGCACCAGAGGAGACAATTTTTGATGCCTTTGGAGAGGTAGCGGCAATTATCCAAGAAGGAAAAGGAAAACAGAATGGCCTATATGTTTTGAGAGGCGAATCAGGCAGTATCTATGTCTTGAGCAGTGGAACGGTTTTGAAATGGGAAACCGCATTGCGTAAGGCTTTGGACATTATAGCAAATGAACCGAATTTGACAATTAACAATAAGGCTCCGTTTATTTGTTTAAGACTATCCATGTCTGGACAATCGTTGACTGAGGCTGACAAAGTTCATATTATTACCGCATTGGGTGCCGTTGGCGTAAACGCCGTGTTCTGCGGATTGTAGATATGAGTGGGAAAAAGCGAGACGTCAAAATAACGCACAAGATAATGTCTGCGATTCCCTCAAAGGATACAAAACCAGAAATTGCGTTGCGAAAAGCTTTATGGCATGAAAAACTGCGTTATCGAGTAAACTATAAAAAGCTACCAGGTAAACCTGATATTGTATTTACCAAATACCGTATCGCTGTGTTCTGTGATGGCGATTTTTGGCATGGTCATAACTGGGCAATTCGGGGCTTAGATTCCTTAGAGGACGAATTAGCGGGATATTCTGAATTTTGGCAAACAAAGATTAGGAGAAACATTGAACGTGATAATGAAGTCAATCAAATGCTTACTGCTCTTGGTTGGACAGTGATAAGAATATGGGAAAGCGACATTAACAAAGACATCAGTAAATGCGTAGAAACTATAAAACGTGCCATTAACTCAGCGCAGCAATGACATATAATATCTGACCCTCTGTTATTCATTTCCCATCAGGTTTTCCGATTAGCGCTCGGTTTCTGAACGCGCAGCCAGCCCCGGCAAGGGGCTGTTCAAAGGGTCTGGGGTGCTACCCCAGCAAGCAAAAACGAATTTCCGGCGGCAACGCTGGAAGTCCGTTTTGAGCGTTTGTATATACAAACGCCCTGCTTGCCCAGTAGCGCACATTGGGTCAGATGGCCTCTTACCAAAAGTGGTGATGACCATATTGGTCACCACCAAAATCAACGGAAACATTCTGCCCGTTGGTGGCGGTTCACTTACCTTGCAAGCAGTGTCTTTGTTCCCACAAAGACTCGAAACAGCGGTTCCCGGCGTTGCCGGAAATCGCTGTTTCTGCTTGTTGGGACAGCGTCCCAAACCCTTT